>JGI24022J15233_10005136_pt1 | contig 13779 bp, 6 predicted proteins | sample Ectturendosymbi2_FD_15233 | JGI IMG/M metagenome (IMG submission 15233) | reverse complement strand
TATTAAATCGTTGCATCTGATCAATTGAAGCCACTGTTGGAGTCAAACCGCCAATAAACTCAAAGCAATTATCCTCTTCAAAATGTCTATAAGCCCTGTCAGTGTCAAAATGTCTAAAAACTCGAAATTACTACTAATCTTAAAACTTTTAAATACTAAAAGCCCGTAACAATCTTCAAATGTCTAGTCTAAATCTATAAAGCTATTGCTGAATTATTCACTCAAAATAGCTTCTGCATTCCAGCACCAATAATGCAACTACAAAGCGAACCATTACCACGACTGCTAAAGTCCACGATATATTGCAGTGTAAAACACACAACAGAAAATCTGTGGAACATTCAGGTAACTGAAAGGTGACTTTTTTTTGGAAACTATGAAGCCGACAACTACACTAGTCTATGAAGCAAACACGTTGAAAACGTTGGTGTGCACGACGGGGACCGGCATAACAAAACACATAAAACTACTTGCAAACATATGTTATCCATAGTCAAGCTGGCATGTTTAAGGGGCACATTAGCCTCTCTTTTAAGTGAAGGTGGATGCAATCTGTATTGGACATGCAAAGAACTCATCGAATCCCTAAAAGCAATGTTCATCAAAGCCCGGGCTGCAAGACTGGTACCAGGTAGCAAAATTACAAAATACATACACCACTTGCTTTCTGGGCATGTGATACGTGGATTCTTTCCCATTCAAGCTGGTAACTTCATTTCAGCTATTATCATAGAGCACTCCAGGGCCTCTCTAAATTTGTCATGGGTTGGCTGGTCTGCAGTTACAAAAATGTTGGGGACCACTTCCCTAAGGTTTCAGCATTTACTGGATGTTTAGAGGAAGTAGGAATTTAACGAAAAAAAGACTTAAAAATTGATATTTTGAAGTTGAAGTATATTTAGAAAAATGCACAACACCTAAATGTTACCAAAATGTCATTTACACAACTCAATCTATGCAGTTTGACATAGTCACAAAAACAGAGATGCCAAAGTTAAGTCACTTAAACTCTGTAACTGCCAACTGCCATAAAAAACTCTTTCCTATATGACTTGTGATGCAAGAAACTCAACAAGCAAATACAAACATTCACAAAAATCAAACTAGTTTGTGTAGAGGTAGACCATGGCCATTGAAGCATGGCCCCAATTACTTGCTAATTTGCTTCATTTATGAAACAAAACTAAAATAAATTAGTTCACAAAACTTTTTTAATGTGTGTGCTCTCAAAAAACTTAACTGAAATTTCAAGTGTGCCTGGTAAACAACATTAGCACAATCAAACAAGTATAGAAAAACAAACATCTCATTTAGCCATATGTGGAATGCTTTAATTTCTCCAACAAAACTTCTTGAACTTTTTTCTTGCTCTTCTTTACTACATTATCTAATGCAGTGGTTCTTGACCTTTTCTCCACCACGCCTCACTAATGTTTCAAGACCCCTAACTTTAAATAAGTTGTAAAAACAAATGTATTTCTTGCTAAATTTATTGATCACGCATTAGTGAGATATTTAGGCACGTACGGGTTCGCACCTTCCTGGAAATTTATTGATGCCCTCAGGGGAGACGTGCCTCCTAGGTTAAGAACCACTGATCTAATGCAATGATTTCCACCAATGCATGGCATGAATGAGTCAGAGTGTCAAACCCTTTTCTTTTTGAGTATGCCCATTAAATTCCAACAATTCCATAATTATGCCACAATTCCATAATTATGGAATCTTGGGGTTAAAAAGCATCATTCAACTGCTCGATAAACGAGAAATTTTGACAAAGATTATGCTGCTTTTATTGTTTACTACACTAAACCAGAGCCAAAAAACATTGAAACCAGAAAGCAAACAATCAGTAAAATAACACAAAAATTACCAAAATATGGGCAATGCAAGACATGCATCCATGCAAAACAAACAAACAAACTAAAGTGAAATTAAACAAATCATGCACAATCAATCATGAGATGATTTACTACCACCATGCAAGTAAGCTGTGATTAGCTGCTGCAGTCTGGATGATTGTGAGGATCTACCAACAGCCAGCTACGGCTAGAGCAGACCACCTCACACCTTTGACATACGTTTATCGCGTAGGAGGAGCTTCAAAGCATGAACAAAGTTGGCTGCAGTCTGGAATTTGGAACTGGCACTGAAAACCAGGACAGCCAACCTGCTAAAATTGATCTGTGGCTATATCTTGTTCAAGAGCACAAACAGCAAAGAAACACCAACAGGCAGATCTTGTTAAACAAATAAGATTGCAAATTAGGATGTGCGCTATAATACTGTCTTTCAGTAGTGCAACACCCAATAGGTCAAATGGCAAATGAAAAAATGATACAATTATGGCATAAACAGCCACAAAACGCTGTGCTTTTCAAAAGCATTAAAAGACAATTGTACATCTTACATTTACAAGCATCAATTAGAGGTTTAAAGTTTATCAAATAGTTTAAAACATAGAAGAAAATATTATGAAACTCCATTCCACATAAGATTTATTGTTTCATACAATGGTGTCTTTCTTTTTTGAGAATTTTTTCTTTAAAAAAATATAACACTTTACTTTTTGTACAACATCTGTACGAATCTTACATAATCGCAGACAGAAAATTAAGGTTGCACCTTGCTATGACCAAAACCTGCAAGTGATGAGTCAAGCAATATTTTTTGTTTTTGACTTTGCCATGAAAAAATTGCTTCAATTTTGCAAACGAATGACAAATTAAACAGTATATGTTACAATACAATTTTAGAAATCATGCAGATGAAAACACACAATTATGCCAACATATCACGAAGAACAAGCAGCACACATGCTTGACTGCTTGGTGCTAAATGTCATCTTTGACCTGCAAAAATTTCAACTAAACTGTCATTTTTCTTGTCTATAAAACTGTTGAAAGTAAAAGAGGCAGAGAACAATATTAGCTGAGCACAACCTTGGATGCAGAAGAAAACTATTAATAAAACCATTCCCATAATTGCAGAGAAAAATACTTTTAAAAAATAGAATACAATATTGCCCATTGTTAAAAAAGCACANGAGGGTCAAGTAGAGAAAGCAGGCAAATACTGGTAAGAAACAAATCTTGAACAACAGTAGATAACATGAACCTCAAAATGAAGTATGGTTTTTATAGAGTTGACAACTACAGCCAAACAACTGCTTAGCATAACTTGACTTTTTCATTACCTCAGAGTCACCACAGCACTCACAAGTAAGGCAGTCAGCAAAATCAACACGCTGAAAAACAAAGCAGCAGCAGCCATTAAATAAAGTTCATAATCTGAGTGAACCCAGTAAGACTTTATATACAGACAACTAAAATGAAACACCTAAGCATCAATTGAGAATATTTTGTAAATATCTACTAAATGAATATTCAGTTATCAGTAAATACTGCACAAAAGCAGGATTTTATTTTCATGTGGCAATGCACCACATTTGGAAATTTCAAAACACAAACAGGCAATAAATGAACGTGAAAAAATTAAACTGCAACTAAAACAAAAAACATGAATCAAATATACAAAAATAAAGCATGAATCAAATATACAACAAAAACCATAAGCATCAACAACCTCATGGACAGTAAAATTACCTTTCTGGTTCCACAAAGGGAGTCACAGCAAGTCCTCAGATCAGGGACGTTGCAATCACAAAGCTGGGCACATGCTATAAAGCATTCACAACAGTCGTTTCCACCAGGTCCCCCACAGTTGCAGCTCAACCCTTTAGGCTACAGTTGTAACAAAACAAAACTTGTTTATGAACTTTGATTAAACCAAAAAGTGGTTCGTTTCATAGATGCAGCATCAACAAGAATGTCTTGCAGCATCTTACCTTCAGTTACGTACAAAAACAAGTTAACATAATTGTTCTTATCACAACCCACATTTTAGTGACATTGCTTTGTATTTGTAGTGTATGTAGTCAAACATGCTTAAAAAATCAAAAAGTATCATTCACTTTAAAAGTCACTTCATGGTATCCTAGCTTAGAAAAAACACCACTTCTGACATCCATCTGACCTCAGCCTCAGTCTGCACCAGGTTGTTTGTGACTGCAGCAACAATGTTCTGAACAGAAAGTTTGCACATTAATTTGATAAGCACTAAGTCTGGTATACCTGAGATTAACTATACTATGCTGAACTACCACTCTGGTTTCCATTCTATACAAAGACACCCTAACATTTAACCACCAACAGTTTGGCAAAGCATTCAACAGAGAAATTGAATTGAAAGTGGGATCTCCACACAAATGTTGTTACCTACATCTCACCTTTTCAATCCAGTCACCAACAGCTTGCAAACATGGCAAGCCAAAACAGTAATAAGAGAAAGTTTCCACACACCTCTCACGCTGCTCAATGCAGTTTGGCTAAACATGAAGACAAAAGAGATTTTTTGTATTTCTGCACAGTGTAAATACCAAGTACTCAAGCACTATTTTTGTGTCTTAGAATAACTGCTGCACTGCACACTTCACCTACTTTTCTAAAAATACTAAAAGCTTCAGTTAAAAAACAATGACTCAAGCTATTCTATCAGAACACACATATGTACCAGACTGCTTTAAAAAAACACAAAAAGGATTATGTTCAAGATGCTTAAGAAACAACCTTATCTTGCAAATAACTTTCTTTTCTTATTTTTTTAGTATTCAATTTGCGGATAGACTTTTTTTTCATTTTTAAACATTTGTTCTGAACAAGCTCTTCCAGGGTCAGCGAAAAACTTCTCAGCTCTACAGTGCTGAAACCATAATTTACGTAGAACAACTAAACTTGCATTCTGACCTTCCTTTAGCATTTTCGCTGAAAAATTTTGGCCATTTTTGCTGAGAAATTTTGGTTACTGAAACATTTTGATCATTTGTCTCAGTTGTATTAAAACTCATCATAACAGTGTTATTTAGCCTATATTTTCAAACATTCTGACCGAAATGACTTATTTTTTTCAGTCATTTCAAAAATGTTTTGATCGATGGCCCGGGGCATCCAAAGAGTGAAATTGCAGAAATGAAAATGCTACAACTAGATGATTTTTCCTATTGTAAGGCTACTAACACATATGTTGATTGGATTTAATTTTTCAAAACTTGTTTTTTTGTCAACACTGGTTTTTACGTATTCAAAGGCCAGTAATTCTCACTTTCTTTAATACTAGGGACCTATAATCTAGGTGTGGTGCACACATCTAATCAAACTAATAGTGACATGACTTTTTCCAGATTGTGCGATTATAGGAAAATCACAAAGAAGGATTAAAAGATGAATATGGACATCAGATTGATTTTCTAAGCCAAATTTCAAAACTGTCTTATTTCAACTTGCTTGATTTAGTTAACTTTTTGATGCATCAATTATTTCTCGTTTCTTTTTTTGATGTGGCAATCCTGTGTGTGCGCTAATACAGTGGCACACCTGTGCTTGTAATATACGCATCACTTCAAGTTTCGTCATTTCTTGGCAGTACAGGAAGATTGACAATAATGGCTCACACAAGTCTGTATCTATACTGTCCCCACAATAGTATATATAACAGGCAAATAATAAAAACAAAGTTTTCTTGTGTACTTTATGCACATTCTCAATTCTTGTGTAGTTTATCAAGTTTCAAAACTGTCAACCCTGGGTGTCCCTTATCCTAGCCACATATCTTCTCTGCTCGACTGCCATTTGACGAGACATTCACTCAGCCTGATGTTTTTGCAGTTGTGAATTGCCCTACCGCAGCATTAAGTGTGCTTTACTCCATTGTTTTAATGCTCAGCCTTATATTTTTGCAGTTGTTAACTGCACTGATGTAGCACAGAGTGTGTTCTACTCCCCTGTTTTAACATGTTGCCAGTTATTTTTGCAATTATGAATTGCTCTGTCTCACTGTTGAGTGCTGTGTTTTTCTCCAGTCTCCGAACTTGAGCGCCGATAATTATGTTCATTACAGTGGCACATTATACAACAACAAGTAAGGAGAGTGCATGTAAAATATGCATTTTGTGTCAACAAACTTTGTTAAAATGTTGGTTTGCAAATATGAATATGATGTCATATTGTGACATCACAAACAGTGTATATCCAAGAACAATGACTACGATACACCACTGCTCAATACTAGAATTTGGTAGGGGGCATACAATCAAGCAGCCACCCTGGCCATCATCAGACCTCTGCACACCACTGGCTAGAGAGCTGTTAAAACCCTTAAAAAATGCGGCAAGTCTTCCAGATTGCATTTAAAAAAATTTGGAAACTTTTGGATTTCGTTTTTTTGTGGGTGAAGTTGTAAGTGGGATGGATTTTAGGCCATTTTGGCTCAGCTTACCTGGCACTGAACACCAACTGCTAAAGGGAATTTTATGACTCAAATTTGTGTTGGAAACTAGGCTATAATCTAGTGGTTCCTAACCTTTGTTGGTGCATTCCTCCCTTGGCTGATTTTGGAACTTTTTATTCCTCCCCTATTACACAATTTAGCAGGATGGCTGAAAAGGTTCAAACATCATTTTTGCGATGACTCAGATCGCACGTTGTGGGTTGAAGTACAATCCTAGTGGCGTTGTTGCGTCCTTTCAATAAGCCATAATTGTATCATAATTAGCTCCATGGGCACAATTAGGTGGGGGATATGGGGATGCGTCCTCCCAGTTTTTAGACAATGGGGATATAATGTGCCATGTCCCCCATATTTTCTCTTTAGGTTTCGTAATAAATTGGTTTCACACCAACCTGCCCCCCCACATTTTACAACAAAATTGCACTCATGATCAGCTCTGCTTGGTGGCTTGAAACAAGCAGCAAGTTTCTGGGGAAAATTCAAAGAATCACTCGGGAAACTTGGAATGCACTTAACACTTTGAGAGGCAGCGTACAATATATTCGTACTTCGATTTCGGCCTAAGAAACAGTAGTTTTCGGTTGCCTTACCAACACCCTAGCTCCTCTGCCGATTGCGCTAGAGAGCTGTTCAAGGGCTCGAACGGATCGGCCAGTCTAGTAGATTGCACACGAAAAAAATTTTTTGGTTGGGGTGCGGATTTTTTGTAAGTGACGTCATAAGTGAAGTAGTTTTGAGGTCATTTTGGCTCATGTTGCCTGGCCTAAGGCCCAACCGCTAGGCCAAGTGTTTCGCTGAAGTTTTCATTGCAAACTAGGCTCGAGTCCGAGTCTTTTAAGCCGTTGATCGACTTTCTAGCGTTTCTGGATCAAAAGTTATGATCTAAAATAAATAAATTAAGTAATTAGCTAATTAGTCAAATATTTTTACTAGTTTAGAACATAACTTATGAACCTGAAACCCCAGCAGGTCATCCAAAGTATCAAAAGGCTCGGATTATAGCCTAGTTTCTAGTAAAAGCTTCAGCGAAATACTGCCACCTAACGGTTGGCGCCCAGGGCCAGGAAAAGTTGGCCAAGGTGGCCTAAAAGTCTTCCACTTATGACGTCACTCATAAAAAACCCGTACCCCCAAGCAAAAAATTTTTTTGAGTGCAGACTAGAAGACTTGCCGTGTCGCTTGACACTTCGACCAGGTCCGTAACCCTTACAGGAGCGGAGATATTCCCACGCAAAGCCACATGCGTTTAGGTGTTTTTTTTTTCCTGAAAATCCCCGAAAGCGGCTGGACACCAAAGTGTTAAACATCTAACTAAGCAGGAATCATTAATGATATAAGAGTCCAACAGATAGCGCCACTGTTAATTTCGTGACAGAGAGATAAAACTGAAGCAAAAGAACAATCAAAACACATTGAAATACAAAAGTAATAAAAAAGTTTCAAATATCAATTTAGTTCAACTTTCAACACAATAAATGCAAAATTTGTTCATGTTTTTCATCGGAGAGTAGTTGGATATGATTGCTGTAAAACCAAACTGCATATATGAATAATCATCAGTGATGGTGTATCGAGTTTTGGTTTCGATCTCAAGACTCATCTCAAAATCCATTTTTGCAAGTCTCGGTCTTGAAGGTTTCAGGTCTTGTCTCGGTCTCAAAGGCTACAGTTCTCGAGACTTTAAATGTTGCAAGAAATGGTTTAATAAAATTTCTATAATTCAACAATTTTTGTTTGTTTTATTTGCTGGTAAGAAACAACCAAAACCAATCAGAAAAATGCCAGAAATTTGAAAAAGTTCAACTTAGAAGTGATGACAACATTTTAAAAATTTCAAAATGCACAAATTTTGAAGTCTCGAGTCTCGGGATTTTTGATGAAATATGGGTCTTGAAATTTTAACCAGATCTCAATCTTGAAGGTTACAGTCGCAACTACATCACTGATCATCATATTTTTGTATTTTGGAACTTTTGTTACTAAATGCTGTTATAGTTGGTTTAAAGTTAAGGCTGAAATCTGCACAAGACAATAATGTTATTGACTAAAATATAATTTCATTACGCGCATCTCCTCAAGAAACTATCTAATAACTGAACCTTAACGAAAAACTTAAAGATTCCCGCACACACTGAGGTGCACAATCTACTGAAGTTAATTCAAGAAAATGCTTTGACAAGAACAGGGCTGTGGAGCTGTCATAAAAATGACACAGCTCCGACTCCAGAGCTCCTCTGTTCATGAAAGTAGCTCCGGCTCTAACTCTGGAGCGGTGAGTTTTCATGACTGCAGCTCCGGCTGCACAGCTCTTTCTTTCATGGCTCCGGCTGCAGCTCCAGGTTCTGTTTGTTTGCACACATTAATATTTTCTTTACACACATTAAAAAAGAAAAATGTTAGGAGCCTGGTTTGGATCTGTAGGGACCCGATTTCTCTGATTCTAGGGACCCGATTTTCTCTGACTTTAGGGACCCGATTTTCTCTGACTTTAGGGACCCGATTTCTTTGATTCTAGGGACCCGATTTGAAATTCTAGGGACTCGAATTGGGTCCCTAAAATGCCTTAAAAAAACTGCTACAACATACCTTAAGCAAGTACTAAACCACACTCTCGTATACGCCTACAATTTTATGCAATTGTACATACCTTCAAACACTGCACTAAGATTATGAGCAAAATAACTGCACCTAAATAAATTGCAGCACCAATCAGAAACCACTCCTGGACTGTGAGTGATGAACTTGCAGGAGCTTGTGTGGTTGGGAATACAATTGGCTGTAAGAAAAACACAATTAAAGATTTATTATATACTACAATCAAAAAAGACCACTCCAGTGAAAATAGAAACACCACATGAACTAAAAAGACAGTTTGACAGCCACGTTTACAGAAAACGTTGGTGTGATTATACCGCAAGCCTGGTATCGAAATTCTACTTAACACGTTCACTGTCAAACAGGTTTTACCTTTAAGACCCAAATGAGCCACTTAATTACCATCACTTTGCAACTCCATAACTTGCCAGCTGATTGTGCGAGAGAAACATTCAGATGCTCACAAGATATGGCAAGTCTTCTAGATTGCAATGAAAAAAATTGGAAAGTTTTAGATTTAAGGTTTTTGGTGGGTGATGTCACAATTGGGATAGGTTTAACGCAATTTAGGTTCAGGTTACCTGGCCTTAGGTTCAAACAGCTAGATGGAATTTTTGACTCAAGTTTTTATTGGAAACTAGGCTATAGTCTGAGTCTTTTGAACCCTTGATTGGCTTTCTATCGTTTCTGGTTCAAAAGTTACAGCCTAAAAGCAGCAAAATGTTTGATTAATTAATCCTTTGATCAATCCTCTAATTAATTAATTAATCAATTATAATTTAATTATTGCCTTTTGTTGTTTTTAGGCCATAACTAATAGGTGGATATCTGTCATATGTAACGGCATTATTAATGAATTGCCATAGTTTTCAAAACTATATACTACACTCATTAACTAACCTTATTTTGTTGTTAATGTACCAACACTTATTGGATTACCGTTTATTGTCAAACTTTTTCTAATCTGTTTCTACCTTTGCCTCTTCAATCTCATTCATTCAGAGATGCTATGTACCCAGTAGGGCAAATATGCAACTGTGGTGCTCATGGTCCATGGGTAATTGTGCTGCTTCTCCATAATTTGTGTGGATAAACATTGTTTTTTGCCTTTGCTGCAAGCCTTTGTTATGTAATGTCATGGTTACTATATTGCTCTCTGCTTTATAACCTCTATTGTCATGTATGTTCATGCCTAACCTGTTCATCAGTACATACCTCAACACTTCACCCATTGCTTGCCCATCATCATCTTGTTATTGTAATTATGACTTCTGTTATCAACCAAAATTGTTAACTTTCTTGACTGTTATATTGTTTTTATTATTTTATAACAGCATTGGATGCCTTGGAACTCACCCCATTATGGTCCGTGGGTAAATAGTTACTTCTTCACAATTTTATGTACAAACAATGTTTTCTGCCTTTGCCACTTGTTTTAGTAATGAAANGCTATGTTTCTAATTACATTGCTCTCTGCCTCGCGACCCTTATTGCTGTTTGCTTCCTTCAACTATGTGCTTGCTGCAGCTGCCCATCTGTACATGCCTCAAGCTCAACTCTTCACCCATTCCTTGCCCACCATCATCTGTATTACATTGATTGTGAATGTACCATAAAGCAATTGTTTTACACTTTTAACTTTAAAAAAATTATATTATTATCTGCCCTTTATCTATTATTTCTGTAAATATTGTTTGCCACCTTGCTTTTCCTGCATACTCTGTTTTTGTGTGAACCTTGTGCCTGATTCTTTCCACATATTTGGTTTGATGGCTCCCTGTATTATGAGTTTTTATGATCCTCTTGGATCGTCCAATATTGCTAAGTATATTGTATGGGACAAGTATTGGATGTGTTACACCGTTTATGCAAATATTGGGAAAGAATTTATTCCTCTATTTAGCATTTTCCTAGAATTTATTCCTAGATTAACAAATAAGAATAGTCTTCAAAAGAATTATTTTTACATTGCTTGCTTTTTATGAAACTTCACATGTTGTTTATGACCAACAGTTTTTGGCATTGCAAAAGTTGTAGTGGATAAAAATAATCACCAATGAATGATAACACCGGTACACAGGATTTTTGGGTACTTGAAGTTTGTAGTGGGTTTAGGGGTTTTGGGGGGTGCTGAGTCCAAATATTGTATCCATTTTTGTCCATCTGGTCAGGATTAGCCGCCACAGGGCATATGTTTTGTAATTTTACACAAAACATCGAAAAACCTCATCAAAAGTTTCAAAGTTATCTCCCACCATTTTGAACTTGAAAACAGATTTTGTAATTACTAGTTGTGCTTTTAAATGCTGAAATGCTTTATCAGCTGTTGTTGAACTGCGTAGGCCCACAAGGAGTGAGTTAGTGGTAGCATATAAGAAGCAGTAACTACAATAAAATCCTATGTCAGAATAGCCTGTGCCTGGTACTGTTGCAACCTCTCCGGTGGTGTTGCGTTAATTGTGTGATTCACCACGAATGGGATGTGTGTGAAGAATAACACCATCATATATGTAGCACAAGCAAGCAATAGTAAGAGAGATTGCGAGCATGATCTCTATTGTTGCTTGCTGCCACGGTGCAACGCTTTGCGAACATGCCGCTCGGGATTTCCGATCGCAAGAGTACCATAGTTGATGACCATGACTGGATGATTTGCAGTAAATTAGAATTTGTGCATACTGGTTGGGCAACAAAGTGGATACATAAACTTTCCATGTTTCTTGTATCTGTGGGACAGCAGGGCTTGCCAAGAGCATTGGACTAGGGAAAGTTGGCCAACAAGAGAAAGACTGAGATTGGTAAAAGAAATGTTATACACTTTCCTTTGATTAATCCAAACGAGGTGTTACTTCCTCCTTTCCATATCAAAGTATGAAAACAGTTTGCAAAAGCTTTAACTGGGTAAAAGTGACTGCTTTGCATATTTGTGTGAAAAATTCCTTTCGCTAAGCACTGAAAAGTTAAGGGCTGGAATTTTTGATGGTTCTCAGATATGATGTTTAATGCAGGACAAATATTTTCCACTTGCCTTGACAACCCTAGAAAAAATGCTTGGCGGTCCTTTACAGCAGTTGTCGAAAACTTCCTCGGATATTTTAAAGCTCTTAAATATCACAACCTTTTAAACCAGCTGTTAAATTCTTATGAAAAATTATAGGATGCAATATGAGTGTGAAGGTTCATTTTCTTCATAGTCATTTAAACTATTTTCCTGAAAAACTTAGAAGCAATGACTGAAGAGCAAGGAAAGTCTTTCCACCAACACATAAAAACAATAGAAAAGATACCAGGGATGCTGGAATACCAACATGTTGGCAGACTATTGCTGGTGCTTAGAAAGAGGTTGTTGGTAATAGCTACTCCCAAAAAACACAGAAAAGACCCTTTCTGGATTAGCAACCGTGCAATCTTTTCTGTCATGAAAAAAGAGTATGCTATCATGTTTGGGCTATTCTTTGCATTTTAATGTTGTTTTGTCACCAATCTTAGCATTGCAAGGCCACAACAATATCTGTGTAGTTTCTCATCTGTGTCTTGTAAGTCATAGTTGCAAATCTACAGTACACAATAACTGACGTTTTGTGTTTGTTTAACCTCTGTATGTTTTCTATGCTGCACATTTCTCTTCACAAGCTTGTTTACAAATCACGGTTATTACAAGAAGTCACTAGTGCTTAAATAACATATTAGCCAGTTTAACAAATCACTAAATGCGCAACCTTGTTATGCAACAGTATGCTTAAAATGTTACAACTGCATAAATTTTAAATATGAAATAGCTCAAAAATTTGATCACATAGGGAGAATCTGACAACAGTTTTGAAATCAGCGCCCCAAAATTATCCTGAAAACACTCTCCAACCCTAATTCCCATGAAATTCATTTAAAATTGTAGACCTGTGTAATCATCAAACATGAAACCTTGAGTTGAACTGAATCACTACCTAGTAAAAATAATCTTTTCACGGTTGCCGGTAAAAGGGAGAGCTCCGTAAATAGTGGAGCCTGGTTGCAAAGGTTTGATGACGTAACCGGAGTGCAAAAAAGTTGCTTTGCAAAAGGAATAAACGGAAAGAAAGCAAAGGAAAAATATTTTACTATTACAAATAAATATGCGCTTTCCTTAGACATCTAAGACATGGATGTTTGCGATGTTTAAAAATTTTAAACATTCACAACTGTTGAAACCTATTTTTTTGTCACCAAACTGTTGTGAAACTTAGATAAGCAAAAATTAGTGTCTATTTTACCCCCGAGATGCTGGCGGCAACAGATCGGCTGGACCTATTGTGCCGCCAGTCAAACATTCAGTCTCGTGGCATGACGCAAGACAAAGAAAAAGGTTTCTTTGTCAGGAACATGCTGTCCTGCTTGTGGTGTAATGGTTAGGTGTTACGGCTGCTATGCCAATGGTTGGCGGTTCGACTCTTGCCTTGCCGGCTTTCCTTTGTTTTTTTCTTTGCTCTTTTCTAGGCTTCGCTTAGGTGTTACCTTTGCAGGTTAGCGTTGTTAGGTTAGGATTAGGTAGGTTAGAATTTGGGTTAGGTTGGCATTAGCTTACTGTTAGGTTAGGGTTAGGTTAGTGTTAGCTTAGCATTAGGTTAGCTTAGTGTTAGGTTAAATTAGCTTAGCGCAGCGTTTCTGAAACCATGGGTCACGACCCAAATGTCGGTCACCAAGGCTTTACGAATGGGTCGCGAGCGGCTTTGTTTAAAATTGGATTTGGCCAAAACAATGTTTTTAAGCAGTATTTTATGTCTTCTTTTTTAAAATCGAAAGCGACTGTTACATCATAGAGTGAGTACAATCATTCTGGATTGAGCATATCCAATCTTAACC
>JGI24022J15233_10005134_pt1 | contig 13780 bp, 8 predicted proteins | sample Ectturendosymbi2_FD_15233 | JGI IMG/M metagenome (IMG submission 15233) | reverse complement strand
GTCAGAATGTTACTGAATTGTCATACTTAGACTATACTTCTGAATTTTAAAGTCAATAAATTTTGTCGTTTTGCATGTCTCTTTGTACATGTAGTCCTATTCAGTAGATACTAAACCTAAACTTTCATAAGTTTAGTAATTTTAATTGAATTGTATTCCATATTGATATTATAATAGTCTAATGGGAATCCCATAGGATGGGACAGATAAATATGTCCCATGGACAACCCTGTCGATCTGTGATCATCATCATCAGCAGTTTTCGTAATGTGCAGGGGATAGGTATGTACAAGCGGCAAAGGTAATAATTCTACGCGATGAAATTGAAATGAGCCAATCAATGCTTACTGTAGTAGCAACCTGCCACAAATCACTCCGGCCTCGAATTCATTACAGGTGGGGCATCAAAATAGACACGAGGTTTCTCCTACGTACTGTAGTAACAACCACCTGAGGAAATTTAAAGAGCTGTCGCGTGCACGTATAGCGCACCGCCTCCAAGTAAACCATGCATGGACGGCAAATCTACGAGCAAAAGCGTAATAATGTAGAGTAGATGGAATGGAAATTGCATATATAATCACTGACGGGGCAACAATTGCGAATTGGTACATAATTTTAGTCCTGAACGATTTAGACTCGTGGTAGTTGCACGAAGAATTCAGTTATCACTTGCAGACGTGAAGACCTCATTACACTTTGTCAACGTCAATGAGCAAATAAGGCTTCCTCAAAACGTTTTCTCTTTGTGCGAACCCCTTCCACCCAACAACCTGTTCTTCAATCAAAAAGCCTGATCTTATCACCTCATATTTTTTGAGATTCGAAACTCGTTTGAGTTTAGAAACTTACCTGTGACCCACTTCAAATCGTGTGCTTGATACCTTGCGACACGAGAGTTTTCTCTTTGAGATTCTTCTGTTGCAAGCCTCGCGGGTTGCAAAGTCTTATAGATTTTGGTAAAAGTTGTCTCTGATTGCAGCAGTAACTTTTGACGAAAATGTGTCGCTTTTTTAAGTGAGAATCAAATTGAATAACGCGATGAAACTGACACAAACAATTTGTTCCAGAGTTACGAAGACTTTTTTCCACTCAACGACTTTGTATATCAGCAAGAACATTTTGCCCAACTGACTGTCTTAACGACTTTCATAAAGACTGCTGTGAATGAAAATAAAGTCACTGAACTGATGGTAGGCCACATCGATGATTTGATCGAAAAGAAGATTAGGCCCGAGTCGCTAACATTTTGGAAAAAGATATTTGAAATTGAAGTGAGTATCAAATTTTTAACTTTTTCTCGCGGATCATTTTGGCTAAAGGCGAAAGGAGTGATGGAAGGTTCGGTTCTTTTGCTTGAGGTATTGCGGCGATCGTTGAGAAAGCGTGCTTTGTAGTCACAAGCGTGTTCCGTGTTTTTCAAAATGCAGCCTGACAATTGTTCCTGTTGGAGGATTTAGTGCATGACTATTAAGGTGCGAACGGCCATAGTAGGATAGTGACTTGAAACGTTATTCAGAATTTTGATTTTTGTCTTGTTGCATTTGATGAACCTTTGCCCTAAAGTTAATATTTTGATGCAACTTGCAACACCGATATCCGAATCCATCAGTGGATGCCACCCGATATCAAAAAAAGTTGTTCAGTGCCGAATTGCTGATTTGACTTCAGATATTTTGGAAAATTTATCTCACGTATGAAGGCCAGTCCTTTGAAAAACCTCCCTCCACTTGTACGAGACTGCAGATATTTCGAACTGCAGTCAACGTATTGCACCGGTGAGGTATGTCCATGTACCGAAAACAACCACCAAAGCAAAAGATGTGCTTCAATTTGTGAAAGATTTCTTTGTGTCCACTGATAGCGCTCCTGCCACGTTGGGAAATAAATTGGGTTTTCTGCACTGATGGAACAGGAGATTCCACGCTTGCAAGATACTAATCACTGTTCCCTGCATCTTCATGCTTTGGCATCAAAACCCTTGCCTCCGAAATTGAAGAAACTCCTTTACTTCTGCAAAGATCATCAACTGGGCTAGGGGTCGGGCTCTAAATCACCGCCTTTTTAAGTCACTTGTGAAGATCTTGGAAGTGAACATACAGTTTTACTTTTCCACATCGAAGTCCGCTGGCTCTCACATGGGAGAGTTTTAATCCGCTTCTTTTATCTGTGAGAACAAATCGTTTTTTTTCCGGAGGAACGTCACTGTGATTTGCTTCAAGAGTTGGAATCGCAAGAATTCTACCAAATCTTAGCGTAACTGAGCGACATCTTCACTCGAATGCATGATCTGGGTTTATCACTTCAAGGCAAAAATACAAATTCATTGAATTGCTATTAAAAGCTAAACGCATTCAATGATACGTTTTCTCTGTTGTGCCGGCGAGTGACAAGAGGGAATTATTTGAATTTTCCATCAGTTACAGTCGATGACAATGGAATTTCGAGTTTGATTCCTAGCATTTGTGAAGAAGTTGTGGCTGATTTGGAAGTGCTGTCTACGTCATTTGATAGATATTTTGATATAAAGAAGATGGAACATACGTAAGGATTGATCATGAATCCTTACGTCAATTGGATAAAATGTCAAATGATGAAGAGATGAAAGAAGATTTTATTGAATTGCGTTCGTATCTTGCTCTTGAAATGCAATTTGAGAGAAACTTTGGATAGTCTTGGTGCTCGGCTGTGTTTGTGCTTCCAAAAAGTGTGAAACTGCGTGAGCTGTGAACCGCGAAGGCACATTTCTTAAAATCAGCCGTCTTTAAAAGACGCTTACAATCTTTGGATTGAAGTGTGCCAAAGAGATAAATGTTTATCTACCATTGGAGAAAGGACTGGTTAGTGGTTTATGTGTCTCTCTAGAGCAGGGGTGCAAAAAATGCGGTCGCGCACTCGCGCCGCGCTACCAAAAACTTGGAGTGCGCTAACTAGATTTGCAGCAACGTAACATTAACATATATAGAGTATAAGATTATGGCATGCCTCAGGTGGGCAGAGGCATATACATGATAAGAAGATAGTCAAACTTATTTTGTCTGTAAATTTGTGGAAGAAGGTAGCCAACTTTAATTTTGTCTGGGAATAAGTAGAGGTAAGAAACCAATTGCATATTGTCTTTCCTAAGTTGTATACATTTTACACTTTATGCAAATGAATGCTGTATGGCAAAGCTTTAATGTTTGCTCTACTAAAGATTTTTCTGTGCTATTAAAATTAACAGAAAAGTTTGCACCCCTGCTCTTAAGTATGTGATGCGAGCGAGCTGTGAAGCTAATGGTAAAGGTTTAAAACTAACTAAAGTTAACAAACACCTGCACAGCATGTTCATAAACAGTTACTTAAGAAATTATAATTTTTCAAAGTTTGACGTTTGCTGAATTCATTTGCAAATGAGGAATTTGTAAAGGCCGGTATGGTCTTTTGCTGCATCTGCTTAATACAAGTTCGACTTGTTTGGAACGAGAGGGTTTTTGCATGTTGGCAACAAGAAAAGCAATTTTGTAGATTTTAGGCAAAAGTTCGTCACTCGCCACCGCAAGCTTCATATCTGAAAAAAAATCAAATCCTAGATGTGAATTTCTACGATGATCACACGTAGTTTAAGAAGCTACAATATATGAGAATGTGGTTGCTCACTTTCTGATTATAGGGGAGCGTCTAGTTAGTAATGGATCCCAACAGAAGTAAGATGGCATCCATTGCTAACCAAATGATTAGAACTGGCTTGACCTTGACAGTGCTCGTATACCTGTCGAAAAGTGACCTGAAATCAGCCGAAGCAGGTTTGCGTTTTTTTAATCAAGTGTTAGATCTCAGGAATCGGTTTTGGCGCTTTCTATTGCGGTTTAAAGAAATCAGAAGTAATATGACAACGTATGGGAAACAACAAACGCGCGGTTAAGTTGTCGTGGATGTAGTAACCCGTTTGTGGTAAAAAATGCTCAATGCGCTCAGTCGAATGCTGTGTGAAACTTGCAGTTTAACGTAACGGCGAACATTTGCGCACTGACGTATGTTGTCCTGTGGAGAACATGCGCAAGAAAGTATGGCTCATCATTGTTGGACAGTAGTCCGTGCAATAAACTCCACGGACAAAGCCAACTTCTCGTTAAAATTGTAGATATCGCGGTTTACGCCTGCTGCTTTGTAAAGATACCGATGTTTCATTGAAATATGCCTTTCAGAGCACTTTCTTTACGTCCTGTACATTTGAGTTGGTCATGAACATGACGCGTGGTAAAAGATTACGAAGCCAACTAAATTGCCTGTAGGGAGTTAAATTTCTTAAAGGAAACTCTAAGACCTGGTATTTGTTATGTTTCAGGAAGCACTGGAGGCCGTGGTGAAAGAAGCTGTAATAAAATACCGACAGCTTATGACAGTAAGTAATAGATTTATAATAGGTTTCTATCAACAGAAAAAGTTAACCGTATTTCGTGGTATTTTTTCAATGTTTGTTAAAGCATCCCATTCCGCTTTTAACGGTGTGACGCGCATGGACAGGTTGTTTTCAAAAAGGTCCAGTGTTCTCTTTTACGAAGTGATCAGATTCGCCAACCCAGCGGTTCTTAACCTTTTCGGTCTAGTTTCCCACTAAGGCCAAGGGGTTTACTCATTGTTTTCACTTAAGGATTTCACTGATTTACACCATATCAATCAAACAGAAAAGTAAAGTGCTCATTTTAAATTTTGAATGTGATTTTTGCGATTGCTTTCACTTCACTAACATCTCGATACCAGGATTAATGGAAAAAATCTTGTGTTATTAGAAGGTGAAACTTGTTTCAACGTGTTGCAAGCTCGGTCGTCCAAAACTACTTTAGCACAATTCCGGAGGCATGGTTGCACTAGTTATGCAATGGTATGAGATTTTTTCGCTTTTAGCAATGCGAGGTGCAACCACATAGGATGCCTCAACGGACAAATTTGCTTGGGTAAATGTACGTCCTGCATCCAGTCTGACACGTTTGAGACAACCTTCCTCAAAATTACGGTAAAGTAGCCTACTCAATCGATTTGCTAGGTTGCTCTGTGTGAGCGTTGTTCAAATGCTGCTTGAGCTGGAATGATTTCAAACAGGTGTTAGCCAGTGTTTTCATGTACAACATACCCTTGCGGGATGTATTCTCCACCTTTCTGGAGGCAAGCAACGCCATATCTGATGCAGTCTTCCTTGTATTTTCGCTTATTAGCCTTCGTAATCGATATTTTTGCACTACACTAGATGTCATTCAAAAATAATGATTCGTTAAGAAGCTGGTTGTCATGTTTCACCGCAAAAAAATTGTAATCTAACTTGTTACAACATAACATCATCTCATCTTCACCAAAGTATAATTTCAATTCAACCTTGATAAATCAAAGTCAGCTTATTTACATATCATTCGTACTTACGCCACGCAGTACGCTTAACCTAATTACCTACCTTTAGCAACCTTTGCTACCTTTAATCAACAACGGTCGTTATTTGATTGCGACTTTTGAACATTGTTGAACGCTAAAAACGCAATAATTGCAAAACAGTGCACTGATTGACAACCAGATGTTTCTTCAAAAATTAAGTTAGTGACTTAATATTTAGATTTCCTTCCTTGGGTATTGGAGTAAAACAATTTATCACTGCACCAAATCAGAATTTCCCACTGCATGGATGAAATTTCCCACCGGTTAAGAACCCCTGCATTAACCGAACTTACCTTTCTCGCATTCGATTCCATGCACGCAGAGTTTGAGATCCTGCTCACACGTTGTATTACAAAGTTGTTTGCTGCTTTTCGTCAGCGATGGACTGGGGATGCATACAAGTAATCCTAGGGCGAGCTGAGCCTGAATCTAATTGTTTGTATTTCCCAGTGCCCACGTCACTTGCTTAAAAACTGGATCTTGCAGTGAAAACGACATGCTTTCACTCGAGTGGCAATTGTAGTTGTCTTTGTATTCCGTAGGTTTTGCTTTTGGCAGTAGCTCTGTTCTATGTATATGCTTGAAGTTGATAGTGCAAGATTAAGTATTACATTTTTGACGAAAAATTCACTTTTTTTAAAATCCTTGGATGTTTAACCTCACTTAAATTCTTTTTAGGAATTTGAAAATAGCGCAGTAGATTGGTAGAATGAATCGACATTGCATCAGGAAAGCTTTTCTGTTGGAAAAGTTGTCAAATAAGTTAAGTCCCGAAGACTGTACGACGCAAGCTTTGTGTTTATTTATGAAGGAAGGCCTCAATCTTTCCACATCCGGCATTGAAGGCCTGCACAAAAAAGCTCTGAAAAGTTCGAAGAAATCCGTAACTTCATCGAAGTTTTGGTCAGACGAAGCTACCAGGAACGTGTTGGACAATAACTTTAAGAAAGATGTCTCTGTGGAGAAAGAACGCATTGCGGAGACCGTGAAGTTCTTGGCAAGGCGACATTTTATTGTTTTGGCGAAACGAAGCGTTTGTCTATTTCGCAACGAAAACCTTTTTTCGATCATCACTGCGAGTGAGTTGCAATCGGAAGCAGCTGACTTGTTATGAAGTCAGTTGGGTCGCTGGTGTCCGCACTTTAAACTTTGGATTAATTAACTTTGACTTTGATGCCATCGGGCTTGTTTCCACTTTTATGGCCGTGAAGTAAATTTGCTTGGTGGAAATGACCAGCCTCACCTAGACTTGTTCTGTTCGTTAATCGTCTCTTTCCTTTGGCGCTTGACCTGAGCATGCATCACCACACAGCCCTGTTTTATTTATATGGCATCTTTTTTTTCGTAGAGCGCTCAAGAAGAAAAATGGATGAAGTCGGTGATGGACGCCATGAAAACGTACGGGGATTTGATGTCTGTTGAGGTACGGTACAGTTGCTCGTTATACTGTATCTATATGTGAAAAATATTTTAGCAGAGCAGCTTTTTGACGGAATTATTTTTGCGTTTTATTGTGAGCGACGAACTAAATTGTTCTTTAGTTAGTAGTTCATAATTTCAGGTAAAATCTACTTTAAGGTTTGGCGTTGTAAACTGCACTAGGCATTCTGTGTGGAGCTAAAGCGGGGTTCGGCAATCTTTCCCTAGTCGCGGGCCAAAAACAAACTCTGCAAGGTATTACGGTCCGTACTAATTTTCTACCAACAATTCTGTTCCCTTTGTTATTTATGGTGTTGTTAAAACTTGGGAATTTACGGAATTATAATCATAAAGAAAACGCAAAATGCGACATACAGTGCATTTATAGCACAGTGCGGTTTCTCATAAGTAGTTACGCGTAAATATGGAATACAAGAATTTGCAAGGAGGGGAGATTCATAAGATACTATATCACTAGGCGGGCCATACAGTTACAATTTGTAAAGGGGCTGTGGCCCGGATGATTTTGCTTGCCGGGCCATAGGTTGTCGACCCCTGAGCTAAAGCCTCGGTGTGCGTGAGACAACGAAGTTTGAAATGTATTTAAGCTAGTATGTATCTTGAGTGGTTTTGTGCACAAACTAAGAAATTTTATCTGCAAAGCTGCGCTTAAGTGCAGCACACCTGTGTATCGCAAACTGCATTTTCCTGTGTGAACTATAGCTTGCTCGAATGCTTTTAAATAAAATTATGAAACTTGCGCTTGTGATGAGTTTCCGTTATTTGAGAATCTGTCATTCTTGATTGCATCAGTATTTACTCTGCTTCAAGGCAGTGTTAGTAAAATAAAGGAAGCTTAGACCCTAGCAATGTAGTATTCCAAGCAATTAATTTTTTTTTCGTCTTCCACTACCCATTTTCGTGGTAGCGTTAACCAAGTATCGCAACGGAAAAATTCAAAGCAGTTGTTTTTATACGCATGACATCATCCCCCCCCCTTGGCACTGCTACAGCACGACAAATTTTGCACCCCGGCTGAGTTCCTTGAACGTCACAGTCAGGCCATAACTGCGGCCTTGTCAAAAGTGAACGGTGGAAAGAAGGGAAATAAGGACGTTGAAAGCAAGTTCAAAGGCATGTTGACCAACATCACGGAAAAGTACGAGCAGGTGGCTCAGATTGAACAAGTAAGTAATGCCAGATAAACAAGGTAGTGACTAGTGACTGGTATTCAGCACCACGCTCGTATCCACTATAAATACGAGCGATGTATATACACGTGCTATCTCCAGTGGCGTAACTGATGGGGGGCAGGGAAGCGAGCCACTCACTGGGAAGCTAAATGTAAAAACCGGGTTCCCGCTTAGCGTATACTTTGAAATTTAGTATTCTTTCGGTTTTCAATAAGTTGTTTTGTTTAGTTTTTCGGTGTGTCTTTGGGTTTTTAGCTAGTATAGACACCCGGATTCACTATCATTTTTCAACTTTTTTCATTTTTCAATTTTTCAAGAGTGTTGGCTAGTGGGTCCTTTACGGTGGCCAGTGGGCTCCCTTCAGCTAAATTTCCCCTCTGGCTCAAACCTGTAGTTCGCCACTGACTTCCTCTCTTATCATGATTAGAAATACCGCCTGTGCCTGCGTGTTGGCACTTATATGATCGTTATCCTTACTGCAACTTAGCTAAGCTTTTCATTAACTATATGTTACAAACTGCTTTAATTTGAGATTGTGAAAATGTGGGGAATCGATGCAATGGATTGTTGGAACCCCATTTTAAAATAGATCGTCTAGAAATTTTCGACGCTTGGAATTTTAAAAAGTTGATCTAGGGAAAAGTTTTGATTTCATCCGCTAAGCCAACAATGTAATATTCGAAATGTAATATTCTTTGCTGGAAACTTTCGACAAAAGCTACTTTAAAAATTTCATGGTTGTCCTCTACTACTGCAGAAAGTCAAGAGCTTGTCGTACATAATAGCGGAACACGAGCGTTTGAAGAAAAACAACCTCACGGTAAGCGAAGTTCTTATACGTCGCTATGCGGCGTCATTTCATACCAGAATTGAAGTTGGCTTAAAGTTGATATTCACCTAATGTGTTGCTATTTATTACACTTTATAGCCATGCATGCAAAGTAATTTACACCAAATAGACAGAAGCCATTTCAAATAGTTTAAGTGTTGCTAAGTATTCAAATTCACTTGATTTTGCCACTAGATGTGCTATGCTTTGTTTTTCTTCTTGCTGAGGTTTCCCTCCGAGTTTGCATGCTTTGTTTATTGCGGAAAGGCGCGCACAATCTCACGACACATGAATCACAGCAGAACGAGGCATAGTGAGGCGCTGGTATGCGAACACGATAGAACAGCGTGATACAACACGTAATTGTACAAAGCGCAGTGGCAATTTTTGGGCCACCGCGGGCGGTTGAATCCAACCGCGGGCGGTAGCAGCATTGGCCCATGAGCTGAGTGCTAGGTTCCTTGCTCAAGGGAACAACCGGCGAGGGGAATCACAATTGTGAGGCCAGCTCTTTGCCGAAAGAGCTAATTGTTTTTCTTTAATATCGTGGTTATTACGCACCGAAAATGGCAAAATTTGGTTGACTTAGTGACAACATATATCTCATTCACACAAGAAAATTGTGTCATTTTACGTCAGACGATAAAGTATGTGTGGCGGATTGATTTTGTTGAAATTCCGATTACCGATGCTTAAAAAATTTTATCAGAAAATTCTGTAATTTGTTGAAATTCAACGAAAGGTCACTTATGTCGTGATAGCATTACTGGAGAGCTTTTGGCTTGTTCAAAAGAATTTAAGCATTGCGAAATCCATAGATGTTTTTGGTTAAATTCTGCACCCTCTAAACAACCAAGGAAACCCTTCCTGTTCTGCCTATTTTGAAATATTGCCCCGTTTTTCTTGTCTTTTGAAAACATGTTACAATAGGTGATGCTTTTATATTTTTCCTTTTGTTGAAAAGTTATGGGTTACGGAAAGTAATGCGCTCTGCTGAGCAACTGTTCAATTCATCAAATGGTTATGTCTGGAGATTAAGTAATTACCCACTGTAATGTTAAAAAACATTTAAAATTGGGAATGCATTTTGCGCCCCCTTTTTTTGATTGTTTCCACTATACGCCCGGTCTGAATCCACACTGACTGCAAACCTGTTGTACTTTTTGATCTTCACTAAACTGCATTCTCATATTGGTGGACTTTGATGTATCTTTCCATTCGGAACAGCAAGCTGTCATGTAACTTATATTCCAGGATACATATATATATATATATATTATAAATAAGATATACATTATAAATAGGCTGATAAAAACACATACTTGTTTTGACGCATTCTTTGTTTCAGGCGATCACGCCGTTCATTCCCCCCAGTGAGTTATTCTTAACTGGAAAGCAGGATGATGTGATTGGTCATGGAAGATGTTCAAACGTGAGACGGGCTCGCTCCACCATGCATGGCTGTGTCGCTATTAAATCTTCGCCCGTTAGCGGCAGTGAAGCTGAAATCGAGGAACAAATAAAAGTGTAAGTTCTTGCTTTGTCCGCCGTTCCGTTTCGGCAACGCCTTGCGGTGCCTTTTGACAGGTTGCGAACGGGCGTTTGTGTGATGTCTGCGTTGACTTATTTCACATACTGACAATAAATAACAAAAGAACGAGATGATAATCGCTTCGAAAAACTTCTGCACTAAAATGTATTGTATTGTGTAACGTCTTCACTCCCACACGCAAAACGCTAGACTTTTAATATGCATCGCAGTAAAGAGAAAAAAATACAAATACACGAAAGAAGACGAGGATGTATACATTGCGGTAGCATAGAGTATAAAAGGCTGGGAAGGGTTTTATCATCTTAAGTTGATGTGCGTCGTATAAGAAGCGGTTGCTGTCAGGCTCCCGGAACGTCATTTACCATTGAATCCAAGTGTGTCGAGGCCTGACTCTTCGTGCTTAGAGGTGCTTGGTGAGAAAGGTTAGCAGTTTGATCAACTCTTTCAGTAAAACTTTGCAACCACGAGCAAAACCTCACGAAGCTATGCTTTCGTTTCTGCGGCATACTCAGGCCCTTTGTCAGCAGGTGGAGGTGTAATGCTTGACGGCGCACTTGCATTTATCACAGCTCCACTAAAGTCCACTAGCGCCGATAACTGTTTTAAATCTTCTTTTTCTTTCTCAACGAATTGTGAGGATTCAGTTCGTCTTCATCCAAAAAAGTTTAGTGTAAGTGCGTTTCTTGTACATCGATTGTTATGAACTGCCAGCTAAGTTAAAGACGGGTTAGGAGTCAAGTCATGATGTTGCGTTTGCTTTTGTCTTTTCAGGGTTGTCGACGAAATGGACGTTTTCCATCTTAGTAGCCACGTAAACGTATTGAAGCTTCTCGGATACACATGTTGGGAAGGTTTTGTTGGTGTAGTGACCGAATATGCAGCCGCTGGCGATCTTAAGTCTCTCCTGCTTTCGTCCAGCAACCCACCATCGGACCGATCCATCTCCATGCTGCTCCGACTGCGATTTTGCTCCGAAATTGCTTCAGGATTGGCTTTTCTTCAGTCAAAATATTCGCTTTCCATACCGAAATTTTCGACCGGTGATGTTTTACTTGATCGCGATTTTCGATGTAAAATCGCTGATTTTAAGTTTTCGAACGTAGTTGTCCCGGCCCTTGGCGACAAAAAGGTGGAGACCGTCGACTTCGTCCTTATGATGCGCGCCATTCTTTCTCTTCGCGAGTCTGAAGAAAACGAGGCAAGGTCTGACGTGAAGGTAGGACGTTTCTTTGCTGCTTGCCGAAGTGACGCAAGAGCAGGGTGATTGCGAATATTTGTGATGCGTAGACAAGTTTGTACACATGGTCTTGGTTTGAGTGTTTCCGAAAATGACGCTCGTTATAACAGTCAAGAAAAACAGCATTTGATTTTGAGAACGCGTTAGCATTTTAGGTTTGAGAACGCGTTAGCATTTTCTGATGAATGCTTATCCTGTAACTTCGTGTTTTTACCCTAATACGTAATTATTCTGTTATGTGTGCTTATCATTTAACTGTGTCGACTTTATTCATTGAAACCGAGCAGTGAGCTCTGCATGCAACACAGGGTGGTCCAAAAAGATGTGTACGTTTTTCATAAAGTGAAATTCTGTATTGAAAGGAATACTTGGCAATTTTATTTCAAAGGCTGTCTTACTGACTTTAAACGTTTGTGTGGTGTAAGTTCCTCCTCATACACGACGACCACGATTTTGCGAGCACAGCTTAATAGTTTATAATGTGCTCGATCCAAGCTCCTTGGTGTTGAATCACTGTGGCTGCCCTCACATTGAAGTTTGTAATGACCCTGCCCAACATCTCATGGGGATTTCTCTGCTGATGTCCATTCGAATGTTACTCTTGATCGCGTCAATAGTTTGAGGATTGTTAGCACAGACAGACCCTGTCTTCTAGGTACCATCACAGAATATAGTTCAAAGGGGACTGGTCTGGAGAATGTGCAGACCAAGGCTGGTCCGTACCACGGAAGATGAGCCTGTATTCAGTGAAGTAACAATGGAACTACTTGAGTGAAGCATCACCGCAATGCGGTGTTGCTCCATCCTGTTGATTCATGTGACCACTAAGCTGGAAATTTGCCTCGTCACTGAAAAAAATGAAATCCAAGAAATTAGGACGGTCTTCGATTGGCTGACTGGTGGTTTACCCAAAGGCACGTCTCTCACGATTATTTCCATCGACTGAAGTTGCAAAATCTGTATCTTATATGGAAGCAGGTGAAGATCCTGGTGCATTATGCGCATCACTGAACTTCTTAGATCTATCTCCTGGGACAAACGTCTTGTGGATTTTGTTGGAGATTGATCCAAGCATTGTCTCACAGTCATAATGTGATTTTCTGTCCTGACTGACCGGGGCCGGCCACTGCGACCTTAAATGTTATCCCGGGCACTTCCCGTCTCCCTGAATTTGTCCAGGAGGCGCTTTGTTGTGAATCTCGTTTGGGCGTTTCTGCTTGGAAAGTCGCTCCGAAATTGTCGTTGAGTTTGGGCAACTGAATGTCATCACGAAATAGACCTCTGTAATCGTGATCCTCTTCTGCCTGGAATGACTTGCTGCTTGATCCATTGAAGCTGGGAATTAAAACGTTGGGGCTCTAGATATGATTTAAATCAGCTAATTTTAACCCAAATGGCTTATTGAGCCAAAAAGTATGTCACTATCTTGACCAGGGCCGCACGTTGAATAACATATTATTGAGTTGTATAACATATTATTATTTGATTGGCTTACTTTGATCTTAGCGAACTAATTTAACCTAAACTAATATACTGAAAGCGTTCGAATCCTAACTGCAGTGGTAACAGACGTAATAAAGTGGCACAGAGGACCACCTACATCAAAGATGTCAAATTCAAGGTTATCAGAATAAGGACAGGTTGTCAGTGTGCAGGATACTTTTACTACAGCGAAAATCTAAACTGGGCCGCGGGTTGGACATAGCTGATTTAGATGGAAAACAGAAGCCTGGGTTAGTTTGATTCGGAGTGATAGGGATAATAAAATGGATGCATCTTTTTGCAATATCCTATATATAGCTTGTCACGTTCATTTGAATTGTGAGCTGCCGCCAAGTAGCATATGCTTTCGCAACTGAAGCACTGTCTTGTTTGGCATAACTTGTCCTTCATTGTTATAGAAAACGTTTCAAATCCATGTTGCAGCTTTCTACGGTACGTTTTGTGCCACATCAGAGTACAGCGTACATATATCTTTTTGCAACTTCTGTACAAAACGCTTGTTTTCTTAATGATACTAAACGACTTTGTGATGCTGTTAGGACTTGGAATTGAACTTGCAAGAAATAGAGGGTCTCCGCAACCGTCTGAAGCACAAACACGAGATGCAGAGTCTCGACACTATGCTATCGACGATGAAGCGA
>JGI24022J15233_10005132_pt1 | contig 13781 bp, 3 predicted proteins | sample Ectturendosymbi2_FD_15233 | JGI IMG/M metagenome (IMG submission 15233) | reverse complement strand
CGCACGAGCACTCCTCACCAATTTGCAAACATGGAAAAAAGGCGTCCCCGCCCGCGACGTGATGTTTTCGTCGGGAATCACTCCCCGATGACCCTTGAGCAGATGATGCGTTGATGAAAGCGTTCGACTTCGATCGCCCATTTGTGCGTTTTGTGTTGCATTAACGATGTTCGTTGTCCTTCAAACTGGATATGCATTCTACCCCAGAGCTTATATGTCATTAATTGGAAAAAGCTGATTTAAACATTTGAAAGATGTGTGACGTAGGCAGGTACAGCAAGCTAGTTCAGATATTTGAAAAGTTTGGACCAGTATCGCGAGTGGGTTTGATCGGTCATATTCTGTCGAAAAATTTCTTTTAAAAGTGACTACAGAATCGAACGTTAGCTTTGTCAAACATCTTGTGCAAACAGGATAAGAGGGTCAAAACAGGACGAGAGTGTCGCACAAGACTTGCGCCAATGATGCACATCCGAGCAACAATAGCTGTGTCAGTTCTCAAAGCTTTTTTTTCGCAGCGTACTTAGTCATTCAGACAATTAGTCAGAAAGATCTGAAGTGAAACGTTCGACGAAAAGCAAGTTATAAGATCTTATCGCGAAAGAACTGACAATGCTCTTCAGTTCGAATCTTCTTCCCGCCCTGCTGCTTATTGTGCAAGGTGAGTGATACTGTAACGTATTGGATGAATGTCGATAATTTGGTGGAAGTCCTAGCAGCAGTGGCTAGTGTTGATATTGTAAAACTATTGGATATTGTATTCACTTGCGGCAGAAAAGCTAGTCTTCAGCTACATTCGAGGAATGTTTGTTGAAAACACCTTCAAAGTCGGAACAACCTTCCACTTGTAGGATTAACGTAACAGAGGCTGTATTACACCGTTGTCAAACGCCTGTCCTTTGGCTGACTACGAAGTCTTGCTTCACCTATTAAAAACCTTAAACTAGCAGAAACACAATTTATCTAAGTATATTTCTGCATGTTTGTAACATAAGCAAACAGCTTCTGCAGTAGACTTGCAATCTTCTATGGATATGTGTGCAGTAAGTTTTACTAGAGAAGCAAAAATGCATTTCTTGCTTATCATTTTCGATAAAACCTTTACAAAACAAGCCTCAGCAACATCAGAAAAATGCTGCTCGCTTCAGTCTCCAAATTTTATGGAAACATAAAAAAACGTCCTGATTGTCACTGTAAGTTAGTTGGTTTATAAACTGCGCTTGAAGTTTAAAGTCTTTATAAAAGTGCACATGACTTTCTCGAGACGTGAATGCTGTGAACAAACCAACAGCTTATGGTGAGAAGCATTGCGCATGGCTGTATGGGAGATCTTTTAGAGAACAATAAAAAGAGTCAGTAACTTGCGAGGAAAGCGCAACAGTAATCGGTTTCATATCGTGAGCCGGAACAAGTCGACGGCGTAGTTACAAAAGATAATTTTATCGCACCATGCCTATATGAAAAATAGTTCGTAACCCTCAGCTTGCCGTCCGACTTAAACCACAAAAAGCTCACACGCTTCCAGTGCAACAGCAGTACCGACAAAATCCCGGCACAACTCGCAATCTTGCTTTTAAACGTTTCGATAACTCCTGTTATCGAAACGTTTGCAATAGGTCGTTGATATCGTTTTTATTGGCCGTAATTTTCATTGTAAGGCTATTTAGCACTTCTGCTTAATAACGCTGGCACAAAATGTTTCCAGTCGCTCTTATGGTTTTGTGTTTTTTATTACTTTTTATTTTGCATTACAAAATTCGCGCAATCGTCTTTCCGAATCAAGAAACAAAGTAAACGAAATTATGTAAAGGATATTAGGAGCTTAATTTTCAGAAGACGAAAAGTTACCAATCACCTTGCCCCCTGCGTTTATTTTTGTTGTATCTCTCGCTCGTCCACTTAAAACGCCGGCAGCGAATACGTGCTTCTATTTCAAATTCAAAACCGGAGACAAATGCGGGATAAACTTGCGAGAAAGAGAAATTTCGTCCTATTTCATCCGCCTTAAAATATGCATTCTTATCGACGAAACGGTCATGTTCTGACGTTTGTGAAAAAAGTGCCAAAGCTTAGTGGTGGTGTTATTTAACAACGTGAGCCCTGCTCAGGTTACGTGGGGGTAGACATCGCAAGGTTTCTTTTTCTTTTCATGTACTTAAGGAAATGTTACAAACTTTTTCTTTAGTGAGTTTTCCTAACTCTCGGAAACAAGTCGAATGGTGTATCAGACTTTTCCAAAATGTCACTGCAAGCTCATAATAGAAGGTCGAGGCATTTCAAGACCCTGATGTGTTACTCGGCCAGGAACCACTTTGACATATGGTTTCCAGAGGTGTATTTCTCTGTATGGGTAGGGTTTCAATAGATCCCTGCATGAGTACCTGAAGTCTCACTCGCTTCTAGTCAGTGTTATGTAATTTACTAGTGTTTATGTTGTTTTTGAAGTTTCTAAATAAATAGACCCCGGAGTAAAGTGTTGCATGTAAAATTAATGTAAAATGTGTATGTTTCGTTGCACACGCACGATTTTTTGTGAAAGAGGGTTAATGTAGTTGCAGGGAGTCAAAATAGTTTGATATGACCTTACGGAAGTCATGTGTCCCAGAAAAGCGTTGTCTAATTCAGACCCATGGTAACCTCACGCGTTATGTGATTTTCAACGTTACCTGACCGGGGCTTGTGATATTCAGAGCCGCATTTCAAATAAACACTTCTGTTTTCTTCAGCTTTTCTTTTTTTGTTTGTAATGCTCCAAACGGTTGGTTGAACATTAAACTGTGCAACCCCCAGAACCATGGGCGTCACAAGGATTTTTTCCAGACGGGGGCAATAGTGGATTTTTCCAGAGGAAGCCAAGAAGATTTTTCCAGGGTGCGCCGAAAGTGGTGAAATTTCATATCTCCCTCCCGAAACTTCATATTTCATATTTCCCTCCCGAAACTTCAAACTCATATTTCCCTACCGAAAAATTTCATATTTCCCTCCCGGAAAACAACCTTGTTTGCTAAAAATGTAATAAGAAAATGTCAAATTTCAAAATACAGGGAGCCTTATCCCCTTCCGACCCCCATGCACAGAATGATCCCATTCTGTTTTGAAACATGAAAAGGTTGTTTCAAAAAACATGCAAAGGTTTCTCGCATATAATTCGCGACATCTAGGAGCATTCAAACTTCACTGCTTAGTCTTCGTTTGGCAAAGAACATTTGCTTTGATAAGAATCGATCTGTACGTTTGCTCTTTGCAACGAACTTGTTCTTGAAACTTCCCAAATCACAACTAATAGCATCCTAATCATTATCAGGTTCTACTTTTGTTTTGATGTTATATAAAGTTGAATCAAAAAGTGGCGAAGCAACAAGCAAGTCATTCTGATTAGTTTCATTCTCGTGTTTTGCAGTCGTACAATCGTTTTTCTCATTGCAGCAATTGCACTAAAGTAGTATAACTTTTTTCGTGTATCGTGCGTTTCAATTTTCGCAACCGTGCTTATTTTATACGTTTTTAAAAGTATTTTTTTTCACATTACGCTTGCACTGTGCTACACCTGAGTTGACTCTTTCAATATCGAAACTGACATGCTTTTCAAGTTTTTTACCTTCTTCATCTGGTTCTGTGCGCTAGGGGCAGAAACGCAATCACCAGTCAATGTCCATGACCATCGAAAGGGCCTTATCACAACAAGTCGACTACATATTTGACCAACTGCATGAATTATTATGGCTGAATTAATCAATTATCGTTGACCTGTAAAGTGCAAGAAAAAATGAATCATAGCGAAACCCAGCTTTGTTCAAACCGAACTTTCCCGACACCAAACTTTTCCGAAACCGAACTTTTCCGAAACTGAACTTCATTGAAACCGAACTTCGAACTCCTGCCGAGAATGCCACTGGCAAGCTCTCGGGTACCAGCGTTAGCTGTTTTAAAACCTTCAACGGAGAAAAAACGCAATTACACATACACAGTGATTTGTTGGCGAAAAACTGCGGGAGCCGGGAAGGAATGGCGAAAACGCTTTTATCGCTGGAAAACACAGTTTGTGAGACTGAAAAACGACTTTTAATGTCATTTATCACCGTTCATTTGTCGTTTCTCTACCAGGGATTCTCCTTGCGAACAAACCTATGCTTGGTGCGATAATGCAGAAAATCGCTTGAGGTTTGTAACTAACTGTGTTTGGGGTTTCAGTCTCAGTGGTGCGAAGCTCAATTGTAGCCGAGTGGGAAGGAGAAGCAACACTGTCGTGCAATTATTCAAATGCGGAGGTAAGCATGTGTTCGGCTTGATAAACGGCTCATTAACAACAGGTTCGCAAGTTGCATGCGTTGCGCTCCGTTGCAGAAAATGCTATTTTTTTCAATCAGAACATTTCTAAGTAAATTAGCATGGATCGGACATCAAACATTTTCGCCAGATGAAAGCGGTTTTCCAGTAAAATGCGCCATTTCTTTAATGGCCAACAACAGCGTTTGTAATGACATAACATCCCTCAGGCCCATTTTGCGAGATTTTTTTCGGAATTGTGATCAGTTTCATTTTAATAAGAGTGTGTATTACGAATGTTTCTACTATTGTGACGTCTTGATGACGTGATTGAATATATTTCGAGTGTGAGAGATTCAGGTGCCCAGCGCTTAAAAACCACCAAAACATCATCAACAAAAGTCCTTTTCCGCTTTGCAGAATGAAACCATATTGGCTGCGCAATGGAAACGCAATGGAGAAGACATTGCCACGTACGGAGCAGGTCGAGTTTTTTGGAATCAGGATTTGAGGTAAAGGTGCTGAACATGATTGCAGCCTTGTTTCGAGGGCAAATACAGGCTACAAGATGTTATTCATCTAAATCATTTCGTGCTAGTTTAGATGGCCGTTATGTGCATTTACCCCTGTGTCGAATCAAACCCCGCTGGCCTGTATTTTGTAGAAAGCGAATGTTGACAGAGTGTAAAGATGTTATACAGCAAAAGTAAGCTGCTTCCTTGCAACTGTTTTCTGAGTGGTCTCTGATCTGTTTCTTTACTAACTCCTCAAAAACGCAGCTTGTGCAGAAAGACACAACGTGCAGTGCAAGTATTGGATTCTCCTATGCTCTGATTAGATTTCAAATTTGTAGAATAGATTTCAAATTTGTAGAATATGTGTAGAATCGGTCTTGTGGCCAACTAAGGATGTTTCTGTTGTGCAACCTGAGCTTATTTCAGACCCACGCGCAATCTCCCTGGGCATTGTTCCCCCTTGGCCCCCTCGTTACACCCCTGCGCGCAATCGCCTATGTGTGAAACAAACCACAAACGTGAACATCAAACTTATTTGAAAGATTAGAGAGCATTTTTACACCGATTTTGGTCTACCACCATAACAAGTTTAGTTGGTAGTTGTTGTACAGTCTGCAAAAGCTCTTGTGTATGATCTCATGCTTTTCGAGTTAAAATCTGGAGCTGATAAGCCTGTACTAAAAAAAACTGTTAAAAAATGTTGAAAACAGTTGGAGCAGTCACACCATTTTGGTAGCTACAATCGTGTAGCTTCATATCATCAAGGGGAGGTATCAGTGACTCTCCTATAGTAATGTTCTGCTGACCAAACTGCAAACTTCAACGAACATTTCCTTCGTTGTTTTTTCTCATGGCTTACCGTTATCGGACTTCCTTGTTAGATATGGTGATCAAGGATGAACAAAAAGGTCAAGCAACAGTTTTTATAGAAAACGACTTAGACATATGCACCTCGAGTTGCCAATGCCCTTCAAGCAAAAATGCAGTTTTTCTTCTCTTCTCCTATCAAGATGGTTTTAGTTTTGCGCTAACTATAACATATTCCACTTGATCATATTGGTACGCTTACATTTTGGGGACTTCTGTCCAAATAGACATAAATCCGTTCATGTATTTTATTGTTGATTATACTGTAACTTGTTTCCCACAGTTGTTACCAAGAGTGAGGCATGTGAACTTTTCAACCAAGATAAAAATTGTCTGTTCCTTGCAAGAATTGTATTGAAATATCGTATTGGGTTTCTGCAGCGGGGAGGGCATGGGTTTAGTCAAGAGAAGTTGCAGTGGTGGGATTCAAAAATTTTAAGAACAGGTTCTCTCACTCCAGGACTCACTAACAACAGGTCCTCTCATTATCACAGTCTCCACAGGCAAACCACGCTAACAACTGGTTCTCGTGATTAAAGAAATTCCAAGAACAGGTTCTTCCGAACTGGTCGAATCCCACCACTGGTTACATGCCCAGTTGAAGTTTTCAGAACATAAAACGTTTTGTCCGTCAAAGTCAGACAATTCCAACGCATGTAACCCAGCACGCTGGGCAAGAGGTTATGGAACATTTAGAGCAGGGGTGACCCACCTTTTTGCAACTGAGAGCTACTTCTAAGTACAGATTCATGCGAAGGGCTTCCAGTTTGATACACACACTTCTGAAATAAAAATTTGCCCACTTTGTCTTCAATTGTGTTATCATTAATAAAAATTAAAGATATCCATCAATGTGAAGACACTGATCATATCGATGCTTTTGTCAGAACAGGCCCGCGGTCGACCCACGTGGTCCGTGCGGGCGACCTGGCGCCCGCGGGCACCACGTTGTTAACCCCTGATTTAGAGGCTTGTTTGGTTGATCGCGTTCTGTTTCCAACAAAGTTACTGTCTAGGTTGCAGAGGACATCCATTCCACTGCTCCGTTCAGCGTTCACTTTTTTCCAAGAAACGTTTTCCCATTTGCAGTGGTGCTCCAAAACAATTATTAAATGTGTTGAATGTTAATCAACAGCCAAATTCACCAGTAGAAGTTTGTACATAATTAGCGAATAGAAGGTGCTTGGTCTAAGATGATCTGGATGAGAGTGGCAGCGGGAATTCATAAATCTGTCGATCGAGTTTTATTCAAACGTTAGGGTTTTCACATTTCTGTCGTTTTCGCAAAACGTACTAACGGTCTATCTACTCTCAAATTAAAGGAAACTTCGATAACAAAAAGAAAAAAACGTGGATAAGACAACACTGCCCACATTCTGGCCTATGCTTAATTGTAGAAATTCCGTGCTTTAAGCTTGTAATATCATAGTAAAATGAACTGCAGTGTTTTGTTGGATAAGAAGAAACAATCGGGCGACTGGTTACATTTTTGTGCTCTAGATTCAATCAAACGATTAACGACATTTTCCAAGTACGCCCTTAAAAACAGTATCGGGATGTGCTTTTCAGTGGTCGGGCAACGTTCGACAGTGAAGCCTGGACGCTGACGTTACGTCTACTGGATTTCAGCGACCAAGGCACCTACACCTGCTCCATACTTTCAAGCAAAGGATCATTTGATAACTCAGAAGAACTTACCATCCTAGGTGAGAACTTCCTGGGAATTCAGACATAGCCACAGTGGTTGATACGTACCTTACAATAGGTGCAGTTTAGGAAAACATCGATCTAATCTGCGAAGTGCATGCCCATAACGGAAGGCGGTAACACCCATTAGTTAGCTTAGTTTTGTAAACTTTTTAAACTTTTACCGGCTTTAGGTAAATTGTTAGGAGATCTTTCTACGAGTCCACGTTGCATACACTGGAGAGTTATGCTGTGCTACGAATTCTCATTTCTAACTTAACAACACCGAACAAACTATGACTTCAAAATGTTTGAGTGAATTGCGGCATAAAGCCAAACGTTGTATATTTTTCCTATTACGTCGAAAAAATCCAGCATTGCTACAGAGAGCTTTAAAATTGTACCCACATTTTTTAATTTGGAAAGCGAGGTGCCTCTGCAATATAAATTAACTGAGCTTTTTGCAAGCTTCATGAATTTGATATTACTTTTTTGAGCAGTTTTATTTCATGCTTTCACGAAGGATTAACTTAATCGCAATAATTTAATTGTACTGTACTTTTGTAAGTGTCCGCAAGATTATTATTCTCTTGTTCTGCAATCATTTTGTAAAATATTTTTCGTCAATACTTTTTGGAAGAAATCCTTATGACTGGTTTTTAATCTTATAATTTGGAAAGAATATTTTCTTTAGTTTGAACTTTTGTGATGGCCTGGATGTCACGCCATTATACAAATATACACTGAAAACATTTAAAGAGCATTTGTTTTAAACATAATCCCTTTGTGATGTACTGACTCCATCTACTCTTTTACTTTCACTACTTCATGTCTCTAGTAATGGTTTTCCAAGCTTATAGTTTTGAATAGGCCACTATCTTTCACAGCTAATGTACTTTTTTCAAGCGTGGAACCCAAAGAGCTGTCGATTTATAAAGTTTGCAACTCCATTAAACTACACGATAACTTTCCAGGAAGTTGAAATGTTGTAATATTTTCTTCAGTTTTTTCGGACTTATGTCAATCACACCGCAGAAACTATTCCTAAAATTTGAAAATAATAAAGTTTGTCCAATGTTTGATGTTCGGAATTGCAAAAGTTTGAGTGCACATCTCAAAACCATATGTTAAGTGCTTTATTAACTTGCCAGATAATAGAGCCGTTGACGCTTTTTGATTTAAACCTACGGCCACACAGATTAAATACAACAAACAAAAATGCTTGTCGGAGGAATGTTTTTGTGTGTGTGACACTGACAACTGTTACCAAACCCAGTACATATTTACCGCACGTTGACGTCACAATTTTCCCCACACCTAGCATAGAATAGATTATTTATGATTTTGATGCAGTGGTTGCTCTAGCCCAGGGGTTTCCAAACTTTCTTGTCAGAGGGCCACATACGCTACTACACAACAGCTCGAGGGCCGGACATCTTACGTAATGTGATTGTTTCGGGATATGTTGGATTTTTGCAAAATCAACAAATGTTTCGTGAACATTTTTGTCATTACTGACGAAATGTCTTCGCGGGCCGAAGTTTGGAGACCCTGCTCTAGCCTATCCCGCTTTGAACTGCATGGCTAGTTGAGTACTAGATCTTAACTGATCAAACTCAGCAAATTTGCAAGCTCCCTTCGATATTTCCGATTATGTTGGAGGCTAACGCTAAAACAGCTTCAAGGCAAGCAAACAGAGGCACTTTCCCACAAAACAAGCAATGTAACAACAAAATTGATCAATACGGCAAAAAATGAAATAAGCAGTGGAGTAAGTGCAACATACTTTGCCTGTTTCACGTTCTTTTCATGTTTTCGCTGCACAGTACTCATCTCTGCAACTCATCGATCGATTCGCGCTACAGCAAGAGGACTCAAAGCGCAAAAATAAATGAACTTGATTAACTTACTCTAACTGGTACAATGATTTTCAATACTGGTGATGTTGTTTTGATTTTACCGCAGCTTCTCCAAGAGTCACCACGAAAGTGTACCCTGTTCTGGATACTGGAGATAATGCAGAAAAGACTATGGCCAGCTGTCAAGTCACTGAAGCCAGCAAACCATACAAAATCACCTGGTAAGATGATGTGTAATGTGTATGGATACAGGATGGAAAACACGCAACAAGTTGCACAACTGCAAATCTGTAAATTTTGAATCTTTCACATATAGTATTTTCAGTATCAAACACTAGCGTTTTTTTGCAGTTTTCGTTACGTTTCAAGCTCTTACTGAATTGGACTTTATTGTGAACGGATTAAATTGACAGGTTGATCTATGTTCTGTTGAATTTAAGTACACTGCATTCTGGGTATAACAAGCTTTATTGGAAAAATCTGTTTGGCACGAAGTGAACGGAGTGACAGCGCTAAAACTGCGCGTTGTGACATTGCGAAGTTTTCGAATATTTCTACTTTGAGTTTGTTAAGAATGCGAAACAGATTTATGTTCGATTCACATGGACAATTATTTAAGGGCCGTTGTTTTTAATTTTCTTTTAATTTTTCAACTTTTATGGCATTTTGCTGTCTGGCGTTCTGATGCCAGTACAAACGTATGCTGTGAATAATATCCGGATTGCATATGCACTGAACACTTGATTGCAGAAAATGCACTTAACATAAATTATTCAGCATTTTGAATTTATCAATAAATTTTACAGCAAAAGGTTTGCCTTAAAAGCCAATCTGTTGTTTTTATCATCTTACAAACACGTTTTACAAGCATACGTTCAAGCTTCGGCCTAAGAATCCACCACAGACGGAATGGAGTAACAACTTGAGGCCTGAAAAACGTTTAAATCTGATACTTTACTAGAGCATTTTTCAACGTTTGATCAACATGCAGCTCTTGCACACTTTCTCAAAGCCAGCGTGAAATCGCAGGTTCGTCAACGACAGAGATGAAGTGATCCCCGACTCGTTTCGAACCGAATCGTCCAATCCTGACTACCCCTCACTCTTCGACGCAACACTACTCCTGACCATCAAGCCCGACGCTGACAGAAACAACGGACGCCAGTTCACTTGCGTTGTAGAGGACGCACTGGGACATGCCAAAAGGTCTCAAGTCGCACTACAAGTCTCTGGTATGTTTTTTTGCATTTTCTACTACTGTTGTAGGAATTCGCTGAACTCTTCACGTGCTGTGGCTTTAGCTGGTGTGCAAAGTGGTGTAGAGTATTGCTTGTTGTGCTTGCTTGCTTCCTGCAAAATGGAATTCTTCGATCAAATTTATCGTTGACGATTTTACGAGTGCTAGACTTAACTTATAAACTACCCTGTAGTGGTTAAGAGGACGAGAATATCAGTTAAATACCAATCTTTTAATGAGATAGTGCCGGTTTAGCAATATAAAGCGTTGCTTTGGTGAAAAAGGTTTTGTCTCATCAATTCGCTGCTTGAGATTTTAACGCACAAGGCGAGAATTGTCCTTTGATTTGTGAAGCTAGGCAAACGTCAACAAGCAAAAGCGTGGGTGCATTCTCACGTTTGGTTAGTTTAGAACTATTGCGAGGGAACAACGAAACGAAAAGGTAAAGTGAGTCAAATACCGACAAATTAATGAGCAAAAACTGGATAAGTGCATTGTTGGGTAAACTCAAGTGACGAAGGAATCAAGCACTTGGTTAAAATTGGTTTCGCTTGACCTATTACAATATCGATCTCTAGCGTGAAATGATGCGCTGTATAATGGGGAAAGTCCGATTCTGAAGAATTCTGAGCAATGCAATTGCAAGCATGGGTTTTGCACTTGGTTGTTGTATTATTTCACTGTAGCTTGCTTCAACCTTTTCCCACGTGCTACTAACCCATCACATATCACCGGTTTTATTTGTCTCTCTCAGTTCCGACCACCACTCCCGCAACAACAACGGTCCAGGGTAAGAAGTATGCTTGTGGTGGTTTGGAAATGTACGGCTTGTTTGCCTGAAAGAGGACCATATGTAAAATGCATGCCACAATGTTCCCATAAAAAGCAAGAGCAGGTTCATTGTTTGCACTGCCTAGATACCGCGCGAACTAGGGCACTTACCGCTTTTGACACAACCTAGTTTTATTGGGGGACTGTAATCCCCTTGCGTGTGAATCGCTTTATTAAGGTGTAAAGTTTGTGAGCCTAAAAACAAACAACTTCTATTTTCGACTTGTAGTGACTTTTCGGTGCTCCTGTTAAGAACCAGTTTATTTGTGAGACACAAAGGTGACCCGTAGAGAAAATGATAAAACTGCAATTACTGCCAGAGTGTCTTTGAAATGAAAATGAACTTTTCGGAATGAATGTTCGAGTTCCACGAGCAAAGCGCGTGAACAGAAGGTGCGTAATAATTTCGCGAAAAGTTTTAATGAAGCGTTCGAACAGAGTAATCTCGCAGCGATCGTCGAGTAATCCCTGACCGACAATCTGGCGCATACCCCGTCACGCTTGTGGCCTAATCCCTATCGGCGGATCGAAGCTGAGCAAACTGACATACAAAAGAAATTGGATGCCACACAAGAAACTGGGTCACCGACGGCGTGCATCATAAACGCAAGGATAAGCGCTTTTCGAGCAATCTCTCTATACGCTTCTCACTTTTCAGCAGTGACAACTTCCCACGATTATAACTTCTGGCTTTTTTTCTAGAATAAATCCAAGAAAAACCTTGTCCTTATGTAGTTTACTATTCTGAATTGGGTGAAACAAATCATGTGCTTTTATGCAAATTTGTAAAGTTTTCGGATGTAATCCCCTACTGGAAAGATTTCTCAAAATCTCCTGGACATAAATATCTTCAAACAGCTTCGGATCTGTTACCCCTTTCCTGATTATTTGCCCAACATTTGCCTATCTTGACTGCAACGTCTGAGCGTTTCAGACAGCTACCTGCATCAGCGTCATATTCTTCTCTCACGGCACACTTCAACTTTGACACTGTGTATTACTCTAAATATAAAGGACTGAAGTTTCTACTTCTTTCGTTACAAGCTTGCTCGTCAGAAAAGGTCAGGACCTGCCACTTGCTTTTGGTAAAATTAAAAGGCTTTGCTTTGTCGACAGCAAAACATTTTTGTTGCTGAAGAGTTTGAGCAAGAAGTCGTAAATTATCAAGTAAATTAGTTTGCAAAGACCACTGCAATGTGTGACAAACGGCTTTCCTCAAGATAAAGTATGAGATCATTTAACGTGATTTTAACTTGGGGTTTGGCTCATGGTCTGGCTCACGTAGAAAAAATATCACAGCTGGTTTAAACAATGTTTTCTTCCATGCCCTGAAATGTCACAAATTGTTTTCCGGAGAAACTGCGTGACGATTTTTACAGAAGCATACACCATTTACTAATAGTTTCTGTTCTTGCTTGATTGTTTGCACTTAACTAACTCTGTTACTCACTATTAACCACTAACTAACAACTCCAGCAATTATTCAAGGAATTAGTACCCGCAAAGGTGACGTAGTCGAATGTGACTGATTCGATGGTTTCACCTTTGCGGAGAATAATTGAATGTAAACATGTGCAAGTCCAAATCATCGCAATTTATGAAAGTGGAGCTCAGTCGGCTGATTCCTCAAAAACTTGCAGCATAACTAAAGTATTAATTGTTTGACAGTTATCATCAAATGTATGTTGGCGCGCATGTGCATCAGCTTAGTATAGTAATCTGTTTTGTAACCTGCTGCTAATAAGCACTCGCAATCGGCCCTTTCATTTAACCGTGGTATTTCTCGGATATATCTACTCGAACGGAAACATCTACTTCTTCTAATTTTTTAAAGGGCGTTTTTTACATTTTGGTAAAGAATATTTACCGACTTGCTTTATTTGAACCAATAGTAAACGAATGTTGTTGGTGAAATAGGAAGACCAGCATTTGTGGTCAAACGCATAAATTTGATAATTTCCCCTCTGCCAGCAAATCTGTAACTTACTTTTGAGATATGTCGGTTTACCAAGTGNGAAAGAATTGCAGCTACTGTCTGATACGACTGCAAATAATAAGCGTTTTCAAAGCGCTTGTCAGTTGTTATGAGAATGTCAGTTCGAAACGCCAAACTTATCAGCACTGAGGAGTTTTCAAACCAGGCATTGCAGTAGGTTGACGACAGCCCATCCCCCAGCCCACTGTTAGAGCCCTGTTCTTCTTGTTCCTTCACAGCTAAACCTATCATCAGAAGTTTTCCGATCGAAAAGGTAATCGTCATGAAAACGGGAGACGAAAGCGACTTCTCTTGCGAAGCCACAGGAGTTCCTCTTCCGTACGTCACTTGGAGCTTCCAAAGCGCAGAGGTATCATTGTATTGTATTGTATTGAGTAACGTCGTCACTCCCACACGCAAGTCACTTGAATTTAAGCATGCATCGCAGTAACATGAAGTACGCAAAAACATGAAGGAAGACGAGGATACATACATCGCGGTAGTAGAGAGTATACGTTTGATGGCGCAAATACATTTACTTTGAT
>JGI24022J15233_10005126_pt1 | contig 13785 bp, 8 predicted proteins | sample Ectturendosymbi2_FD_15233 | JGI IMG/M metagenome (IMG submission 15233) | reverse complement strand
ATTGGGGTACGCTCCGTGCATTTTGGGTCACGGCGCGTGACGCGCTGCAGGACCTGTAACTGTTGCAGAAAAAGGTCACCCGTAGCGCGAGTGCATCAAAGATGTGTGCCAGCAACTGCTTATCACCGGACAAGCAATGTACGCGCGTAAATCCGCTTGATGATGAAACGCAAGATACTTACTGCGATGAATTGTCTGAACTGCTCAGAGACTGGAAGCATATCAGTTCAACATGTTGATGCTGAAAAACGTAATAAACAACCATTGCAGCAGCAGCAGCACCATGCCAACCACTCAACGGCAACAGACCTTTCAAACCGAGCAAGCGTCGTATACGACCACAAGGTGGCGATAGAGGTCGCGCGATGACGTGCGACTCCAACTGGTTTGCCGTTAATGACAGTTGACAAAATGCGACTTTGAGAAACGGCTGCAAGTGCAGCGTCATGAGATCGTTTGTTTATTTTCTAACTGTGGCAACTGATGTGCCTTATGCGCTGACCTAATTTTATTCGAATGCGTTAGAGAACAAGCATCAGCTGACGAAACAAATGACTTTTTTAGCTTTTAGCCTGTCGTTGATAATCAAACCGCGTGAAATAGTGCCTTTTCAAATTGAGTATTTGCAAAAAAAGCTGATTAACACCGAACGTTCAAAATACGTAACATACGTCCGGAGTAAAAGATCAAGCTTTGCCAACGTGCGAAGTGCAGGTAAATAATCATCAACACTTGGAAAGGTCAAACGGTATGGTGCGAGAGTCCGTAAGTATCTTTCACCCTTGAGGTAAATTCAGTTTCGTTTATACTCGGCTTTTGTACTCGTTTCGGAGTGCCACGAGTGGTCTGCAGCTCCCATTTCCGCTTGTTTGCACCGTAGGCCACGCACACGCAGCTGTTCTTGCAGCGAATGCTGCACTGGTGGCGAGTCAATGACAGCTCTGCGCGTGAACCGTTCCCTTGCACTCATCAATTCCGAGCACGAGCCTGGACAGGACGCATGTACCGTTTTTCAAGTCTTCAGTTTGACCCGAAACTGCTCAAATATTCGACGCATATCAGTTCAAAACGTACCATCTAGCCCAGTGGTTCTCAAAGTTTTTTTCATATTGCCCCTCCCCCCACAAACCCAAGCACTGTCAGTTCCTCTCCAACAAATATGACATCTAATTGCAGAAATTTCACACTACCTACAGTGAAGAAACAATAAACGATTATGAACCTACGAAAGTATACTTATTTCACCATAATTTCGTACGATTCGGAAAACAACATTCGCAATATAAGGCCATTTTTCGTCCATTGTTTTGTCACAGAAGTGTTGTGAAGTATACCTCATTTCTCTTACAGTAGCGAAGCCGCTATGAGGTTTGACTAACAAATATTACTGAAATCGCCTCCCTAACCTCACTGGCTAGACCCGCCCCTGCTGTACACATTCCCATCTAAACCAACCTTGTTGAGCAGTTTTTTTTGTGTTGAACACAAAAATATTAAAAACCTAATGCGTTTTCATCCACAACTTTTCCTCGCCAATTCTTCCCTGGAACAAATTTCCTCCCAGGAATTAAAAATTCCTCCCTTACTGAGTCCAGTGGCATCGTTAGAGGACCACTGATCTGGCCGGTCAATGTCGTTTATACTTTTTGTTTAGAAGTTCCATTGTGTGACATACGAATCACACTTCACACTGCAGCTTCTTGAAAAAACACAGCAGCACGTCATGCGCAAAAACTTACAAAGTTTGCTTTGTTTTCATTGAAGCAGGAAAAAATGAGTCCGACAAACGTCTGATCCATCATCTGATACATCGCTTGGGTTTGCACATCTGAACAAAAACGTCTTTTTTACTCGCTTTTCGCGCCGAACGGCCGTTTTTCAAGATCAGTATCAAACCGTAAAAATGGCGATTTTGATCAAACAGCGGTTCGTGGAAAATTTTGAACTGTGAAAGTCTCGGTGCAGTAGTTTTCATCAAATTATTTCGTCTGAAAGATTAAAAAAAATGTAACATCGCGGTTTTCATCCACGACTTGCGAAAAAGCACAAGCACATAATCGCCAATGATAAGCTTCGACTATGCTTCAAGCAATATGACTACGAGAACAAAATAATGAAAAGAAATAGAAAATGACGGATTCGACATTTACAAGGAATACACGACTGACACGTGACGCCCACCCGGAAACAAAAAACAATGACAAACGCGCAATAAACGCTAAGCAGCATCGTGGACATCAGTGCTTGTGGCAATGAATGGCGTGGGGTGAAACGAATGGAACATAATTATGTTTATTTTTTGCCAAAATCCGCGGTGTCAACAAGGCAATCTTCTCTAGAAGACCTTGTTTTCAATCAGTGGTGCTTAACAAAAGGTTACGAGAAGTACGTGGTTTCCCGCATTCATGTAAAATGCTAAATGGTGATTTTCCAACGCATGGAAAATAGCCACGGTGTCTTTTGTTACACTTTTGAGGGGACCTTCAATCAGGTCCTAAAATATATAACCAGAGTTTTTTAAGGTGTTTTAGGGATTCGATTCGGGTCCGTAGAATCAGAGAAAACATGGTCCCTAAAATCAGAGAAAATCGGGTCCCTGGAATCAGAGAAATCGGGTCCCCACAGGTCCATACCGGGTATCTAACATTTTCCTTTAAAAAAACCCTGATATAACGCCATTGTGGTATTACCTTCTCCAAGTGAACTTTACGTAAAATTGTTTTGTTACATTCTTAAACTTGATCATATCCTGAAAGACTCTAATGATTAAATCCAAACCGCTGGTTTCTGTGAAAGTCAATTGACTCGAATTAACTTACTGGAAGCAACACAATGTAGATTTTGGTTCAAATGCTTGCGATGCGTTTTCTCGATATTTTAAACAAGTTTGGCCGTGTGCTTCACAAAGTGTGATTATCAGTCAAACATGACTGATAATAATGTTCTCGACCTGTTGCAACTACACTCGTCGATTAAATCGCCAATAGTTCATTTTAATAATACGATTTGGTCGCTCGCTACTACAGACTACGGGGTACTCCAGTGTGCTGCTCTCGCTCATTTGTGTTTTTAATTCATGCAAACGACGTATCTGTTTATGTTCTTTCACAAATAACTGTTTGCAGGTGACGCTGCTCTTCGTTTATCTTCATCCAGCGTCAATCACGTGCTATCGACGGGCTTGCCCTCACTGGATACATTGCGAAATACTTATTTGACGAACTGCAACCGCTTCGTTTATATGAAACGGTATCTTACCTGCGGTAGATTCATACAAATACCTTGGTTTAATTTTTATCGTGCCACCACTGCAGGACAAGCATACTAAACCACTTTGTCACAAAAGTTTGAGTAATTTAAAACATTTCGAAACTTTTACCGAGACATGCACGACTTGACCAACTTTAGACTAAGCCTTCAAAATGTGATATATAAACAATGTTTCAATTGCTCCGTCTGACATTGCTTCTAACGAAAAAGTTCATTATTGTGTGGCTAAAATGATTCGTGGCTGCTTAAGAACGACATCTGAAACTGCAATATTGATGACCTCGCGTTGAAGTCAAGGTTTGATGACCTAACGCGCCATTCTTCACAAGGTCATCTAATACAATATTGACGACCTTGTGATGAATAGCGCGTGAGAAGAATTTTGTACATGCTTACTCGTTTTTGTAAAATGTTTAACGGAAACTTTCCAAATCTCACAACCCTTTCTGTTTTCTTCAACGGTAGTATTCCATACGAATTTCGCGATCTCAATATTCGCTTACCCATCGCATATGCAGTCTTAGTTTCCAAAATTTCGTACCCGAAGCGCGGTGGATTTGTAGTGAACTGCCGAATTATCGTGTGTTTTCCTAATTACGTTTGTTGAATTTTGAATTCTGCTTCAAATCGCTATACGTCTGGTCTAAATAAACCCATCATGCATTTGCTTGTTTCAAATCCGTCATGGCACCACTTTGCAGTATGTTTCGTCATATCCTCGACAACGTTTGCAAACTCAAACCGCGTTTGGTTCATTTGGTAGACAAGATATTGAAATACTTCAATTTTTCTTCATTGTCGGTATCGTAAGCGCACAAGACTTATCCGCACACTCAAAACACGTTTCAGGTTCCTGTCACATAATTTTAAATAAATAATTCATTGTTTTCTCTGTCGCTAGGAGCATCCGAAACTGACTCCAAAATATATGTTTGCACTGGACGCTAAAATGCCTAATTTTATTTCTAAACCAGACGCATCCATGAGAGTGTAACGTTCAGTGGCGTGCAGAGGGGGGCTAACGGGACGATGGCCCCTGGCATCCAAAGAGTGAAATTACAAAAATTTAAATGCTGCAACTATATGATTTTTCCTATTGTAAGGCTACTAATGCATGCTGCATGGATTTAATTTTGCGAAACTTGTTTTGTTGTAACACTATTTTTTACGTATTCAAATGCCAGTAATTTTCAGCTTCTTCAATACCAGAGGCATATACTGTAGGTGTGCAGCGCACACCCAATCAAACTGATAGTGACGTGATGACTTGTTCCAGATCATGCGATCAAGGGAAAATGACAAAAAGATTGAAAGATAATCAAGCTTGAGAAAAACCCGTTTTTGGAAAAGAAAACCAAACCACCTGTTTTTTTGTTTTCTTGTTTTTTTTTGAAAAGAATACCTGTTATTTTTTAAAAACTTTTTTATATGTAATTTTATATTTTTAAATAACAAGTTTTTGCTATAAAAAAAAAATTCTATATTGTTTACATTGCATCATGCAATATCACCATTTTCAGAATTAGTCAATAATAACTTGTTATACCTATTATGGTATTCAAAATTTGATTGTTAAGAAATGTACACCATCTTTGTAGTCACCTGGTTTTAACGCATTGCCAGATATTTTTGCAGTTATGAACTGCTCTGTCGAGACCGCTGAAATTTATGTTCATTACGGTGACACATTGTAGCCTACAACAACAAGTACAGAGAGTGTGTGTAGATATGCACAGGGGCACCGGAGGATGGAGGCATGGCAGGGGCATTGCCCCTTTGCCCTTTCAAAAGGGAGCAACAGGGGCGGAGGTGCCTTTTCATAACAGTATCATTAGTATCGACTTGAAACAAATTTATTGCAGGTATTCGGGCATCCAGAAAATTCAGAATGATTTTCTATAATTTCTGTTATTAGTTTGAGGTCAACATGTGGAACAGAAACAAACATAATTGGTAATGATTTTTTTGTTTTTTATAAGTTTCCATTGCCCTCAACTCTTTTACAGCCCCCCTCTGTCCTACCGCTGCTCTGGCATCCCTGAATATGCATGTTGTGCCAACAAACTTCGCCAAAACGTTGGTTTGCAAATGTGAATATGATGTCATATTGTGATGTCACAAACAGCGTATATCCAGTAACAAGACCACCATATGCCACTGCTCAATGCTAAAATTTGGTATGGAGCATCCAATCAAGCAGTCGCCCCGGGCATCATCAGACCTCTGCACGCCACTGGTAACATTATTTCTTTGTTACTGCTTTGGTATCTCGTTATCTTATATGCTAATCCTGTGATAAGTTTCTCTGAAAAGTGGCGAAGTAATTTTTCACCTTACACTCCATAGTTTGAAACTTGCATTCTTATTTATTTTTGAATTTGAAGTCAGCTCTGCTTGCCAATGGCCGACATTTAAACCTTACGGTCTCCAGCCAACAGTCACAAAACAAAGTTTCATTCGATAGGCCAGGCATCACTGTCAGACACACAACCACAACCGGCACGGCTGAGGTCCAATAATAACTACATGGTTGGTAGCCATAGGCGTGAGATACAGAGGCTCTGGGAGGGCAGCCGCCAGTTTAACATCACAAAATCTGTTAAAATCAGGTGAATGCTCCTAAAATTTGAGGGCATATATGTTTTTCCTGGCAGACGGAGTAGCGGAGCTGAACATTGGACACAATGCAGAGGTGCTAACACTTTTGAATGATACAGAAAAAGTGGATGAGCTTCATTTTTGGTCTTCACTTTATTTTTAGGGAGAAACTGTGGGGAATCTGGATTATTTGACAATTCACATCCATTTTCATTTGGCACTCAGTGCTTTAGTAAGGTAAAGCAGATCTAATGCAGTCCACTTGGAACATTACAATTTTTAATGCATATGGACACAATTGTTCAAATTTGGTATGAAGTAGCAAAAAGTACGAAAACAAACAAACACTATTTTTACAATCACACATACTAATGTGCATGACCCATAACACATCACTTACCAACATGGGATGGCCATACAGTAATGTGTGGGTGAGAGTGATACCATCCAACAATTCGAAGGTTTTTGCCAGTCTTGATAGCCAAATTGTGAACAAAATTCATAGGAAAACATGAAAGGTTGGTGATAGTTAGCCACAAGTTACAATTTTGAAAAGTAGTTATGTTTATCTAAAACAGGGCATGTTTGTACTGGATGTATATTTGCGATTGTTTCCACTGGACTTTTGATTTTCTCGTTGCTTTACCACTTTTTTTGCTGCATTTTATACAACACTTGACTTTTAAAAGTATACTTGGTATTTTATTGCCATCCTTTGGTCTGAATATCCACCAGTCATTTTTAACAGCTGATTTGTCTAGGCACCCCCTGGCAGGGAACATTTGAAGTGAACCTTGTATTAAAACATGATTCATGCCAGGAATTCTCAAACTAGGACATGAGACAAGTCTTGAGTTACTTGCAGCTGTTTGGATCTCTTTCAATTTAACTTTTAGAATAATGATTGTGGTCTATCAATTAAATGCCATATGAATGAAACAATCTGTCACATAAGGTTCAGTATTGTAGAGATAGAAGTCACCTAAAATTAAATAAAAAGGATATTTCAGCAGCAGTTGATGCATTTGAAAGTTGTTCCACAGAGATTTCCACACGATCTTTGCGTTTATCAATTCGTCGCAAGAGCAGTATTGCACTGATAAAGATTTCACAACCTTCTACCTGACAATAAAATTGAAAAAGCAACTATGTCAGTTTTGCATACAACTCTAATTCGAAGTAATGCAGCACTGGCTGGATTTCAGCCTTTGGTAATTTTTTAAAATAGAAAAATTCTACACAAACAAATCAACTTTTTATATCTTTAGACCCAAAACCTGCAGTGATCTGCAACATTCGTGTTTTCTGTAAATGGGATGAAAAACCTGATAAACTTTTGCTAATTTACCATAATATTTATCAGACATTGCAATTAAATGACGCATTTCCCTCACTTGAGTGATACACCATTAAAATTCAAATGCAAACTTTTAGCCTGTACATTCACACACAAACTTATGTCACACTTCCTTGGGAACTCTAGTTGGTTGCACATAGGATAAAGCCTTCAACAATAAATTTACAGAAAGTCTACATGCCACAACATTCTACTGAAAGACTTACAAATATGATAGAAATTTGAAATTATGTCTGAGCTGGTATGTAGGACATGGAATTGCATGCTCTTTTCTAGAAATACCATTTCAGTTTTAGTGCCTTAAACAGTTAAGCTTTGAATTGTAGCCTGTGCTGTATGATTATCTTAAAGTGAATTGCAATTGACCACTAAAATGCCTAACATCATGCAGCAGAGTTTTTAGCAGCAACGCAGAACTGGGATGGAATTTGTTTATTGAACACATTCATTCACTTGTGCAGTATGATGTGCTTTGAGCTTAGCAAATCAACGTTACTTGCTGCTAATCAACATCATGTCAACACATCCCTGTGCAGGAAGGGTGACTTTATGCAACGAAACATATCAACACATCAACAACAGATTAAAAAAGTTCTCAAACATTTCAGCAGATTAAAAAAGTTCTCAAACATTAAAAAAAACAAAATCCTGTGCAGTTTAAATTAGAAAGTAGATTCAAACTATCTAACAGATATATAAGCACATAATCTCAATTCCAATTTATCAAACTATTCTTCATTTCATACATCAAATGCTTTTACTGCTAATTATGAAAATGTTCAGCATACACATTTTTTAATTCAACATGAACTTGTCTTTACATTTATATAAAAAAACTCTTTTTTCTACTTTAACCTTTAAAAAAATGCCCCCTTCTATCTCACTTTTCGTAATTCATCGTTGTCCCAAGATAGTTTGTTTTAACAATGGGAAATTACATCAGAAGTAACCACACAATACACAACAACTTATTACATTTATGTTTTATACCAGGGGTTCCCAAACTTTCTCTGGCCATGTACTCCTTCAGCATTTCGATAGATGAGCATGTACCCCTAATAAATTTCTTATGACAAAGAAGCTGAGGAAAATAATAAAAATATATTTACCAATAAGCAATAATTATCAAAAATAATATTCTCTGATGTATGTATAAAAATTTCGAAATGAATTATATATAAACATATTTTTTCCTCTATTGCTAACCTTAGATGTACCCCTTCAGATAGACAAATGCAGCCCTAGGGATACATGTACCCCAGTTTGGGAACCCCTGTTTTATACTAACCTAACTTAAATGCTTGTTGACTGGTGCATAAAACTAATTCTGCAAATTTCAAATATCGGACATGCTTGTACCAGTTCATTAAAATTGATGCAAACCTATTCAAGCCACACCACATGTGTTTACAATACCTTGTTGTTCTATAACATTCATAACAACATTTATATGACTTAAATTGATTGAGTTATTGGTTGCGTAAATGAATTAAACAGTAAACAAATGCATAGCTTTCCACCTTCTCTGCTGTTTCTCCAATGCATAATCCCATCACTTCTTCACTCTCGTTGGACAAAGCATGAGTGAGGCATGTTAAGAATGCACCAGCGCTGAGACGAACACATGAAACAGAACCCATTTTCTTTAATTTAAGTGAGCAAGTCTATGCTTTAAGAAAAAAACTGGTTTTATAGCAGATAGGATGAGTTTAGAAACTTCATAAATGACATTGACAGACATAAATAGTCTCCGAGTATGAATGAAGTTGTGTAGGTACTTGTCCTATATATGAGTCCAGCAGAGATCCTGATGATGTCACGCACTCATAGCAAAAAGAAAGAAAATCATTTAAGTACAAGAAAAAGTTTCAGCTATTGCTGCTGGTGTCTCATCTACAGCAGACATTACATTGGTATACCCTTTGTGTGAATATCAATAAATAATGATTACTTACAGTACATACCAGTGTATGCTTACACTATAGTATAAATTCAAATGTAACTAGACAACTTTTCCACCAAGATGCTGATATGTTACGCTGGTTCTTCTTTTGGGGATCTTTAAAAAATAATCTACTGGTACGTAACTTTACATTAAGTCTTTTCATCAACGCTAGTACAGAGTATTGCAAGAGCAGCTATTCTTTTCTCATGTTCGCAATCCTTTTTATTTAGCCTTCCATCCAGTTCTGTAAGACTCTCACAGTCCTAGAATTGGCCAAGCAACAGTTTCTTTGATGAAGCAATTATAATGTAATGATTATGGGTAGTACCGTTGCCACCCCTACTAAAAACAAATCCCACTTATTTAAGAACCATTGCCTAGTGAGTTTATCTAATTTCAGCAACACTAGACTCAAAACCAGCTTGCATGATGGTGCCCTGTAAAAGGCGGAGCTCCGTAAACAGCGGAGGTTTGATGACGTAAACAGAGTCGCTAAAACCGATATTTTGCATTGAGCAATGAGAACTAAACGGTAGTAAAAATAATTTTACTGCAAAAGGTGATATTACACTAGAAGTCTAATTCTGAAGTGTTATAATTCTATTCGAGAAGTCTATTCTGAAGTGTCATAATTTTGGTTATATGAGTTTCAGAACGGTTCAGGGACAAAGAAATTGGTTTCAACAGTTGTGAATGTATAAAATTTTTAAACATCGCAAACAATGCATTAGACGTTTGGGGAAAGCGAACATTTATATGCAATAATAAAATATTTTTTCTTTGCTTTTTTCCGTTTATTCTTTTTGCAATGCAACTTTTTTCCACTCCGGTTACGTCATCAAACCTCCGCAACAAACTCTGCAATTTACGGAGTTCCGCCTTTTACAAGGCACCTTGCATGATACTAAATAAATGCATATGAGCTTAGAGATTAGACTCGCTTAGATATACAGTAGGTGGACACGATCCTGGAACTGCCACTTGGACTTAAATCACAATCTGATTTTCACATCAGATGGAAATGTGTGTCCACAACTTTTCCTGGTTTAATAAAAAAATGCAGTTTCTCCAAAAAATCCCTAGATACACCAAATTCTCAGATTTCACCCAAAGATTGCTGAAATTCCCTATCTAGAGACAAATTCACCAAAAGTGGGAACCGTGGTCCAGGACTCCATATCTTCATGCAACAGTATTGCCACTCTGTTACGGAAAAATATTAGATTTCATGATAAAAAACACTAGTTTCACAAAAAAACACTACTACTGTTTGTACAGTAGATTATGTACAAAAGCAAACTTACACACAGTGAAAATGCCCAGAAAATACTTTGCAATGACAACCATAGACATTGTGCTACTTGCTCACTGCAAACCAGAAACAAGGAAAACGGGAGATAGTAGCAACAGTTGTGTTTGTTTGTACAGGTCACTCGAACTTTCAACAGATGACCAAGTGACTTCGCAGAGGTTTAACTCAAAACATATTATATAGTCTTGTGTAATTTAAGATTTAATTTGGTAGCAAGTTACAATTGCACAAATCAAAAGGTCTCAATTACAATTACACAAAATCTCTTTTTTAGGGCCTCAGGACTGACAGGACTCAGGAGTTTCAAGCAAAGTGCGATATTTCACAACGCTGTGTTTTCATCATAGACAAAATTGTGCAATCAATTACGTCCAGCTCACACATAAAAAACACTAGGTAGCCATAAAAAAACACTAGTGCACTAGGTGAAATGAAAAAACACTAGATCTTGTGGAAAAACATTAGAAGTGGCACCACTGTCATGTGGGTTTTAAAATGGTATCAAGCAGGGTTCCAGGTCCAAGTGAACAAAAAATGCCAAACCACTTTTAAAAAAATGCCAAATCGCTTCAAAAAATTCGAAACAAGCTGAAACACGTCGAATGCTGTTGGTTTTGACATTTTCAGATGAATAATTTGGCAAAAACACATTGGTACTCGTGAACAAGGTACTAATTATAGCATATCAAGCAACAAAAAACTATTGTACTTTAGAAAAAACAAACAGAATTAAACTAGAAACACTCTTATGCCACTTTTACCCTTTGATACATAGTGGAAACCCTTTAATAGAGCACCCTCAGGAATAGAAAAACCTGCTCTAATAAACGGTTGCTCTTTTATTCGATGAGAAGTTTTTGCAATAAAAATATGGTGTCATTCACACTAGGGCAGGGGTTCTCAACCTGGGGTTGGCGGGAAGATTTCCAGGGATACTTGGATGGCAGTTGAGTTTTCATGTATTACCATTTTTTAATATCCTAGAGGAAAAAAATGCGCCGATTGAAAACTCGGCGTAGATTTTTCCAGATCTTGCGTTGTTGTGATGCAACAATGTGAAATCCACGGCTTTGTCATCTAACCTGTGCAAGTGTGCGTGTAAGGCTACTCCATAGACAGCATACTGTAATGGGAGTTCGGGTTGATTGTTTTATGACTCGGGGGCACTTAACAAGAAAAGGGTTGAGAACCCCTGCACTAGGGGTTCACCAATACACATATCAATATCAGTACACTGTATTTTATTCTCGTTGTGAGCACTGTACACAGTATTTCATTTGTAAAAAAAAAGTTACTGTATTTTTGTCATAATGTATTGCACAGTAGCTGTTGTGGTGGACACTGTTCACTCTTACCCCTCTTCGGCACAAAAGAACTGGTCGATTTTTATTGTTTTACTTCATTTTTGGTTGCTTGGTCTACAGCATGATCACTGCTGCGCATCTGACTGCTCTAATAAGCGGTGTGCCTGCTCTAATAAGCAAAGAATTTACAAGAGGAAAAAGACAAGATTGTTTTTTTTCAGCCGAAAGTGCTCGAATAAACGATTTGCTCTATAAACTGATGCTCTATTAAGCGGTTTCCACTGTACAAGGTTCTGTCCCTGAAGCCAGAGCCGGAACAAAATATGTTATCATTTACTTTTGCTTGAAAATCATGCTTAGAAAACAGGCTACTTACAAATGCCGGAAACAATAAATCACAGTTCATGTAAATTATACACATGCACCATGCCAAACTTTCTAATCACTTGATTCTTGAAACCAAGTAATTTAGGCATGTCACAATTCCACAAAATATCTACTACAAAAAGAAAATCTACCAAATCTTTCTGTTCTGCCCTGATATATAAAAATGATAAATCTGCTACATTCACATTGACTTTACTGTTTTTAACCGAGGAAATCTGCAAAATTGGCTTTATCATGGTTCAAACTTATATGAAAATCTGCGTAATCTGGCAGCTATGTTATGTGGTTGTATTAAAATAGGAAAACCTAGCTAATTTCACCGGAAAACGGTTCCGTAAGCGCGATTTTCACACTACGGTAACCGGAAAATTTGCCATATAAGGACATAATTTCCGGCTACGCAACGTTGAAAATGCAACTACCGTAACCGGAAAAATACATCCCGAAATCCACACACCACTGTGCAGTTTTTTTCCGGTTACCGTAGTAAGTAGTTGCATTCTCAACGTTGCGTAGCCGGAAATTAGGTCAAGAACCGGTTCGCATTCCCGCTGCCGTAGTTTGAAAATCGCTTCAACTAATAGCTGCCTTAGCTGTCTCCTGCCACTAAAGTTAACTGCAGAGTAGTGGTTATCACCATTTGACCTGAGCTTGCATAATGATCAGAAAAAATTATTTTCTCCGTTCCGTTACTGCCTCTCCGCTCTCGCCTCCTCACAGTGTAGGATGTCACTCCGTTTTGGTGGTTGTCGTTGTGCGTATTTTCACATAGGTTGAAGTTATTTAATTTTGCAACATACAAATTACGTTCCTTATTTCAATGAATATGAAATAAAGGCTATAAATAAAAGCCACACAAGTCATTTTGGCCGTTAACTTTGCTACTGTAAGTTGTTCTTCGCTAAATATGCTCATTTCTAAGTGTCAAATCANCAGGTTGTGGTCCAGCATAAAGTTGTTTGTCAAATATGGTTAAAATTGCGTAACTGTTGGGCTGAATGTCTATTTGCTATGGTAGAGATCAGTGATGGAGTCTCGAGACTTGGTCTCGGTCTCGAGCTCTTCGTTTCGAGACTTTGCATAGGTTATTTTTTATGAAGTTTGGCAAGAAGGAGTTCCTTTAAAAAAACAGTTTTAAAAAATGATTGTTCAAAATTTAGCCGTTCAGAGGTCAGTGGCTAAGTTTTCTTTGTTGTTATGTTGCTTGCGAGATAGAGAAAACAATTTGCCCTCTACCCCGTTTAAAATTTATGCTGAATTCAATAAAAAATGTGTATGCACCAATGAAACCGCAGCGCGTAATCTCTCCAGCGAGAGGCTGGGAGTACTTTGCAAATGACTACCTTTGAACTGTTTTTCCAAGAGTTTTGTTATGAAAAACCCTCATGAAACAAGGTGATGAATCTGATGTGATTGTTATAAGTAAAGAAAGAGATTTGCTGCAGTACAGTATTACTGACAGTGTTGAATAGTTTTTTGGTAAAGTTTGCTTTTTTTAGTTCTTATGTTGTGTACTTAAAAATGAAAAACAGATCTTTGATATGTTGTCATGCTGATGTGAGTACTAATTACTTTACTAGTGTGTACAATAGTTCTCAAAATCCCTTATTTT
>JGI24022J15233_10005125_pt1 | contig 13785 bp, 10 predicted proteins | sample Ectturendosymbi2_FD_15233 | JGI IMG/M metagenome (IMG submission 15233) | reverse complement strand
GTTAACAAAACCGCCGCTTATTAATCTATCGGCTGGAACCAGGGTTTTTTAAGACGTTTTATGAGTTCAAAACGGACCCATAAACTTCCCTATGCGGACCGATAAAATTGGTACTTCCACATTAAATCTGGACAACTACGAAACGTTTTAGTTGAGTTGAATTGTTGCTTCAATTAACGTCCAAAACCGATTCGCGTCACGTCAAATGAGTGCAGTGCAGACAGTAACCTCGCCTATTCATTATAATCATCTCTGAAATCCCATGCAACGCAACAATTAATAATTTGACAGCTTTTACGCGATAAACAATTACGTTACGCAGTGTTTTTTAAGGAAAATGTTCAGTATGGACCTGTACGGACCCGATTTCTCTGATTCTAAGGACCCGATTTTCAATTCTGTGGACCCGAATGGGGTCCCTAAAACACCTTAAAAAACCCTGACGTTACGTAATAATTAACGCTTTGAATGACGCTGAGTCGGCCGCTTTTAGGAAGCCAAGTCTTTTCCATGGTCTCAAACGTTTCCAGCAAGCCAAGCCTTTTCCAAATTTTATTCATTTATTTTCTTGTGTGGGTATTTTCAGAAGATATTGTCACAGCAAAAACGTAAAGCTCGCCATCCAAGAATAAAGCAGTATTTTTGTAGTAAGCCTAAACAAAAAATTATTGCTATTAGCCAGTCAGAAAGTGCAAACGCCAGCAGCAGTGAATGCAAAGGTTCTTTCGATTCTGTTGTGCGGGAAGTACAGCATTCAACTGTTAGAATCTCAAAAGCATGGTTAGTTTCAGCTAACAATCAGTCAAAAGGATCTAACAATCAGACTTTTCAATTATGGATTAAGCTGAAAGGTTTTGATGGATCCCCACAAACGAGTGTGTTCACTCTGCATGCTGAATCATAGGCGGATCCAGGATTATTTTTAGGGGGTCTCAAGGACGAGTTCATCCGGATGTGTACTGACTGCGTCACTGGCGTACGCAAAAATATTTCATTGGGGGTTTCAGTCATTGGCATGTGGTGGACGTTTGTATTTGGTGTGCGTTGTTTGTGACGTCACAATCTGACGTCATATTCATGTTTCCAAACCAACGTTTTGGCGAAATACTTTATATAATATGCATATTCTTCTACACGCACTCCCCTTACTTTATGTGTCATTGCACTGAATATAAATATCAGCGCTCCAAATTAGGATATCGGAGGAAAATAAACTCAATGCTGCGACACAGCCGTTCATAACTGCAAAAATATCAGGTTGCGTATTAAAACAGGGGAGTAATACACACTCATCATTGCGTCAGTTTGCAACTACAAAATGAGGCTGCGCTAATGTCTTGTCGAATACAAGCAGTGGAGTATAGAAAGTTTGAGGCTTGACTGGCTGGAGTGCACCCCGGTTTTCAAGATCTAATCTTGCTAAACTACACAAGAATTGAGAATGCGCATAAAGTACGCAAGAAAACTTTTGATTTTTTGTTATGTGTAGAAGTTCAGCGAATGTTTAGTTTTCCTTTTTTCCGTACTAAGACATTATGAAATGCCTGAATGCTTCTATGTTAACAACTGCTGTTTTTGAGCTTGTTGAACAGTTCTATCATGCTACAGAAATTGGTAATGTAGCCATATGCGGTCAGCGCTTGCGCTGATCAGCCATAGCAGACAAAAAAAGACAATTGTTTTGGATAAAGTGAACAGTCGCGGAACACAATCTTAAAGATGCGTAGTGGACGAAAGGTCTGCAAAAAGCAGTGAGATGGTTTCTGGATGCTGACGATAACCCAGATTCTCACCAAAACCTAATCATTACTCTTTGGCCCATTTGCAATGTTCCTTGAAATTTGCATGCAGATTCATTCCGTGGTATTTGCATTAAGTCGACAAATTAACAAGCAGAAAGTATGCGAAAACAATTAATCCTTTTTGCGCAGGTAATAAAGTTTTTGTTAAATATCAAGCTCATGGGTGGCTTATAACCCCACCCCCCTTGCGTACGCCCTTGCACTGTATAGCAGGGAAGATCCAACTGCTCGGGTAACTTTTTTTTAACAAACACGGTTAATAAACATACACATTTTGGCTAAATCATATTCTCACCATTACCCAGGCTTACTAGGACGTTTCCGGAGCAGAAGCGGCCTTAAAAAAATTCAGAAATTATTCTCTAACTTATCTAAGCTTAAAAAAGTAACTTGTTGAATGTTGGAAAAGTTTTATTATTAGCAAAACAAACACACATCCACGCCGAAAAATCGCGTGGGGCAGGATTAGAAGTGACACAAAAACTACATGAAGAAACCTGAAACGCCGCCAGTAACCTTTGTTGGCAGTCTGTGCAAGATCCATGCGGTAGGCCTATTGTATTCGAAAATTGCAGGTGTTCATGGAATAGAAGTTCGTGACGTTCGGCATTGAAAATTTGTGTATTCTCGGAAAAATTTCCGATTTTTATTGCATAACACCAGAGACGTAACGAGGGGGCAAGAGAGCACAATTCCCGGGCACCGAATCAAGTCACAACAATGTCATAAGCACTTTTTTCAAAACAGTACATTTGCTTCCGAAAGACCTCAGGTTCGAACATGGGGGCGCCAAACTTGTTTCTTACCCCAGGCGCCATCTGACCTCTTACGCCTCTGGACATCACGATTGTCTAGGCAAAATGGCGAAATTTGTTTACAAAAATACCTGCCCACTAGTGGCAAACTAACAATCCCAAACTATTGAAAACAAAATGCTGTTGATTATCGAAGTCATTTGACCATAGAAAATAACGTGAAGTTCGAAATAAAGGTATATTATTTCGAAAACAAGCACAATTTTCCCTAACCCAAAAGAAACGTTTGGGGTACGCGTAAAGACAAACATGCCAAAAAACTCGAAAGCAATAATAATGCTGGCACTTCGCCCTGGAAGATGTTTATTGCATAATAAGGGCATTGGAAATGATCAGACAATATTTGGAAACGTGAAGTTTGCAGTGAGTCAATGACCAAATTCTCATACATTCATTTTTTTGTACGAAACGCGACTATATCGCGGTATCGCAATTTTAGAAATACTGTAGCCTACAGTAGGTTGAAAAAAACTTATTAGAGACAGCACTATGTTGGTCGATAAAAAAAGCATCTGATTTCGTGCTGAGCTGAACTTTTGTCTAAAAATTGTTGCTAGCAGGCAGGGGTGTATGGCTAAAAAAGATGTGCAGGAACGGCGTTACCACAGCAAACACAAAGGAAAACTGATTCGCCTACCCTACAAGAATTTCCACACTGGACCTCCCTGCTTCACTTTAGTGCTACGGTGCTATACACGAGATAACTTGTCATTTATTCATTTATGCTGCTCTAGGCGCTACGCGTAGAAATTGAAATGAAAAATCTGAATATTCAAGTAACGTTACTAGTGCAAAAAGGTGTGAGAACGCCGTTGCCACCCCACTAGACCCCTGCTGGCAGGTCTGATGCTAATCGGTAGTCACCTTTAGCATAGTCTACAGCTAATCTAACGCGCTTCATTTTTAGCCTACCTGACGTCTAGATTACGTTTTACGGTTAAGTTTGCTGTTTTGGAGTTACGCTGTCACTGAGCGCTCTAACCTAGCCTGTAGTTAACTGCATTGTAAGTTCGTTGTAGCTTAATTTTAACGCCTTTGCTTAACTATAGAAATTACATGAGCTGCACTCATTCATAAAAACTTGTAGGAAAAAATAGTATGATCTGCAGCTTATTCGACATTTGTTCACAGTCTGCTCAGTTCCGTCGCCGCCACGGTGGGACTTTGGTGGGCTTACCCCCCCAAACAAAGCTCCAAGCTCCCAAATTGAAACATGAAACACTATAAATCAGTGGAGGTTTTGTCAATTTTTAGAATGTCAAGCCACCCCGCACAAATGCAAAGCCCCTACTGAAAACTTTCTAGCGGCGGTTCTGAGACTGCTGCTTATTCATCTTTTGTTCACAAGAAGCCCAATCTTACCCAAATGAAACAAGTGTTTAAATACTTACGTGCGCAGTGGCATGGCCAGCCCAAAACGTCGGGTGGGTCAAAATGTTTGATTTTAGCGAGCAATAGTATATTGTTTGAGATACTGCCTCTTAAAGCACAAAATGACTAGATATTAAAAAATTGGAGGTGTAAAAGAAAGGGAGCGCAAATTTTGAACCTAAACACATGTCAATCTTGAAAAGAAGCCAGAGAGCAAATTATTCAATTCTTCGTATTGAACTTTTCCTGAAAAATTATAAAAACGACTTGTTTTTTATATCAAAAGCTAAATAATTTCAAACCAGGGCAATTTTGAAACGTATTGTTGTTTATTTGCGTAACGAACATCGGTAGCAGGCTGACGCCTGAATAAATGCCTTTCTTCGTGTGGGGAGTGCAATATTGACAAAAAATAGTAATTACGCGTTCACTGCAGCAGCACAGCAGGTTTCCTGGGTGAGCAAAACAAAACCGTATCGTCGGCAAACATGCGTGCGTGTGTGTGTGTGTGTGTGGCAAAACGTCTACGAGAAAGGATAATCGCTCTGAAATATTTTTAAAGAGGACCCGAGCAAGTTATGGTCACTGAGATGCCCAGTCATCAGTAGACCCCACTTCGGATCCTCAGAGCGTCTCAGTGTAAAACGCAGCCAATATGTTGGGTCCAGGTTCAGCTGCAATGGCTGCCAAAGTGGAGAAATATTCTCCATCTTCCCTTCAGTTACCCACATCTGCACTGATTGCCTTTTTCAAGAACGGCGTTTCTGTACTTTTCATTTCGGAACTAAAAGCACTCTTGTGACTTTTAGGGAAAACATTCTCAGCTGTCTCTAGTAGCACGGCATGCTTTGTTTTGAAAACAGAAACTTTCCCACTTCGGGTTTTGATTATGACTGATTATAGCCAATTTTATGAGTTCTTTTGGAAATGTCACTTAAAGCTGAGTTGTTTTTTCTAATTCAATTTCGCGGAAAATTTATGGAAAGCATTTGGTACGTTGTGAATCTTGAGCAAACTTTCCCAGGTAAGAAGCATCACAGTTTTTTAAAAACGAGTGTCCGGGTTTTTTAAGGTTTATCTATGTTGACCTGTGAAAAATCTTAAGATCAATCACTCAATCAATTTTATTTCGCGAAATGTGGAAAAAACGCATGGTTCAACAAAAAAGACTACGAGGGTTCGCGAAGTGACCGCGAGGTCAACAAGTCAGCCAACCCTTAAAAAGAACAAGTAGAAAGACAATTAGAAGATTATGTTTATCGCAAAGAAATAAAAGGAAAACACACACACACACACACACACACACACACACACACACGCACACACACACAAAAGAAAAAACTCAAGATATACAATAGACCAAGTGAAGAAAAAATGTCTCAAACGAGCAGCAGCACGAGTAATGAATTTACTAGAAACAAAGACTGGTTTGCTTGCTTCGAATGAAGCAAGTGCGTACATAATGCCGCGAAACAATGAAATTTATATTTGAAAGAGGACCTGTTTATATAAGTTCGTAAGTGTATGGTAAGGTTTATTTAATAGGTCTCTCGGAATTTCATTCCATAGCTTGGAGCCTCTGTAAACAGAATGGCGTTGTTGTTTTACTGTTTTGTATAAAGGAATAATCAGTACCTTATTATCCAGTCGTCGCATATGAAAATTATATTTTGATGTGTATTCATGTTCATTTATGAATTTTTTGGTAAAATTCGATTACATATCTTAAACATGTATTTAGCCAGTTCGTGTTTATATATGTTATTTATCTCTAATATATAAGTAGAAAGATGCATATCTTTTAAGGATATTTGTTCATTGGTGCGAATTTTACAGACAGTGCGTATAGCTCGGTTATTGAATTTTACTAAAGAATCTAACTATGTTTTATCTGCAGTGCCCCAAATAAAACTTGCGTAGTAGAGGTGGCAATAAACAATGGAGAAATAAATTTTACGAAGCAGATCTATATTAACGTAAGGCTACAACTTGTACAGTGCTGCACTACCACATGCAACCTTTTTACCCATATGAGCAATATGTAGTTCCCAATTTAGCCGCGAGTCTATTACAACACCTAGGTATTTTATACTTTCTACTTGTTCTATTGGGATACCACCACACGAGAGGTTTATTTGGGAGGCTAAACGGGAAATTTTAGAAAAGAGTGTAAATTCAGTTTTTGTATACTTAATAGTTAATTTATTTGCATTCATCAAATTTTGAATTTTTTCTAGTTCGAGGTTTAGTTTTAATTCCAGTTGTGCTGTATTATTGTGCGAAAGTAACAGGGTAGTGTCATCAGCAATGAGGTAAGACTTACAATTAGTTATTACTGGCAAATCATTAATGAAGATTAGAAACAGCATTGGGTCGAGTGTGGAACCTTGAGGGACACCACATTTTATAGTATTTAGGTTGGACTTTTGTTGGTTCACAAAGACGAACTGCTTTCTATTGTTCAGATAGCTTCTGAGAAGGTCGTTGGCAACACCTCGTATAATGACAACTTATTTAACAAAATTTTTAAATATAATAAATATAATTTGATGATCTACAGTGTCAAAAGCCTTTTTAGGTCTAAAAAAACAGCAGCAGTGGCTAGGTCATTTCCATTTTGAGTAAGAAGATGATCAGACAATTTTAGTAGTGGTAATGCGGTTGAATAACCACGACAAAAACCATATTGTTCAGGGCAGATTACATGGTGTTGATCAGAATTTTAATTATGTTGATGTATAGGAGTTTTTCGAATATTTTACTAAAATGACTATATAGATCTGCAAGATAATTCTTGGCCATTTCAACGAAAGAAACTGGTATGTCATATGGGTCGTTAGACTTACTGCATAGAGACCGCCGCCATTACTTTATTTTAACATGTAAAAATAACCATAGTTTGCTAAATGAATTACTATTATCAGCAATGAATATTTTGCAAAACAAAGTTATTAATTTCGATCAACGACAACGTAAGAGATAGAATCACATGCTTCTGTTTACCATCTTCAGCAGTAATACAGTCCTTCAGCAAACTATTTTAGAATCAAAGAGAAAGAGAACTTGTGGTTCTGTTGACGTATGTACTTTCTAGGTTTAGAGCAGCAGATATTTTTGCTTTACTGGACAAAATATGCTTTATACTAAGATTGCTCGTTTTGTCAGAGCATAAGAATATACGTTGCGACATTTTTCTTGAAGTAACACACAAACCGCATGTAGAAAAATCATAAAACGCTACTACATACCCACGTTCATATAATTTCAAGCAGACCCTAGTCCTTGAACTTGCTGATCAATGCCCTAACTGCTAAGTATAAGAGCTAAACAAAGCTAATTGCAATTTGATATATGATACTGCATACCGGTGGTTCCTCAGGGACTCAAGGGTTTCCTGTGAAAAACCTGGGGCCTCCAGAAGGAGGGTCAAAGTGTTTCTTTTCACCCTCATGTCACAATAAGCGAAGGTATTGGTCTTCAAGTTTGTATTTTTAGGAATAGGGGTCCACGGGATTGGAAAAGCTAAGAATCACTGCTGTATGCTATCAGAAATCAAGAAAGTCTCGCGAAAGTTATCATGCAATATCATTATCGTAACAAACGGCATTGTGTTTTACAACCGCAGATATTGAATGAAACATTCCATGACTTTTGGTGTTTCGCATAAAAATTGCTTGTAGGCAAGTGCGCACTTAAGGGGGGGAGTTCGGGTTAATCCCCCGTTGAATTTGATATGTTACAAAAACTTTACTACCTGCGTAAAGAAGATTATTTACGTTTTTGTATATTTTTTTGCTTGTTTATTGTCAACTTAACGCAAATACCACAGAATCAATTTGCACGAAAATTTCAGGGAACAGTGTAAATGGGCCACTATTTGCAGACCTTTGGTCAATTACGCATTTTTATGATCGTGTTACTTGATGGTTCACTTTATCCGTAACAATTGTCTTTATTTTGTCTGCTATGGCTGATCAGCAGGCCCGTAACTCTTGCAAAATTTTTCTTTCCCCCTGGAAAAATGTTTTGGGCATTGTTCAAAACTATTGGACATACTTTAAAAAATTTGGACCCCTCTCAGAAAATTCTTCGCTCTTCTTGGTGTCCCAAGCTGCTTACGGGCCTTCTGATCAGTGCATGGGCTGACCGTCTTGACTATATCAAGGATCGGCAACTTTTTTCGCATTGTGGAACGGTTACAGGTTAGAGCCTGGCATCATTTTGCGGACCGGCCCTCAATAAAATAATGAATGTTTGGCACATGCGAATTTATTACAACTCGCAAGTCATCATGGCACTGATTCAGTGAGAGATCTGTGCTTGCTTTGCTGCAATAAGATGTTCCGACCTGTGGAAATTATGGTAATCAATGGCACCCGCAGTGTTTTCCTTATGTCGGTTGTTCTAGTGACTTTTGGACCAATTTGACCTTAGTTCCGAACGTCCCAGTAACAATTTCTTCACGGACGGGCACCGGGCCGCAGCCCGGATTTTACCGACCCCTGGACTACATTGCCGATAACTGTAGCGGTAGAACCGGTCAAACGAACTCAAAGTCGTTAAAAAAACTGCGAGCGCCATGAGAAATAGTCTATGGTTTGTTCATGCATTTTTGTGACTCAAATCATGAAATAACACGAATGCAACAAGAGGAAAAACAACAACATGAGAGATCGAAAATAAATTATGTTGATGAGAATATGAAAACATCAGACGTTTCAGGTTTCACAGTTTAGTGATCGTGTTCTAACATGTTGAATCACAAAGGGTTGGCGAAAGACCACCTGGGTCAAGTTCTCAGCCAGCCCTGTTGCTAGCACAAACCAATTTTTAATTGAAGACGTTTCACAAGTAGTAAAAAGTAACAAAATGCATCGAATCATCGTCAGGTAAAATAAGCAAAAAAACAACACAGTGGTGGAAAAACATGCCTATGTACAGGGGTGATGTGAGCAACTGTAAGGTAAATGAGAGGAGGGAAAATAAGGGCATCCACACAATATTACAAAAAGTGACAAACGTGCACAACGAAATCAACAGGAATTATCGCAAGTTAGTTGTTTTCCAAATGAATAAGGCGAAAAAGATATTTTCAGGGAATATCAGACCAAATTTGGGGACCAATAAACTTTGAAGAAAGCTGACGCAGGGACATTTTCATTCTGNGTAAGTTATATTTTTGNCAAGCAGCAAGTCTTGTTTGATATTTGTGGACTGATGCAATCTCAGTAAAGTATTTATCAAAGTGATTAGGTAACCCACCATTATAAGAGTACATGAATTTGGCAGCTGAACTGACAATTTAAATAGGTCTGGTATATTTAAAATTTTGTGCATACAGTATAATACAGTACAGCTGTTTTGGTTTTGTCATATTCAAGTGTTCTAGCAGCTTTATTCTGCAATCTAATTAAAAGGAAGTAAAGTTGTCTTATTGACCCTTCCACAGTTAAGTATTGAATAAGTTAAATAGGAATGGAAAAGAGCGAAGTATACAGATTTCAGCACTGAAATATTGGTATAGTGTTTTAATTTGCAAAACGTTCCACATGTGGAGAGTTGTGTCACCAACTTTTCCATTTGAGGCTTCCAGTTAAGTCTATCATCAAGTATAACGCCAAGATATTTTACACTGCTTTATGTTCATATGGGGTAATGATTAATTTTATGGTTGTTCATGAGCATGAAATTGCTTTTGGAATAATTGATACATAATTTGTTAGCACCAACCCAGTGACCATTTTTTGGGCTCATGGTTAGCTATTTTTTCTAAAATTTTGTGTTTTTTCCCCGAAATATGGAAATTAATATCATCGGCATATAAAACAGTTTTGAGCACTTGTGTACTATCATAGGCCTAAGCCACTAGCCTACGGAGGGGGGAGGCCACTGTGCCATGGCCGCCCCCTCAGACCTTAAAAATAAAAAATGTAAAAACAGTAGTGTCTAAAACTTGCTTCCGGAATGCGCAAAAATGCGTATTTTTAGGTGTAATTTTGCAAAATTTTCCCGGGGCATGCCCCTGGACCATCCTAGAAAGGAGAAGTGCCGAGACCTTCGGCACTTCTCCTAAAGTTCATTTGTGACGTCACACGATTGTGACAAAACTTGGCCCCCCTCGGAAGTTTTCTGCGTACGCCACAGGCCTAAGCATACGCTCTGGGAGGGCAACCACTCTAGAGGTGCAAAGATTGTGAAAATTGGGAAAATCAAGGCAGTGTTTGTGAATTTCCAAAGCAAAGGAACGTAGTTTTCGGGGTAAAAGAAAAAACAGGGAACTGATATAGCGAAAAAATCAGGGTGGGTCTTTGAAAACACTGAGGCGCTTGTGTTAGCAATATTGGATGAGGCTTTTCACACACTTCCCACGCATATCCTTTGCTTTTTGGGGGAAAATTAACGAAGTTCCACCATTTTACATATGACTCAGACGCACTTTGAGGCGTCAAAAATTGGGGCGGAAACAAATTATTCAGGGCAAGGGGATTCGGTCATCGCCCCGTGAAAAAACATCCTACGACACGCTTATAAGTATTACTAAAGCCAAGCGGTCAAATCACGCAGTAGTCACTGACAGGAGTCGGTGTCACTGGGAAAACGGTGATGAGCCAGACAAGTGCACGGACTCGACGTGAAATTATTTGTCTCTCATAGAGGGTTCTCTGTCATAGAGGTTCTGCCACACCAGTGGCGTGCAGAGGTCTGGTGATGACTGCTTTATTGCATGTCCCCCTACCAAATTCTAATTTTGTGCAGTAGCGACGGTGGTCACTGTTACTGAACATACGCTGTTTGTGACCTTACAATATAACGCAGGGATGTAGTGCTAGTAAGGTGTAGCAACGCATCCAAAAATAGCCATTTTGAAACAGCTTCAAACTAATTTTAAAGCAAAATGTGACAAACGTGTGAACGCCGTTCCCACTCGTTACCGCCCCACTATAACCCTGATATTACGTCATATTCACGTTTGCAAACCAACGTTTTGGCGAAATTTGTTTTGACACAACCATGGGCATCCGCAGGGGGGAAACGGGCATTTCCTCCCCCTGGAAATTGGGATTAAGAACCAAAATGTCCTGGAGCAGGACAAGAGTATCGCGGATGAAACTGTCCGCCACAAAATAGAATACGTTTTACCTGACGTCTCAACCAGCTCTTTAGTCACACGTCTCTGTGCGACAGCGGTGGAAGGACATGAAGGCGGAGAATGGTTCAGGTTGCAATCAGTCGGATAATTAATGGACGCTTACTGTGAACATCACGTTGCTGGTCGAAGGCGGCCGAAGACAAAAGTTGAGTCGGTGACTGTCCCATAGACAAAGCTTGGCGTTGAGCTCTGTCAAGGCTCAGCTAATTCGAAAGCTTGCAAAGTTACCTCTGCTCTCTCGAGAAGTCTGACGTGTGGACGCCGACGATAAGCCATTAATAAATGTATCTCGAGCCAGTTCTTCACGATACGTAGCAGCTGTTACTTCAAAGAACGTGCAATCCTTCGCAAGAGTTTTAAGAACGTGCAAATACTCGGACAAAGTTTCACCTTGTAACTGGTGTCTACTTACGAGAAGATGTCTCGCATAAACATTGTTTTTCTGTTTGACGTAAAAAGACTTCAAAATTCGCACTACATCTTCATAGTCGGCTGCGTCTTCAACACAAGGATAGACACTAGGTGAAAGACAGTTGATTATGATACGCTTCCTATTAACTTCTGGGTCGCCGACTCTGCGCAATTCCCGTAAACTGTGAATAAAGTCTTCTACAGTCCTTAACCAGAATGCAAATATGCGGCCAGCATCAGGTGCTCCCGGTTCGACACACAACTCTCGAGGACGAAGCAGTTGTTTATCCATATCTTAGTTGAATAAATTGTCACGACAGAACCTAGCGACGAACGAAACCTTTCACCAGGCTTTATTCAACTAAGAACACCAGCACGCATCAACACTTGTAGCGTAACACAACAACCGCCTGGTACGAAACTAAAAGCGATCTTTTGTTGATGGAGGTTTGTTTTTGGCGCTTTATAACTACAATGGTTTTGTAGCGCCAGGTCTGAGTATGTACGCTGGGTTCATTTTCACTCGGTTTCTTTTGTGTTCGGGTTGTGTTTCCTGCAGCTCTTCCGTACACCGTGCGCCTGGTAAGAAGGCTACAGTACCAATTTACAAGGTCTTGGTAAGACCCGGCCGAGAGTCGAATTTTCGACCTGATACCGACGTGCAATAAAATCGACCAGGCAAAGCAATGCAATTCGACGCGGCACGTAATCAGTAAGTGGAGTAATCAATGCAGGCAACCGCGGGCATCAAAACCCTCACAGTCAAGTCTGGTTTGCCAAACTTATGATCGAATGAGATTTGGTTGGTGACAGCACGGGACCCACAAATGGTGTGCCATCAGAAAANGTTTGCGAACCTATGTTGTATGGTTTCTTCTGTCTAGGTTGTAAAAATTGAGATTTGCTATTTTTCTCATGTATTGCTTGTACTAGCTAATCTGGTGTAAAAGTTTTTTTCATTGTGAAAAAGTTATGTAAAATAATTTAGTTGTAAAAATTTTTGCTTGCATTACTGTTGTAACCCCCCCCAGCAGAAATCCGGGGAATGAGAAATGGACATTATCACTTGTACACACCGTGTAGGCGTACAGATTTTGTATAAAGTGAATTATGTGTTGTGTTTGTATTCTACTTTGACAAAGAAATGTTCAATTGCTAACAGTGATACAAAATTTTGTGATTACACCATCATCGGGGTAACCAAGGGGGCACTTGGGCCATGCTCAGCATCAGAACCGTCGCCAGAAAGTTTTCAATAGTTGGGCTTTACGTTTCTGCGCGGGGGCTTTGGGTTTGTGCAGGGGGGCTTGGAGCTTTGTTTGGCGGGGGCTAAGCCGCAAAAAGCCCCCCCGTAGCGACGGGGCTGTCATCATATCTCATTTCATACTTTGCCGCCAACCATTTTGCCAACTTTGCGAAAAGGTCATACTACGGTTGAGTGAACATGGTGACGTCATCATCGAAACGCAAACAGTGTTTGGCTACTTATCTGTCATTTTGGCTCCTTTGGAACAGTGTTTGGCTACTTCGATTAAAAAAATCTGGCAATCCTGTGGTAGAAGGCGTTGCTACATGTGACTGTTGAACGCAGACATCTTGGCGGGTAATTTAATGAGATAGTGACTGCTGATAGCGGAAAGGCACGCTGTTTTGTGCTGTGTGAAGAAAAGCATGGGTGAATCTGTAGCAATTCGTCCACAAGTTTGCAAAAAGATGAATGTGAATAATGTGCCTAAGTGAATAGCTTAATTAATAAAACTTTGCTTATCCAAGTTTCTTTTCACACACTATGAAACTTCGTGGCTCGTTAGAATACGTCTGTGCAGGCTTGTAGGAATACGCTGAATAGTTCTTCTGAGTGAGTACTGAGTTCTAAACTACATTTTCTGTGGCGACTTTTCATGATTCATGTGCTCAGTTTTTGTAATCCTGCATGGATGGTATTCTAATTTTAGCAAATTCTCCGATAGTCGCATCAACATACCGGTCCACACCACTTGTCCGATTTGTCTATGATGAGCGTTTCCCGTTAAAAAATCAGCAAAGACAGCGAGGTTTTTTTGAAAGGGTGATCGATTGCTTTGGACGAGATCCTAGACGTTTTCAGCTCTTGCTTCTAGGTCAGTGCTCTTCAACAGGGGTTCCGCAAAACATGTAGTGGTGTTCCGTGAGTGAGGGTTTCTCGTTTTTTAGGGCAAATGATTTCTTGCTTCAGTATGTTGATGCGTCATAAAGT
>JGI24022J15233_10005123_pt1 | contig 13786 bp, 5 predicted proteins | sample Ectturendosymbi2_FD_15233 | JGI IMG/M metagenome (IMG submission 15233) | reverse complement strand
TGTGGTTGATTGATCGCGCAGGGTCTTCACCGGTGAAAAGGTCAATTGACCTGCGGCTTATTCGTGAATTACCCTTGATTCTCGGTATATGGCTAAAATTTTTGTTGCGGCTTATCTGCGGATGCGGCTAATAAGCGAGTATATACGGTAATTTTCATACACGCTCTTCCTCTTAGGATGGTCGCAGCGTCAGCAGTCCTAGGAGGATTCGAAATATCTCACAGTTTTCAGCAATCTCTGATAGTTCTGGGCTCCACACAAAGACAGTCCAAGCAAGGTCGGAGTTCTAATCACGCCACCTGGTCCTCGGTCAACTTCTGGGCCGCTTTTCCATGGATGTAGCAAGCAGGACTTGCCTCGCCAATCTTTCCTGGGACATTTTGGTCAAATGGCTGAAACAAATCTCTCTATTCGGAGAATTCTATAAGCTCAAGTCGTCCAAACGACTTCGCAAAATTTAAAATTTTTCATTACTTTTGTTTTTGCAAGAATATTGATCTTTATTCTTGAAACATTTTTAAAAATGGATTTGAGGAGGCTCCCGCATAATGTCAGCGTGGCTGTGCATATGTCAAATGTTCCATTTAGCTATAGTTCCAGATTTGAACATTTTCACAACCTGTTGCCTTAAGAAGGTAATATGATTGGGCCGTGCAGAAGGTATAACATTACAAAATCTAGCTGCTGAACGTTTGCTTGCAGAAGTTCTTTGCTCCTTTTTGCCCTTGGTACAAGATGTCTGAGAGCAATCTCCCTCTTGCAATTAAAACGTTTGGTAAGATCGGACAAAAATATGGTAGAACAAATTTTTGATTGACGTTTGTGTGCTAATTTTGCATTTCTAAAATTTATGTTGGACGCCATTTGTAAACCACAAGCAGAAAAGATCTTTAGTGTTGACAAAATATGTTGAAGGCCCGTTAACAATTTTTCACCCGTTTGCAATGAAAACAACAGCAGAAGTTCAGAAAACCTGGTGGCAAAAAAGAAAAACAAAACGTTGGTCATAAATGCCAAATATTTGCTCTCCCCAAAACGTTTGTCCCCTGCGGCTATCCATTATGGTGTGGATGGAATTCGCGGGAAATCGTCAGTAAGCTATCCCAAGCTTTTTCGAAAGCAAATGGCCTAAATGCTGTGTAGGAGTTTTAGACTTAGAATAAAACACGCACTTCATTTAGTTGACACCAGATTGCTGCACTAATTATGATGTTCGGTAAAAGTATGTTTCTTCAGAGGATTCTAGGAAGGCATCGGCAATACACGTTTCGGATACCCTGGACTACGTCTTTTGAGCTCATACGAAATAGCATTTAAAACCTCGCAGTAATATTTAAATTTAGCACGTTATTTAAAATTAATGCGTTTTGCTATAATTTTCGCCAACCCTTTTTAAAACCGATAAAGCTTGTTGTATGTTTGAACTGCTGTCATTCTTCCGTTGGGAATAGAAAACGTTTGAAAATGAAGTATACAATTTTTTATTTAAAAAAATGATAGCGCATACTTTCCTTATTAGGTTTTCCGCAGTAAAAACTTGAACCGAAACAACCCTTCCAGCCTGTCCTCGGTTGTCGATTCACAGAAGAGCAGGCAACGTTGCCGGCTAAATTTTGATTACGTTTGGTACTCATATCGCATGTTCAATGAAACTCTTGTCCTGAAAAGACAGATTTGCAATATTTTTTATATTTGTTCTTGCCCGGTATCTGAGCGAATTTAATAGATGAAGAAATTTGTTTTTGCATTTTATCTACTGCCACATTTTCATCGGTGACCAGGAATCGCAGAATCAACATGTCACACATTCACCACAGTCAGTATTAGAAAGGTTTTCGACGTCTGCAACAATACACTTTCGCATCTCCATTTTCCTTTTCGTAATTGCCATTGGTGCTTGCTTACGATGCAATCATGCTTCAAAAAGCTCCCACTGAAAACTCGTCGAATAACATGTCAGATGCAATTACTTGCAATGATAGTTTACTAGATGCAAGACAAAATGAGGCTACAATTATTCGAAATTGTTTTGTGAAACTGCTTGACTAATTCATTGCTTGCCGTGCTTCGTAAAGGAACCAATCGTTTTCACCGACGCAGTTCGTCCGGTCTGTTTGCCTTCTAAGCATGATGAGCTGTCGCCTTCCGATCAAGTTTGGGTTACCGGATGGGGCGAGACATTACGTAAGTTGGATGCGTTCCTAATGTAAAGCACGTTACCTAAGTAATGAAAAAATTTTGTGTCCCGCACAAAAGCAAATATTTTTTGCAGTAAACTTGGTGCGTTTTCGCACAAGGTTAAAAGTCAAACCTAATCTGTAAAAGTTCGCAATTTGACTTTATTGCACAGTTGAAAAGTTTCGCATAAAACGCCTCGTAAGTTGATGAACTTGACCCGGTGTTCTCAAACGCAGTGGAGGATATAGGGTGTGGCAAATGAACATTTGCTCCAGGCCAACCTTTTTCGAAATGCTGTGCGACACCCCTTTCTTAAAATGTCGATCAATTTTCCTCCTAAGAGTCACTCAGGTTTGAACATATTATCATCAGTGTTGTGCTTTCGGCAAGGTACAACTCTACAAAAGGGTTTAGAAAGAAAAACATCCCCACGGTAAGTCTTTGCTGATTACGGTGGCTGTAAGAAAGACTTCTGGCCACACCATTGCTGATCATTACACTACGTTTCAAATGTTTTCTCGTTTTACTCTTAAAGCAGTTAGATTTGGTGAAATCAAATCAACCCCGGTGATAGCTACAAAACCGATCAAGTTGGATGTTTAGACTTTGCAAAATGCTTGAAAAATTTGCCTCAGTGGCACAATACAAGATGAAATACCGCACACACTACAAATATTGCAAACGATTTGTAGTTTACCACTTCATCTATAGTCAAATCACCTCATTACACAATTGTAAAATTGAACAAGTAGGTATCGGTTCGTAACAAATAAAATTCGACCTACTTTTTAACGTTATTGTGTTGTAGTGTGGGGAAAGGTCACGTGCCTACGTAGCCCTCGGTTAAGGACCTTCTATGCAGCTGGATTTCGGACGGTATACACTCATTTTTACAGTCTTTGAATGTGTGGTCGGTGGTACTTTATAAACCACACAAAACAAGGATAAAAGTAGATAAAGCAAAAAACAAAAAGCTGCTTTCGCAGAACATCTGCAAAATTTAGAACCTCGCAACTTGAGCAACTATCTCTTTAGTTCACAAAATAAGGCTAATTTCCAAATTTGTTTGGTTGTAAAATTTGGATGAAACCGAAGTGTGCTCTTTGGAATTTTACTTTTTCGTTTGGCTCAAACACATGGCCCATATGACAGAGATTTATAAAAGAACAAAAGGAGACAAAAATGCTTAGACGCAGCACATCAAAGACAGATAGAAGGTGATAAACACAAACAATCTTGGTGCAAATAAACGGTTCATGCGGGTTGCTGATTATTGACTCGCCATCTATGCAGCATTGACTCCGAATAGCCTTTGAAATCTTTCCGCCTTTCACAATTTCAAACAAATTTCCACTTCCGGGCATATTACCTTCTTTCCAGAAGGAAGCAATTTTATCATCAATCACTATCATTTTCACTCACAGCCACATTCCACGCAGGGATGTGTTGTCGAAATGGCGACCTAATAGGAATGGCTTCTCCTGTTGCATTTTTGTGTGACACAATTATGTTGCTGTATAATTGCTCTAATTTTAACGCTTTAAATGTTTTGATGATGACCATGATGCATTCTATACAATGGCCTAATCAATATATGATTTGTTAGGTGTTGGGGATCAAAACAAGTCAAAGCTGAAAGAACTGTCACTGCCTTTGATCTCGAATACCAAGTGTCGACAAAGCTGGCCGAATCATTTTCATGAGTCTTGGATTTGTACAGCTGCCGCGTACTTAGAAGACGCATGCGCAGTAAGTACGCTTATGCAATGCTTAAAGTGCAAACTTTCTCAAGTTCATTTCAACACTAAACTTTAATAAGCCAACAATGCTTGACTTTGTGCTAGCAACAGTTGAACTGATTGATGTTGACTAGAATACCAATTAAAAACTGTTGCTGAATTCCCCTTGTTATTTTGTTTATTCATTTGGTTCAGAGAAAAGGTCCATATCACAGAGATTAGTCAAAGAACACAATGAGACAATAATGCTTAGACACACCACATCGAGGTTTTACAGGGTGGTCCAAAATGATGTAACCATTTTTGACAAAGTAGTATTTTGTATTGAAAAGGATACTTTGCAATATTTTTCATAAGCTTGTCTTACAGACATGTCAGTTTTGTGTGGTGCAAGTTTTATCCTCGTACGCCAACATTTTGCGAGTACAGCTCAGTAGTTCGTCATGTTCTCAATCCAAGCTTCTTGGCGCTGAATTGCTGTGGCAACACCAACATTGACGTTTGTAATGACCCTGTCCAACATCTCATGGGGAATTCTCCTGATCTCCATTCAAATGTTATTCTTGAGCGCATCAACGTTTGTGTGTTATTAGCATAGGTCCTGCTTTTAGGTATCCCCACAGAAAATGATCCAGAGGTAGGTGTGGAGAAGGGTGGTCCGTACAGGGAGATGACCCTGTCTCCAGGGTAGCAATGGTGGAGGTATTCGAGTGAAGCATTGGAGCAATGCGGTCATGCTCCTCAAGCTGAGCCTGAGCCCAACAGTGCATATTCTGTCTGTTCAACGGTAATGTTCTTTTCACGCATTTTTGTGACTCAGATCACGAAGTAACACAAATGCAACAATGAGAAAAAAGAATAACAATGAAAAGCAGAAATTAATTGCATGCTGATGTGAATATGAAAACAGCAAAAACTTCAGGCTTAGAAAATTGATATGTTCTAACGTATCTGAATCACAGTGGATTGGTGAAAGACCTTATTAGTCAACTGCTCAGCTAACTCTCTTGCTAGCACCAACCAATTTTTAATTGAAGACGTTTCACAGGTACTAAAAGAACAGTAACAAAATGCATTGAAGCAGCATCAGAAAAGATAAATAAACAATACAACAAAAACAAAAACAGATGGGGATCTTTTTCATAGGTTTGAACACTAAGGTGGAAATTTGCCTCGTCACTAAAAAAACAAAGTCCAAGAAATCAGGATGGTCTTCGATACGCTGACTGATGGCTTTCCCAAAGGCACGTCTATGAGCCATGGGCGTGGAAAGGAATTTTTCTAGGGGGCCAACGATGATGAAAGTCAGTGGCGTTCGGTGGCCATTTTGGTAGGGTGTTCACCAGGCTAGCAACCAGCCCAAAACTGAAGGTTCATCAGCCGTGGTGGTTGTCGCCTATACCACAAGCCATTCCAACACTTGAACAGATTGGCAGTTGATCACAATCATCAAACCACGCGCAGCACGTACGCTAGAACGTCGACAGCATGGGACACAAACAAGAATTAATTAATTTCATTTCTCGTGACAAAATCTATTCAATTAAACTCACTGATGAGAAATAAATAGCATTTTCGACATAGAATCATCAAATTAATCTGGCTTACGTGTTAGGAAGCATTCGTGTTTCGACTGCTATCAGCATTCCACATTTTAGCGTTAGGCTACTTTGCACGTGAGCCTAGGCTCACCAGTACCAAAGTCAGTAATATTCTGCTTCGTGCATTCTCATTTTAAAAATCGTACAAACTGTTACAGCAATCATCACACAGACAAACCACACCACTTACCTAGCCAAAGTAGGCTATTTCAACCTGAAGTAAAACCCATCTGTACAAGTCCACTACAAAGAATCCAGCCTACTGCACAGCTTGCTTCTACTGTACAGCGGAAACGCTAGCAACGCATGGCGTAAGCAAATTGTTCACCAGGCAAGGTGAACACCCTGGCTGCTATAGTTTGGCTCCACTGTTTTTTTTCTTTTCTTTATTTATTTATTAAACTTCTGGTGTTCTTGAAACCTGCAGTCATGCTTGAGCAGACAAGCAAAAATCTTTCGGCCGTGTTAAGAGATATATCCGCTGCATGAGAAAACAATACAAATAAAGGTAATTCTTCGCATCGATAACAAATGCCCTTAAACCGATGTTTTGAATTTTTTCTTCATTTCCAGGTGTTCACTGAACATCTTGAACACCCTGAATATCCGCCACTGATGAAAGTTTATTTTACGGCCTCAAAACTAACACAAACATTTTTCTACCAAAAAAGTAATAGGAAAATATCATAGAAATTCTGGGAGAACAAGCCTCCCTGTCCCCTTTTGAATACCATCCCTTAGCCTTATTAGTATCGGCCTCAAGTTGCAAAATTTGTGTCTTATGTTATAAGGAAACAAAAGGTGAAGATACTGGTTGGCGTATTATTCGCAGGCCCGCAACCAGGGAGAGGTAACTGGGAAATTGCCCCTCCGACAATTTCAAAGACATCATGAAAACGCTGAAACGTTTTTAGTTGTTAGGTAAAACAACAATTTGCAATCACTTTGCCCCCTCTCCGAAAATATCAGCTGGTTGTGGCCCTCATGTGCATAACTGAACTCCTCGAAAGATATGTCTCCTGGGATAAACGTCTTGTGGATTTCCTCGGAGATTGCTCCAAACGTTGTCTCACAGTAACGATACGATTTTCTGTCCTGACTGGCTCCGGCTTCGGGCTCCGGCTCCAGTGCACAGCCCTGGTCCCACCACAGGGTCTGCATTTGTTTACCATGTTCGTAGCGCACTTCAGCTCTTCAGTATGCAAATTGGTCACCACTGATGTTCATCAGCTTACCCAGGGATTGCTTGACCAGCCAAGGTTCTTGGAAAAGAACAATTTGATACTGAACACAAAGTTGTTCAATGTCAAGCGGTGGTGATATTAAGTCTCAACAGTTTTGAGTTACCACAGACAAACTCTCAGTTCAATCTGACATTATCGTCTGTTGTTTTTGTTGGGTGATTTTCGTTCCAGCTGGTGTGGATGAGCGACCTGTCAGAGAACTTTTTTACTAATGTCACATGGCCACTTGTGTGGGTTGAGAATTTTCTCCACTTGTATATCTTCAAATGTAACTTTAGAGGAGTGCAAGAGTTGTGTCTTGTTTTGAGTTTTTCACATAGGACTGGTATCTTTAAACTGTCCCTTTCGCAAAGTAAACCACTGCTTGCTTGTTGGTGTCTCTTTTCGGGCGCGTGTCAAAAAATATTATTGGCTTCTGAGCTTCGTTGAGAATTGAGTTATTGATTTTGCCCTTTCTAGATGTGGTTTTCTTGCTGATGACTGTCTTCCATTCTCCATCCACCTTTTTGTTTTCTACACTTTCACTTGATATTATGCGGTGTTTGACTGTGTCTAATGATATTTTGTATACCTTTATTTTTTAAGAAAAATTTTGTGTATTTGTTTAATGTTTTTTGCGCAGTTCCATTAAGTAAGAATAGCAGTGTTCATAACAATTCTTTAACTTCATTTGGCCTCATTTATTTAACTCTTTCCAGCAGCTGTAGCCTGTACATCGTTTAAAACTTTTTGCAATTTCAGTCAAGAAATTCGGTTATTTGACCAGGCCACAACAAATCTTGCCCACGTTTGTTGCCTGGCAACAGCAGTTGAGCTAAAACGTGACAGAGCGCATCGCAGAACTAACAAGCTACCCTTTCACATTCGAAGTGTGTTTACAGGGCGATTCCGGTGGTCCTCTAGTGAAGCAAGAAAACGGTAAAAGGTGGGACATCATTGGAATTGCAATCGCAGGAACGAGAACGTGCTCTACTCACAAGAGTGACGTCAAACCTGGAATTTACACCAGGCTGTCCTATTACCGCGACTTCATCGACGTCGCCACCGGAGGTTCATGTGATGACTTTTTCAGGTCGCAGACTCGACGATGACGTCCGACAACCTTTGAGACGGAATTTGTTGCACCTTATCACGTGATAACTGCGCCGTCGTTTTCGGGAAGGGAAACAGAGTAGGACGCACAACACGCTTGTTGTTTTTCGAAATTCTGATCGATTTGACATCAAGCGTTTTCTGCGCAAACATTGCAGGGATTACCTCTGGAACAGCGCTGTGTTTTGCAGCAATTTTTCAAAGCTTCGTCAGAAAGATATTACCCGCTGTTCAAACCACCTACGTGTTTCTTTGTCGATCTCTAAGCGAAACAATCTTTTAAAACAGGAGACATTGAACAAGCAAAGCACGTTTGGGTAGATGGTGACACATGTATAGAGCAGCGACTTCTCAAGTTGCTGCAAACCAGCCACTGACATCCTGTGGTTTTCGCCTATGCCTCTTTTCACACTTCAACGATCTGTCACTGAGCCTATGCGGCGCAATCATAAACCATGTGACTGCGGGAGGTGAAGTGCACTTCAAGCAAATGCTTCAGACAATTCTGGTTGCTTCATGCACCTTAGCAAAGTGTGTCAACTCGTGTATGAGCAAGCAGTGTCGTTTGGACTGTTTTATAATTTAAAAGTCCGGCGGGTCCACTCGATTCTAACTTAACGCACGCTTGCTTTTGGAGAATGGGTCGACATTCGTCTCTTTGTATGTATTTGGTTTTGTGGCATGCGTCGACTTACGTGATCGTAACGAGCTGGTGACCAATGAGTGCTCTTGAATAACCTTTCGTGGGCGAAAAGAGTCAGATTATTCATTGATCTGCTTCGAGTTCGCATCGATCTGTTAATCACATTGCCAAGCAACCACTGAAGAGTCGAAGAGTGGAAAACTCAGCGTTGACATCTTAAGCCGTAAATTTATCTGCACTTCAATCCACAGGCTCAATCAAACACACCGTGGTTTGTTAGTGCTCTGTTGAGGTTATTTAAGGTCTCCACGCGTACGAAATGAACCTTAGCCTTAAATCCTTAACACAGCATCCACATAATCCGCGAGCTTGCCAAATAACCATTGCTGGGCAAGCGTGGATGGCAGTTAATTGTAAGCAGGTTGGGGCATTATATGGTGATAATCACTTTGATGTGTCTCTCTCCTCCAACAATTTTTCCTTGCAAGAATCGTGCAACCTCATCCAAAATTTTAAACGGAAGTTCGCAATAAGTTCATTGCTGAAATTGCATTGCAAACAATTAGGACTTTAAGGTGAAAACGAAACAGGGTTTGAGGAAAAGTACTTGGAAGAACAACAAAATTACCCTAAATGTAGACCAGATAATAAAGAATGTACCAAGCAAGTCCATTTGTTAAAAGAACTGCTGTGTAATATACCCAATCAATATAACTGCCATTGAAGCTTGTTTTTGACACCTCAATACCAGTTGCGCACTTCGCACTTTTTAAACCAACAGTTGACTTAAGGAAACCCTACTATAAATATTTGTGTTTGGCAAACGGCACTGAGCGCAATAAAGATTATCGGGTCTGCTTTTGATCATGAGCCTGGGAGTCAAGGCATTGTTACCTTGAAAACTCGTTAGATCGGAATATGAAAGTTTTAAGGTCTTGTTGCGTGCACGCGTTTTATTTGTTTCGTGCCAAGCGGACTGGCAGTCGCTTTATACGCCTTTCGCAAACATATGCGCAATCCCCAGCGTCAGAGTCATAATTCAACTGCGAAAACGCACGTAGATTGATGTTTTGGAGAAAAACACATTTCTTGATCCACCTCGCCTTTACTCATTTTTACAGACCCTTTGTAGAAAACGTAGCACGAGCTGTCCGCAATTTAAGCGCCCGAGCGTTGAATATGCGTCTGCTTTTGTGCTTAACATGAGTGACGCAATCAAATATATTGCCATTGACGTATTGCCTGTAACAACAACAAGTCAACAAGTGGCTTGGCGAACGGCGACAACGCACTCTGCTTTGATTTTATCGGTTGATGCGACTCGCGTCTGAGCATTCAAAGTAGTTGCAAACGCAATTTTTTTTTTTATAGCAGGCGATCGCGAATAAACAACAAATAAACAAATCTGTATCATATAAAAGCATGAAAACGTACGCACATTGAGCTCGTTGCGGCTGCACAGAATGTTATTGTGAAAACATTTTGCGTAGGTAACACTGGTAACTAAAAATGCATGAAAGACACAAGATCTCAGCAATCAAGTAGTCACTGAAAGTTATTAAATTTTTTAAACCAATGTCAATACCTTTGCGTACCTCAAAAGGCAAATGGAGCTTATTAAGTTTTCGTGTCACGGTCTACGCTCTATAAAATTATGTTCACACGAGTTGGTGAAAACGTATGGTTGTCAACAGACGGTTAGGATTTTCCAGTCGAAACAAAAAATACAGCGGTTAACCGTAGCTTGGTGTCATTTACTAGGGCACATGTTCAGTTGCGTAACGGGCGGGGGGCAGTGGGGCGAATTGCCTTCCTCGGCAAGCTAAATGTAAAAGCCGGGACCCCACTTAGCTTATATTTCGGTATTTAGTATTCTTTGGTTTTCAGTAGGTAGTTTTTTGCGTTTTTCGGAGTGTTTTCCGGTGATTTCTGGTTTTAGTATTGACATCAACATCCGGATTCACTATCATTTTAAAACTTTTTTCTGATTGTTGGTTAGTGGGGCCTCTTCAGCTGCGTTTTCACCCCTAGCTCAAACCTCTGGTTACGCCACTACACATGTTTGTAAAAAATAGACAAACGTTAAGCAGTCATGGTTGCGCAGTCATGCGTGAAGCCAAGAAGCAGCGCAATGGCAAACACGTGGCGCCTGAACAAATCTTCACCAACACACAAAAAATGAAAACAAATCGCGTGCTGGGAATAAGCGCGAGAAACGACAGGTAGTTTTTTTGCAACCTCTGTGCAAACCTGACGGCAACTGAAAGACTAGACTTGCTCGCCATCGATCTTAGCTTTATCACAGTGCCAGCTGCTGCTAGATGCCGGCAAGCATCACGGAGAAGTGTTATCTAAGAATAGAAAACCACTTACTGCCGTGCAAGCGCGATTAAAAAAACTGTGCTGTGCGCTTTACTGGGCGCCATTATAAAAATACTAGGGTATTTTCTTGTACAGCAAAGGTACCAGTTCTTGCTGTGAAGTCAAACGGATTTCATGAAACTGCAAAGCGATATTTTCAAAAGTTTTTATGTAGTTGAAATCCACGGTATTTGCTTCTTCACTAATTGTTTCACTACCTTTGCTTCCCTCTCGACTTTGGCTTTCTCTGTGTCGCGGATTGCTTTCCTCGCGACCCGTTGACCCTTTTCGAGGCCGAGGACGGAGGAATGGTTGGGTCTGGTCGGTTGGCGAGGGCGGTCAAGGGCTCGCCGTTCCTTCCCCCGATTTTCTTCTTGTCACGTGATTTCTGCGCTCTGCTTTGCGATCGCGATGACGGTAGATCGCGGTTGCTGAGGCGAGCTGTAAAGCAAATCGCGGACCATGAACCGCCCACGTTGGTGATAGCAACAGGAATTAATATTCAGGTCCTTACGCTTTTAGTGGAAGCTTGCTCAAAGCAATAGGCTGAAACGTCTTTACAAGGCTAACGCAATTCTAGTCTCAGTCGTGAGCAAGATCACTTGATCACGAACTGAATTTATCAGTGCCATAAGCTCTCACTTCTGGCTAAAAAATGCAAGTGACGGCAGACGCTGCACCTTGGGAACGACCAATTAAGCGACAAACTACTGATGCGGCCACCGAATCTCTTCGCTACAGTCCAAAGAACTAAGATGCATTGAATGATTTACCATTTTCAAACACTTAAGAACGGTGACCAACAAGGAAGTCTGTGGCAATGCAAAAGCATTTGCTGAAATTACATCTACAAAATGATTAGGTGTGACCTATGGTAAACCGTGAAAACTGGTTCCAAATCATTTATGTTTTTTTATTTATTTTTTTCTGAACGTGTTGGTTGAAGTATGTGATGTTGCTAAAGCAGAGCCATTTTCTTTCAACAAATTGTTGTGTTTCCAAAACTAAGCAATCAACTAATCTATTGACTTTGCAGCCAATCTTCTCATACAAATTAAGTCAATGTCTAAACCATGTTGCCTTTTAAACTCAATGAGGTACAGTTAATTAACTAACGTAGTACCTGTAAATTTGGAATTGATGATATCAGCGTTATGCAAAAGAGGTATGTATTCTACTTCGTCTTCTTGCCCATCTGGTACAGTTGCATTTGCAGACATTTCGGCAGAGGTAGTTTTATTTCGTTTTACTTGAATCAAAACCAACTTTTCTCTGTTTACGCTAAGGACTTGATCAGCGTAGATGACTTTTCTTTGAGCGATGTTCTTGAGATTGCCTTGCTCATCCGACAAGTCGATCTCAACTGTTGAATAAAGAAGGTTTCAAGCCGTTCAGTGGATTCGAACGTAAAAATTGTATCACGCTCCCAAAATTTGAGCAGGACTTGGGCAAGTCTCATGTAGACCGTCTTTCCCTCTGCTGCACTGCAAATAATGCAAATAAACGATGCAGAGTAAGTTGCGACAAAACTATACCTTGATCCTGCCCAGTGCTCCAGGTACCTCCAAACAACGCATCCACAGTATTGAACAAAGTTTTCTCTGAGCAGTGAAGCTATTATCACCTTACTCAAAGTCTGCCCTACTGTGGTGGAACACGATAATATTTGGTATATTTTAGGCTTAGCAGACTTTTTGGCTATCGTATGAGCTGCATGGGAAGCATACTCACTTTCTTTGGGATAGTTGCACCTCTTTTTTATGTCATCAAGTAGCAAATGAGCTTGGCAGTTTGGATTGAATAGCAGTTGTTTGTCTTCTGCCAAAAAGGTGCAAGGTTGTTTTGCGATTTAAAAGTATACACTGAAAGATCGGAAATGAAAGGAAAACTCAGTCAGAGCAAGTGAAAGATAAAATCAACGCTACCTAATCAATTTCTGTTAAAGCCCCTTGTTCGTGATTTGCAAAAATGGTCATACCTTCGCGTTTCAAGCCTAGAGTGTACATAGAACTAAAGGAATCGGTTGATAAGTTTTTGAGGGGTCTTTGACAGTGGCGTAACTAGAGATTTGAGCCATGGGAGGATTTAGGAAAATTAGCTAAATGGAGCCCACTGGCCACTGTTGGGAACCCAATAGCCAACAATCAGAAAAAAGTGGGAAATGATAGTGAATTCGGATGTGGATGGCTATACTAAAACCCCAAATCACCGGAAAATACTCCGAAAAACTTGCGAAAAATCCAAAAACAACAACAACCTACGGAAAACCAAAAGAATACTAAAACCAAAATATAAGCTAAGTGGGGCCCGGTTTTTACATTTAGCTTGCCAGAGGGGGCGGTTCGCACACCTGCCTTCCGTCAGTGACGCCACTGGGCCTTGTTAAGTTTCTTTGAGGGGCAAACTAGCGTTTGTGCGAGACATTAAACGTGAGAAGAGTTCCACAGATATTGTCACACTTTCAGAGCGTTCCCTGATAAACAAAAGGCTAAGAACCACGTTAAATGCACAACCACCTCTCTGCATTAATCTAAAGCGCATTTGCAAAGCGACCACATTTTATCGACAGAAACAAAAAGTAGCTTACCTCCATATCTAATGACAACGTAAGTCATCGTTTGCAGGAGGAGGTTCTTAAGATATAATTATCAGTGACTCCAGATGAAACGCGAAAGGTCGAGCTGGTTCACTTTTAAATTATCACCACAGATCACTACATGTACCAAATAATAGGTTTTAATTGTAGCATGATTCTGTACAAATAAAATGCCAAGTGTTGTTACAAAGAATGCGCCTCACGGTCAAGGGCGTACGCAAGGGGGGTTGGGGTTGGGGTTAACACCCCCCCTTGAATTTGCTATGTTACAAAAACGTCATTACTTATGCAAAGGAGTTTGTGTATGTTTTCGTACATTTTTTGCTTGTTTG
>JGI24022J15233_10005121_pt1 | contig 13786 bp, 13 predicted proteins | sample Ectturendosymbi2_FD_15233 | JGI IMG/M metagenome (IMG submission 15233) | reverse complement strand
CGCTTCCACATTATCTGCAGATCTTGCACTCAATTTCCTTCCACTAGATGGCATCTCTGATTTCTTGCTACGTTTGTTTACAGTTCCATAGCTTTGAGAGTTACGATACCACAGGAATATCTGGGATTTTCCAGGATAAGTGTTGAAATTAAAATTCCTGCGGAAGCGTGTTTGAAGAGTCTTATAAGATTTAGTCTGTATATAAGTCGTGACGCAAAACACTTTTTCTTCTAATTTCCAAGCCATGGGGTTTTAAAATAATAATTAACTACTATCAAATCTGAAAAATACAAAAAATAGGGTTAAAATCAACATATTTGTCAGCAATTTTATGGGTTTCATTTATTTTGAGACACCCTGTATATATCATTTCCATAATTTGCCTCTCATTTTGCCAATTTTACAGAGGTATGGTTGAATGAACATGGTGACGTCATCGGTGAAAATTTTTATTCCAATGGCATCGAGAGGCTTTTCAAGCTTTTATGGTTCACACTGAGATGTCAGTCGTACGAGCTGCGAAGTCATTCAAAGCAAAATGCAACCGATGACCATTCACTCATTTCAGGAGTGTGAACAGAAGACAAGTGCAACAGGTGTGACTTACACAAATGAGGATGCCGTGAACAAAAAAACATCAGTAATCTATTAACAAACGAAGCTTCTCTAGGACTGGTAAAAGAAGACACAGCCCCTTGTGGTTGTGCACAGGGACGCCGGAGAGCGGGGGCATAGCCCCCCGTGCCCTTTCAAAAGGGACGGGGTGCAACCGGGGCGGAGGTACCTTTTCATAACAATACCATAGGTAATTTCATGTTTGTCAATACCGAATTGAAACAAATTTATTGCAGCTATTTGCGCACCCAGAAAATTGAGAAGGGTTTTCTATAATTTTTGTTATTTTCATATTTTTGAGCTCAACATTGTTACTAAACAGAAACAAGCGTAATCGGTAGCTATTTTTTGTTCTTTATTAGTTTCCATTGCCCTCAACTCTACTCATCCCTTCCTGCCCTACCGCTGCTCGGACGTCCCTGACCACGCAAACGCAGTGCATCAAGTATCTCATGTTTAAAGCATCAGTAAAGCACAGGTTGTGCACAAAGGTATTCAGAAAGTGGTTGCACACAGGAAAGGCGGCCATTGTACATCGAGAAATTGATCTTTGCATGAAAGTCGTGTAAAAACGCAGGTGACGCCTGTGGAGGGTCACTGTATCACCGCTACAACAACGACCAATCTGGGTACCACGTCCTGTGGACCAAACAAGGTGGACGTGTAGGAAGATTTGGCAGCCATGAATGGTTTTCCAGCTGCGTTCTGTTTCATTAAAATTTTCACGGACGGCAGTGTAAAGAGAAGTCACAGCAATACTTGCATGTACATGTGAGCGCGAGGTAAGCTTAGTTTACTATTGCATACTGTATGGTTGTGTCATCTACATAGCAGATAGCTACTACAATGCTTTGATCTCCGTTGTTTCGGGACAAAATATTCGCATCAGTACACATAGCAATCGCAAAATCTCTACGGACAGTAGCATTATTGCAGGCAGCGAGAGAACTATTGCTACGTCTATGTTTCTGCAACCTAAAAACGCAAGTTTTGATTCTGGTGTGAATCTACACGTGTTCAGTCCGAAATCTAATTTCGTTATGAAATCGGCCATGAAAAGCAAGGATGCTTCGTAGCGAAGACACTTACCTACCACGAAACGCATCTTTGATTTTCGTACCTTGGCAAAAGTTAGTGTCTGTATGGGAAGCAACGTTAGCACGGTATCTCGGAGGTTTTGAAATACGTTTAAATATTTAAATATTCATAGGTGGGTGAGATTATGAACTTAAGCATTAGAAGCTTTGCTTATATTTGAAATTCGTTGCTAATTTCCCAGTTTTTGTTGGTCAAAAAGAAACCAGAGTATATTTCATCTTACAATATTTAGATGTAGTATGTATTTTTCAATCACATATTTATACATGGTAAGCACTTTTCAAGCAGTCACCATGGCAAATGTACCGGATGTGAAACTCAATGCTCCTAAATACTAGTCCTAGACAGTCTCACTATGTATGTATCTTGGTGCGAAGAAGCTGAATATATGTCAAGGTCAGCATGCCAAGGAAGATGCAACTCAACGCCACGACGTTCACCCAGAGATCCCATTCGGTCAGGCCGTTGTGTCCGATACCAAGACGCTGAGCCAGAAAATCTTCTCCGGTGAGAGTGTAGCTGCAAACAAGTTTTCTATTTCAACATATGAAAATACACGCAGAGTCTCTTGGTTTTCCTCAACAAAGACCTTGCTTCAACGCAGCGAACGTCCTGAGTAACGAGGGAAACGCCCGCAGATCTTACACCAACCTTGGAAATGCCATGGAAGCAATTATACACGCTTTAACTCAGGGGTGGGGAACCTGCGGCCCGCGTGAACATTTGAAACGGCTCTCATCAGACTTTTCGTTACCCCAGTTACAGTACAAAGCAGCGAGTCAAAACGAAGTTCCATAATAAGCAGATACTTACAACTACAGTACTATCTATAGACAATAAGTCAAAAGAAGTCGCTCTTCCTTATAGTTGGATCAAGGTAGGATGTTAGAATAATATTAATGGATTTTGCGGCCGCCAGCGATAATGCACAATTCATGTGGCCCGTGATAGCCACGTTCAGTGGCTTAGCCAGACTAAAAAGTTTGGGGGGGTCAAAATGCTTGATTTTAGGCGAATAACACTATTTTGCTTAAAGAAACGCCACTCAAAGCACAAAATGGCTATATTTTCTAAAAATTTGGGGGGCGTGGCCCCTTTGCCCCCTGGCTACGCCTATGGCCACGTTCCCCACCCCCGCTTTTACTTATGACAAGGTAGCGCCATCTGTTCTTTCTTGTAATTCTGATTTTGACGGACATACAGTAGGAATTTATTAGGAATGAGCTGGCAACAATCACAGATGACGCTTGTCACTGACATCTGAGAAGTTGCAATCAATACACAGGAAAACCAAGAGCGAAACTGGAAGCAAAATTTACAATAAGGTAATTTTTTATCCTTAAACACGAAGGCATTCACAGCATCACGTCACAGTTTCATATTTCCTTGCAAGCAACCTCGTCAGTGGCAAACAGCAGAACTGTATGTACTTTTTCACAAAAATCGTTTAATTTCTCTGAAGGACACACTTCAACAAGCAAAAGGAAGCAGCGGTGTGGCGAAATCATTATTTTTCATTTACAAATTGAGATTCACAAACAAAACTGACCATACTGTGTCGTTGCGAATTTCAACGTTCAGGTCACTTGCAGCAAACGGAAGAACGCTGGAGGAGGCATCGGTGCGATTCATCGGGTTGCATTGCTTGAAAGTTTGACCGCGAAATTCGTTCACGCATAAGGCCTGAAAAATAACAAGTAGTGTTTCTGCATTTGCTGGTTCGAGATAAAAATCTTAGCTTACATTAAGCAGAGCTCCCACACATTTCCAAAGAATATTTTTCATACTTTTTCAATACCTTCTAAATACTAAATGAAAAACTTTAATACTATCGCTTATCTTCATTTTTCCAAAATTTTATTCATGGAACACAATGCAAAAAATATCTGCAAAACTGTCATCAGCGGTAAAGAACAAAATTTGAACAAACAAATAGCTGAATTTGAAATTTCCATTCTTTTTCAACACTTTTTGTACATTTTTGCTAAATTTCAGTACTTTTTCGAGGTCTTGGAAAACAATTCAGTACTTTTTCAATCTTACAATACCGCGTGGGAACCCTGATTAAGATGGCCAGCAAGCATTCGTAGTTTCTGGCTAGCCAGCATGATATTCCTTGTGTGCAAGACACCTCAGAAAACTCAGAACTAGCATTCTTCGATCACCAAAATTAACCAAGGATCTTAGCAGAAGCTGCTGTGAGTTTCACCGGATTAGTAAATTGATGAAAAGAACGAGCTCTTACACAAATGCTGAAGGAGAAGTTTAACTTTAAAGCACTTATTACCAGCTTTTCATAGTTGTAAATTAAAGTCATACTGCACACCAACTCAAGCCATTACAAAGATAATGGTTATATTTAGCGATGAAAACCTTCTCACATTCTGCCTATAATGCACTTCTGTGTGAAGGTGCTAGATCAATAGTGAACTCAAGATGAGACACAGGAGATAATTTCTTACTTGTTAAGTCACTTTGGGTACATACAAGACAACAACAAAAAATAGAGATGGATAAAAAGGACAGCAAAGAGTATTTAAACGAAGTTTCAAGAATGGTGACGTTACATGCTAATCACGCAGCTGGTTCACAAACTCACCGAGAACGAGTATTGAGCGATACTTAAATATTTCATCCATGCAAGCCATGGCAGCACAGTTTCCACATTGAGAAGAAGGCCAGCGAATACCTTTGAAAAGACACAACACATTTTACTTTCTGCTAAGTTCGAGCAACGATTCCTGCTTCGCAGCAAAAATTTTGTATACGAAGGAGGTGACTTTTGAAAAATAGCACTTTTGTTTCACGATGAAATTTTTTTCAATGTAATTTTATGAATGAACGGAGTGNTTGGTCAGTTATAAGGTCAGCAGCTCCATGAAAAGTGTTTGGTTCCGGCAACTGNCTCGAAGATTTGTTACTTGGCAACTGTTTATTTTTTTCCGCTGAGACGTTTCGGTCATATTTTGCTGGGACANTTTGGNCACTCGAGACATTTCGGTCATTTGTCTCACAGTTGTATCAAAACTCGCCGTAAGTGTTCATTAGCCTATATTTTCAAACATTCTGACCGAAATGACTTAAAATTTTTCGGTCATTTCAGAAACATTTCGGTCTATGACGAAAAAAAAGCAGTGACAAGTGCACACGACGTGGTATCGATCAACTGATTTTCCGAACCCGATTTAGACGCGCTTAGTCTACTGTAACATAACCTACCACTACTGACCCAGAGGCAAAGATCTTAACTAAGAACAGACCCAATGCTGACCTAAAGCAAACAATACTTAACAGTGTTGTCAACAAACGCGCCGAATGCCGTGACACACACCTCGCAGCAATTAAACTACGAAGTAGATACTGCATTACTATTTCATTTATCGAAGCTATGCATTTGCACGTAGACAACACATTGAAACAAACAAGTCTTATATTAAACTGAAGTTAACTAGACGGTCATTACGTGCTGTCTCTCGTATCCGGAGCAACAGTTTCGAAAACAAGTAGCATAGATTTGCGATTGAAAGTTATGCCCGGTCACTTACAGTGGTTCTCGACCTGTTTTAGAGATGTACCGCTTGGGAAAATCTTGACTATTGTACTTTTACGTTAATATTTTATTATGATGACACTTCTAAAAATTCGTGTACCCCTTGGAGCACCTTTGCGTAACCCAATGGGTACGCGTACCCCCATTTGAGAACCACTGCACTTACACGGCTCCTTGCATTCTTCTAGTATTCGGCGACATTATGTAATAGTACGAAGGGTTTGAGATCAACTATAGTCGAATATAGATTGTTGTTGTTCCGTCCTGAGTTAATATAACCTTGATTGAAAAACACTGCGCACTAACAATCTCAGTTGTTACAACATCAAAATATACTTAAATCTCGGTTTGAAGGCATCAACGTCACATAAAAACTACAAATGAGGAGCATCGATCTGCCAGCGGCTTTTACTTACCACCGAGAAGACAAACGTGAGAGTAATGAAGATGCTTGCCACAGCGAAAGAGCCGAAGGTCGCTGAGTAGAAGAGCGCAACACTAACCGCAGCATACCCTCCTAACAGCGCGATCAACACAAATGTGAAGAAGGCACCCGCGTCTGCTTTCAAACCTGAACAAGGCAAAAAAATCTCTGTAGCGTATTCTCAATTTAAGAAGACAAAACCTGTGGATTTTGTACATTTTTCTTCATCCCGACATTACTTTCGCGTTGGATTTACAGCACAGATTGGGCAAACGCTCTACACTTTTCTGATGAGCTGTCGGTAAGTTCATCAGACTTACAAGAATTCTTCGCGATATTAAATATTGGCAAGCATGCCACTTTGTTTGATCAGTCTAAAATTTAAGTTATCTTACAAATTTACCTGTTCAAAAATTTTTGTACAATTCGCCTGGAAAAACGATCTGGGTCGAATTCACAGTATAAGCTTTTACAAGTCAAAAACTACTCTTAACGGGTAAAAACGTATTTTCGCAGTCGGGATAAGAACTCGTCATAGATGTAAGGACACAAGGCATCGTTGGTTCTGAAGAGTACGGTAGTCCCACTGGACACCATATCAGAGACCAAATCTAAAGTGCACAACAGATTTAAGGTCTCTCTGCGTCTTTTTTCTACAAGACATCAGAAAAACGGTTCAAACTACAAGGACCAATATAGCTACGCTTCACTTTGTCTGCAAAATTTGCTTCGATGAGAAACATCACTGGTGCAATTGCACAGCTTCTCAGGTCGCTGCGTCACAACTCTCGTCTTGCTTCAACGCGTTTACACCCAAGATATTCAACCTTGCTCAGGATAACGGGGTAGTCCACTACCTGGGGGCGTGTTTTTTTTGATTTCGTATACTTAGAAAAATGCTACAAACCTGTGTTTCCATTTTTCCTGATTTTCAGAGCCAGATTGAATGGTGCCAGAGTTATTTTACAAAAATGTCCCTGAAAGCCCATAAATACAAAATCGGGGCACACTACTACCCTGGGTTACCTGGTGTGTAGCAAGTTTTGTGCATCCTACTACCTTAAAATTTCGTGTGATTTTAAGTGCAAAACGTTTTTTGCCAGATACGATATCGGAAACTTTACATTTGAAACGTAAACCTACGCCATAGCTTGATAAAAAGAAAAAACGGACCTAAAACGCCCATGACATTTTCTGCGCACAAATAAAAATTTCCCTCTAAAAAAGCAGTTTTTTGGGGGTACAGTGTATAAAATTTGTATGCTATGTGTGTTTCGCTGCGCAGATACGATTTTGTTGTGAAAGTGATCAAAAATGGACGTCGGCATGTAAAAAATAGTTTGGTCCTAAAAGAACGGATGTCACATGTCCTAGATCAAATTTTGGGTTGCTTTATACCCTTCATTTCCCGACTTGTATAGCGTTTGAAGGATTTCTGAGCAGACCGTACGAATCCCATTCAACAGCTTCATACTGATGCACTGCCGAAGACATTCATGCCTTCTAAATGATATTAATGCTGAAAACGTTTCGAGAATTGTGGTCAGAGCAAACCTGGGTTTATTTTTTCGGTCATGGACCGAATTTCTCTTTAAATGACCGAAAAAAAACTAAGTCAAATCGGTAATAATGTCAGAAAAGATAGGCTAGTGAATACTGTTACTGCAAATTTTTATACTTTTATGGCACAATTGACCGAAATGTCTCAGGGAAAAAAAAAACAGGGTAAACTAATCATAAAATGTACAATATACTTCATAGCTGATGTGCCTACGTAAGATACTTCGGTTTTTCTTTTTTTGCCCCAATTAAAACCGGGATATCATAAACTGATGCAAAACATCCGCCTCTTTTAATTTGCTAGAAGGTTTCTCAAGGTTTAAGAAAAGAAGGTCACCCCTACTCAGGGGCGTAACGAGGGGGGCTAGAGGACACAATTCCCGGGCGCCGAATCACTACGGGGGACGCCGAAAAGTCTCAAGAATGTTACAAGTACTTTCTTCAAGACAGTACATTTGCTTCCTAAAGACCTCAAATTCGAATATGGGGGCGTCAAACTTGCTTCTTGCTCCGGGCGCCATCTAACCTCATTACGCCCCTGCCTCTACTTCAGAACGTCACAGATCTGGTTTGGCGACCTGAACTAAAAAAAATTTTTATGTTATGGATAATTTTTGCTAAGGCTGTGGCCACTCCTATTCCTTGCAACTCAGGTAAAAAACTTTGAAACTCTTTGATTAAAAATCTCGCAACATCTTCTTTTGAATTAATTTATTCGCCTGCTAAAAGATAAAATATCAAAGATTCGGACATCGTGTGAAACATGCTTATGTTTTAAAAGCCCGGAATCGAAAAAATTATTAATTTCCACCATTTTCACAAATACTCTATGACAAGTTCAACCCTGAAACATATCTTGAAAGACTAGGAACTTGCTAGATCTCATACCCTTCATAAAACNTTTTTATTNTTACTNCTTAACAGTTACAACGATTGTCCAATAAACAAAGTTCTATGCAGAGCGCAAGATGTCCGAAAACCANCCGAATCACAATTTAAAATGGTTTTCATGGACATTATATCCACCCCTTACCAACCATCCAATACGTAACAGCACAAAACACGATCGCGGGGATTGTCCTCATAGGAATCAGGTCAGCCACCAGTTTTGAAAGTAGATAAGAAACGACCTTGTAGTAACCAGACGCGTATTCGTGCCTAGAAACCATAACAAACAATCACTTCACTAAAAAGGAAACTGCTCCACGTGATCAGCAGGAACAGGTATGGAGCGTTAATGCAGTTTGAAAATACTTACGCAAAAACATCCTTCTCTTGCACAAATATTTCCACTGCGCTCACCGAACTGAATAGAATGTTGGTGGTGATGAAGAATAACAACCCGAACCTAAGAGTCAAAAGTTTCATATTTTTAACCACTTTCAACAAATAACACTAGATGTGCCACGCCGGTGGCATCAAAAAACACGAGGAAATGATTCGACACACATTGTCCAAGTGGTTCTTAATCTGTTCGACCTTGTTGTCTAAAACAAGAATCGTCGCTTGACTCCGGCAACAAAATATCGACAAGAACCAGCTCACTGAGCATTAAGGATGTTCAAGTTATGGACCTTTTTAAAAAGATCCAGGTTTCCGCGTTTTATCTCGTGATATTAAAAGCATTAGAATGGCAAAAAATTCTTTCGAATTTTGCAGACCCTCTTCAAAAATCCTGAAAGTTTGAAGTAATTTATCTCCAAAAAGAATTTCTCCTCCCACATACCACAGTTTTGTTTAGCAAGAGCTTCAGCCTACAAAATAAATTTGTGCTCATTGTTGACGATGCGTTTACATGTCTCTTGCAGATCTGCGGGTTGCATTACGATCGTTTGTCCATAGGACAGAGTCTCATAACCCATCATAGTTCATTTTTAATATTTCGAGCAGTTTTACTTAAAATTTGCGTTTCCAACTTGCCGTGAAGCAATAAACTGCAAAGCCTTTATGTTTTAGCTAATATGGGGTATTTTTAAAATCTGGGAAATCCTATAGATGTTTTTAGATTGCTTATAATAATCTGGAAGGTTGTCTGGAAGTGCCAGTGATACTGTTTAGTCCTTTTTTAGCTTAAATACACGTTTTGCACCATCACTGCCTGTTTTCAACAGGATAAAATCGGAATTCCATGACAAAACTCGTCACGACAGTGGAAAGAAAGTAAAGCATTTGCCAAAACCTTCTGGCTAGTAGTGTCTTAATGGTAATCATAGACAAAGCGAATAGCGCAGGCTCTTGTGTGAGATACCACCGACGATAATAGGGTTTGTTGAGAAACGCTTCCACAACATGATCATACGTCACATAGTCCAACAAAAACTATAGACGATAATATCATTTGTTGGATAGACAGCCGCACTACTAGACTTCATCGAATGATAGACATAAAACGAAGCCAGAAGAGGTTTAACCGACGTAATGCTACCGAAAAATTGGCATCAAAATGCATGTGGTCTGACCGCATTTATAAATGTCTTCATCAAGAAGGTTCCTTTTTTGAAGAAAGGCAGCGAGTGGACACAGTGAGCATAGGAAGGACTTTCGTAGAGTTAAAAAATGCTGGAATGCTGCTCCACAGATTGCTACCGGGCTAAATTAAAGAAACACGTCAAGTAATGAGCAAAAAGATCAAGGTAGTGCACTTGATACAAATCAGCTAACCGATCAAAAATCCTGAGTGTCTGGAACTGGAGAAATATGCTACGTTGTAAGTGCAATAATGGGGGCGAAAACGTTTTGAACGGAATAAAGCTGATCTCATGTGCAAATATAAACATCAGTGACACAAGCTAAAACAGTAAGGACAATTTCGACCTAAAGCAAGTCAGCCAATAAAGCTTTGGCTACAATGATGGAACTTTTCAGCTGCGCCTCAATCAGTTTCATATGACGAGGTTGCTGCACGAAGAAATGATGGATTGTACAGAGACGACCAGTTTTTCGGACAGACAGAAATGGCTGTGATGAAATTTTTTGAGTTGAAATGTCAATGGTATTATTTCCATTAGATGCGCCACAAGCAAGGTTCAAAATACTAACAACCAGTACATTTCCTTCAAAATTTTGTGCCTTTTTAATCTATCATAAAAGACATACAGGGAAGACATTTATGCGGCCAAACCATGTCCATGCCAACTGATAATGATTTTGTTTAAGTATCGCAACGATGAAACATTTTCCGGCATTCCTTTATATGCACTCATTCGATGACGTCCAGAAACAAACCTTAAGTCTTCCTGCTAGCATCCCACTAGACCAGGGGTGTACAACCTTTTCGTTATTGCCGGCCGCATTACCTTGATTTTCATGAATTACGGCCGCCAATGAGTTACAGATATTTTTATCAGTTGCTTCTGTGTTGCTTGAACATACTCAGTCCAGCCTGTTTTTACACGTCTATTTGGCCGTCATTCTACTAAGTACCCCATCTCATATAATAGACAAGAGTATTTATGAATGCACTGCTGCCATAACTTATATTTTGAATTACATGTAAACGTCCGCATACATTTTTATCCAAGGCCGCAGGTTGTGCACACTGCACCAGACGAATCGGCGCGACTCGCATTGTGATAGCGCTCTACGGAGAAACATCAAAATGAGAAATGAAAGCATGCTGAATAGTAAAACTACATATTTCAGGACAATTTTAGATCGGCCTGGCGACGCAATTTTGGACAGGCTGACTCATGCCACGTGATCATGCAATCTTCGTTCGGACTGTATGTCGAATCAGTGTGCACAATTTTTTGTAACTTAACAAAATTTATGTAAATAAGTCAATAACCAGGTCAACCCCCAATAAACCCTATCGCAAAAAAATTATTCTTGAAAGTGGCTGAAATGTTTTTGTTCATAAATAAAACACCGGGTTGCGATTCGTGAAGTTTGAAACTCTAATGAGCCTGTGCTTGGTTTGCATCCACTGATGACGCTTAAGTTTCTAATAGTTTCTGATATGAGAACAACAAAATGTTAAAGAAATGCCGTATTCTGAAGTGCTTAAAGCGCAATTTTGCAACTTCAAAGCTGCTGCAACGCCCGAACAAATTCTCGAAAGCTGTCGTGTCCCTGTTCTGCTTTGAAGCAAATCATTCAAAAGACACTCTTCGAGCTGTCTGTTTGTTTCAGTGTCTTAATGTGACTGATCTCGCGTTCAACGAAACATATTACAAGTAAAGTACACAAAGAGAATGCGATGATAAAAGTTTAAGAAAAGTATGAGCAAAATTGGAGCACTTGAATGTGATAAATACGAACAGGCAAGTCGAACTTTAATTCGGGGTAACATCTTAATTTGTACCCACTCCACGCACTCGGGTTATCAGACAGAGGGATTAAGTAAAGGCAGTGTGACATTCCGTTAACTTTTGAAATCACATCTCTGAATCATTAGCAACAACAATCGCATTTTGGCAGAGAAGTTAACATTTACCTGTTCTGGGTACCGGTCGATGGCGTGTCATTCACCTGGTAGAACAGAAGTCCGAACACGACGCCGAAGATCAAATTCACTACCAACTGCATTAAATCGTACGGAATCACTAGTAACAGGCGACAAGGAACAATACAAAATGCCTACAGGGGCTAACAGATGAGCTCCTTTCCCTTGCATCACACATGAGTGCTTACTAGAAAATGACACGCGTGACATAAAAATGACCATGATACGGTATGCTGTTTTATAGCATGCATTTGGTGACAATTGAGCTGAACTCGCTTTCTTTGGCAGTTAACCATTCAAAACTTCAGCAACTACGCTGCAGCTAACCCTATAGTCTATTGCGTGTAATTATTCGTTTAGGCAACTGGACGTTTTCGTAGGTAAGATAAAAAGTGACAAAAGAAAATCAAAAATTTGCTGGTCAATCAGCTAGCAGGGGTCCGTAAATAGTGGGTGCGACCCAACGCGAGACCTTCCACTCTGGGTCGCGAAATTATTAAAATTTACATTTCAAATTTGCCATTTCCATTAGACAGAATAAATGCAATCTTTTGCTGTTTGTGTGCTAAGTCTCACACAAAGAAGTACCGGTTCGGTTTCGCCAGCTCATACAATATTTCCGAACATCGTGAAATTGAGAGCATTGCAACACGGGGTATGAATAGGCGCGACATTCGCGTCTCAGTAGATCAACGCTTCGGGTCATATTTTCAAAATATAAGTCAGCAACAAATTTTCTGCGCGAGTTCGCGCATGTGGGAAAAGATCGCAGTCACCTTTATTTAAAATACCAGTACGGGTTTGAAACACTATACACGCTTTGTGCGGTTCGTACAAGCACGTGCCAGTGCCACGCAACAAAACTCAGCTTACACAACTTCAAGAAAATACAATGGTATTTCCAACTTAATCGAAAAGCTCTTCCCAAGAAAAAAATCAAAATGAATTTGCGTGCATGAGCTGTCACGTAAGATAAGACGCTCACGCTAGGTCTACCAAGCATTCCAATTTCGAAAGCACCTTTAGGTTCGATATGAGAAAATTTACGGTGTCACATCAGTATCCTACATCAGGCCTTGCTTCGAGAAATTAAATCCATCAAAGAAAGAAAAAAGCTGGCTTGAAATAATTAAACTTACACGTACACGCATAACAAAAAATACGCACAAAAAGGCCTGCACGGGAGTGGTGTGCAGGAGCCGGAGTGTAGGAGCGGACTCCAGCGCGAGTCTTAATGAATTTCGAAAGTAGGAGTGGAACCGGAGTTGTTTTTTTTTATTCACGAAAAGCCGGAGTCATTTGTGAAAGTTTTTCATATAGCTTATAGCAGTGCTTCTCAACCTTTTTGATGTCGTGACCCACTTTTCGCCGAGACTTTGATTTTGGGCCCGCTTCACGAAAAATTTGTTTCAGAACTCATGACTAGGCGTAATTATTGCGTTATCTCGGAACATTTCGCGGCCCACCGGTTGAGAAGCGCTGGCTTATAGCGTTTGAGCAGGAGTGCAAAACGTACAAATGTTTCAGATTCGAAGCGGAGTATATTCAGCGAAAGCAGGATATTGGAGTCGGAGTCAAAAATTTTAGGTACCGCACACCACTGCTGCACGGCATACGTACAAGAAGTTTTGCGGATTTTCGTAAATGCGTAGCAATTCTTTAACGCGAGGTCATGTATCTCACAAGAAATCACAGCATACAACAGCACTCAGTCAAATAAGCGACCGACCCAGGTGAATAGTAGACCTATAAGTTCAACGCCAGAAAATTTTGAAAGGTGTCCCTAACACAAAACCCCAGGAGCGCAATTTCTTTTCGTGACTATGGTTTCCAGCATTTCACATTACTCTTAAAACTAATTTGTGTTTCGAGATTGAAATTTCAAACCATACTTATCGTATCTGTTTTCAAACTTCCTATATATTATGTGAAAGTGGTTGTTTTTCATTAACACTAAAAAAGCCTTCAAAAAACTATACATTTTTATTTTGAGACGTTTCGGATTATTCTTAATCCATCTTCAGTCAAAAAACAAAGCAACACTTGGCAATGCTAGCAATTCAAAACCAAACGACTCTGTGACGCAAGAAATAAC
>JGI24022J15233_10005120_pt1 | contig 13788 bp, 6 predicted proteins | sample Ectturendosymbi2_FD_15233 | JGI IMG/M metagenome (IMG submission 15233) | reverse complement strand
TTTTAATTGTGCATTGATGAATGTGTTGATGACTTATTTCAATTTAGGTTGGTCCTGCATTGTTTTCTCATTTAAAATGAACGCAACAGTGTATTTGATTTCAAATTGAATAAGTTTTATCTTCCACGTAAATATCATAAATACCTGGGGTTGCTTGGTCAGGATTATATAATATTTAGGTTTTGTTAAACTGGCTCATTTTTTAACAAAGGCAATGTAAGTCTTTTCTTAGGAAATGGAAAGTAAAGGTTTTTTGCGAAGTTACTAGTTTTTGTGAACATAGCTTGTCTGCCACAACGCTCCATTTTATCAAAGATCTAGGTTATTGTGTTTGTTGCACCTTGTTTCAAACGAGGGATGAGTTGGATTATTGGATTTATTTATTGCAGCTGATAAACGCACTCTTCTTGAAAGCAAAAATGATGGCAATTAAAAATGACTGTCTTCAGTCTGCAGTGCATTTCTAAAATTTGTTTTGTTTTCAAAATATCAAATGTCTGGCGACAAACGGCTGTTTTCTACAAAACAACAATGACGGGGATGATCAATCAAAAGTGTGGGTTTTCGAGTCAAAAACAGACACATGATTGTTGCTGAAATATTTGACGTGTACTGTTACTGATTTCAGTGCGTTTTGTTCAGCTGTTGATTTTGTGGCGTAAAAATCTCTTGACAAAATGTAATCGTCTAACTTTGCAAGCAACATTGAGTTAAAGGGAACCTTCGGAGTGTTTGACTTGGTTGCTGCTGAAGTATTGTGTTTGTTAACGGTAAAACCTTTGCAACATTCACTTCATGGGCGCAGACGTCGAAAATCTCAAAATTGAAAATCTTGAATGTACGTTAAATTTCTTCAATTCCTGCCATTGGACGACCTATTGAATTAAGAGTTTATGTGAATAACTTCAGCAGGAAAAGATGTTTTAGTGTGGTTTGATTGCACACCCGGTGCAACTAAGAAGTTTGTCCAAGGTTTATAGGCTGCGAAAATCACTGTTGTTCTCGTCGATACGTAGGTTTGGTGGCGATGGTACAGCTGTTAAGAATTTGCTTGTATGTTATACAACCTTCTAAAAGTGATGATTAATATTATAATTTTAATGATCCCAATATAAGATTAGTCTGACATCTTTATGTTTTTCGAAGTGCACCATAAGTTTTTTTGTGTCACCCCACAAATTTCGTGCTTAATAGAAGATTTGTTGCAACATATCATTAAAACAAAAATCTTGTCCACCTAAAATGTATTTTGCTCCTATCCCAAAGCATAAAACCTGGCTACGGACCGCGAAGATGGAAGCAGTTTTTAAGCAATGGCATTGAAATAATGATTTTCTACTTACCCATTGTTTATTAATCGAACTGAGCAGCTCGGCCAGAACCTAGCCGGTGAGTTGCTGCTACGGTCTTTTTGTGTAACATTGAGCAGGAAACTACAGGCAACTCCNCCAAATCCCAGGGAGAAACACCACAGCAAGGCAATCCATACCTTTANAGTCGTGAAAAATTGGAAATTTGACATCACTGTTTTATCAANAAACCAGATGTCCAGGTTGTGTATCAGTTCTGCTAATATTTCCATAAAACAACGATGGATAATGTTAAAGTAATTAATGATAAAATTGATTACTTGAAGTTAAAGGACTTTGGGAAAGGACACAGCCTCATGTTCAAACTCTCTTATATCAATTTTCAAAACGTCAATGATTCACACTTTTCAAAAAATAAATTTGTTGAGAACGAATTAACGAAATGACTCCACATACAAAATATCTGTTACTTCCTCTCTTCTTTATGTCTGCAAGCACTAACAACTGCTCGCTTTTTCTGAAACAAAGATGCAAAGGAACGACGTTTTTTGAAGAGAAACACGAGAAAAAATCTAACTGCATTTTTGCCATTTGGCTCATGCTAGCGTCATAGGTTTTGTTCACTACTTCTGCAATGATTCCAGATCAGTTTGCGTTGGTTGACATTGAAGTAATGCAAAACCACTAACTATAACCGCACGCACAAGCATACCTTTTTTTATCGATTTGAATCTCATAGGACCCTTATCGCCGATATAACGCCACACAGCGAATAGTGCAATGTTCAGTGACGTACAATACGAAGTAGTTTTGTCGGTGGCCTGGTACAACTTGCAAAGAAACGTTCCCCACTGCCAGTCGTAGAAGCCCCACGTTCTAAATTCAAAGTTTTTTTGTGACTTACCACAAGCAATTTAAAAAATGACCAAACCACAAGACTATAATACCACGTTTTCTTTTTGCCAGTTACCAACGTAAATACCTGCCGACCTGATGCAGTGGTGAACGAACTGACCTGTTCCATTTTCTTTTGATTTTTTAGTATTCTGTTTCCATAGAGGGTTTTGACGGGCAATGTTTTATTCTGATTTTGAAAAATATCCCTAACATCATTTGCAACAGCAAGGTTTCCAGACTTTCTAGTTTAGGATTTGATGGTATAATCAATGATGCATAAGTTGCGTGTTGAAATACTCAAAAGAAAGTGTTTCAAAATTTTTCGAAGAACTGCGGTTGCTGCAAGTTCATGTCGAACTGATATATATACATATATCTTTCACTTCAAACACCTTTGGTTGGTAGCTTTCCAAGTCTGTATTTGCTTTTCCGGTTTGTCTTAGTACCAGCTTGGAGAAATTTTGGACTTCGTGGATTTGGTTTAGAAAAACATTTTACATGTTTACATTTGTGACTTAAACTGTTTAGTTACTTTATTTTCGAGGATTTTGCACTGCCTAAAGCAGTGGTCTCAAAAACGCGCCCTTCGGGCCCAAGTGACCCGCGAGAGCGTTTTGTGCCGCCCGCGATTCTTTTCGAGAATTTTCAAAATATTGACATTTTCGTTATTCAGTTCATTCACTGGTTTTTAAAAATGTTCCTATGTAGAAATTTAACAATTTCCTTTCAACGAACATAGAGACGGGTAGAAAAGACTTGTCTACAACTCATGATACCTTTTGCGGGAAATAAGCTGTAAAAGCTGTTTTTAAGGTACAGGAAGGAACCGCCATTGTTGCGTCGGTGTCATAATGCCGCCCTCATGTTACTTTATAAGTAGCCTACTCATTTGGCCCTCGCAGTAATTTGAATTTGAGAACCCCTGGCCTACAAAGTCTGAGCGCGGTTTTTTGTCATTAACGTGGCGATTGATGCGCGACGCATTTCATTAATTTTGTGAGTTTCATGGTAGCAACTGCACAAATCATACCATTGGATAGACAGGTAGCGACATTTGCACAACAACTTTGCGATATCAGGGGTTACCACTGAAAGGTTTTGTTCCGGGCACGTTTGTGTATGAGAGGTTTGGATTGAGTCTACTGCAACCACAGTCTCGGGACAAACATTGCGCAACACACACAATCTCTTTGTCAACGGGATAAGATGGGCCGTGTTTTCCGGCCCTTGTCTGCCACAACCTTCTGTCAATTGAGTGCCTCGACATAAAAAAAAGCAAGGTAAGGAGTTAATGCAGTAAATGAAGTAATTCTTTCATTCAGAACATACTTTGTTGGTAAACTATTGAATGCTTTCCACCAAGCAAGATCTTATCATTTTAGATGAGAATGGAAAGCTGATTTTTGGAATTCATATATTCCAAATCCGACATTTATTGCTAAGAAGTTAAACTCGAGCTATAAGCGATAACCTTTCCAACGAATCTACGCCATAATTGTTGTTCAACACACACGTTGCTTTAAAAAGCAGTGATTTAGGAAGAAAATGCATTTGCATTAAAAACCCACCTTCGATATAACCACAAAGGAGAGGCAATCATTCCAGATAAGAGATCAGATACTGACAGACTTAGAATAAACATGTTGCCTTTGGTTTTCAAGTGTCAATAACTGCAGATTGCAAGCATCGTCAGCAAGTTGCCAAATGTTCTCCAAAGCCCCATAAAAATTATTAGACATGCGACGAGTATCTGAACGCAAGAAATGTATCGGATCTGTTGCAAGTGCTGAAAACAGGAAAACAATTTCATTGCTTTGCATTGGCGACCAAAGTATTTTAACCGTTAGGTATATTTCAAAAGCACAGAACCAGAAATGTTTACCTGCTGCTCCCACGTAGCCGGCGATGTTGATTGACAAACATTTTCTGCAGTACCATTGATTTTCCATGATTGTGTTGTTAAAACGTCAACGCCCTCATTTCTGTCATTTGAATAAGTATTGATATTCAAAGATAGGTGAAGATCTTTGGTTTTTGTGGAACTAGCCCTGCAAAGCAAAAGTCGTTGCCTTGTTTTCCGTATTTTTCGGACCCTACGGCGCACCGGATTATAATGCGCAGTCTCAGAAATTGCATGCTAGTTGTTCTTTTTTCATACATAAGGCGCGCCGGATTTTAAGGCGCATTGAATGAAGCAAAATTTAGGTCAAACTGTATTCAACTCATTCACAATATCTCCCGAGTGCCGGAGTCGCCCGAGACACCACTGGGAGTTTATTCTGTCATTACATGCGAGGGAGTTTAAGCTGTCTCCAATGCCTAATCCGCTGGACACCAATAGAATAAAATAAAAGTTGTGCGCGTGTTTGATTGGGTGTGCGCCAATGTAGTCACGAGCACCGGGGGGTAATACGATCTGTGGTAGGTGCTAGCTACTCTCGGACGCTGCTCATTGCAAATGTTGTTAGTTTATTACATAACAAGATGGTCTGTTTACAAAAAAATCGTAATCAGCAATTAAATACATAACACCGTTTAGCACATTCAATTGGTTCTAGTGAGAAAGCACAACCAGATCCACACATTAGGCGCAATGCATTATAAGGCACACTTTTGATTTTTGAGAGAATTAAAGGATTTTAAGCGCGCCTTGTGGTCCGACAAACACGGTACGTTTTTTTGATGAGAATTATTTGTTTATAATAATGTTCTTAACAGGCTTCTAGTTTATGTTAAAACACTGATTTCCTAATGGTACCTACAAATTGTCTACGTTTTCAATTTTGTAACGAACCCATGTCTAGCAAATAGACAGTGAGTATCAAGTAATCTTTATATTTACTGAAAACGACGTTTTCAGAATTGAGCGTTTGCTCCAAGGGCGTAACGAGATTAGATGGCGCCCGCGTCAAGAATCAACTTTGGCGGCCCCATGTTCGAACCTGAGGTCTTCCGGAAGCAAATGTGCTGTATTGAAGAAAGTACTTGCGCTGGGACATTTCGGTGCCACCATAGCGATTCAGCGCCCGGGGAATTGTACCTCTTTGCCTCCCCTCATTCCGCTCCTGGTTTGCTCATATGAATCGTGCAGTAATTGCACAATATTAAACTTTTTTCCAATAAAAAAATTGTTCGACTTTGCCAAATGATCTCATAAAAAAAAACTAAATAGAGCATTGCTCCGAAAACTAAGCATTTGTTTTTTATTGTTACAGCCGATCCACAAAAAAACAATAATCCTGAAGGAAGAAGCGAAATACAATGGATTTGCATTACTTCACAAGTTATACTTCTGACTTGTTCTGACAACATCTTCAATACAATTCTATAAGAAAGTCATAAAGGATTTATTAATTATTATTTTGTATAGAGTTTCTGTGATTGCTAAGAAAACCTCCCGCTATAAATACAAACACTTAAAATTTAAGTGCAGTAAAACAGGGTATTCTTTGAAAACATTGATTTGATGCGCTGTCATTATTTGACTGGCAATTAAACGCTAAATGTACTTTAAGAAAAAATTGTGAAAATTTCATGTGGAATAAATTCAGTGTTACATCGTCTACATCAGTGCCCTTCAACAGTGGTTCCGCGGAACCCCAGGGTTGCGCAAAACATGTAGTGGGTTTCCGCGAGTTAGGGTTCCGTGAGGGTTCCTCGTTTTTTAGGGGAATTGATTTCTTGCTCCAGTGTGTTGATGTGTCATTAAGTAATTTTCAGATCACCGTGCAGCATCCAGACTCCAAGCAGACCAGCTAGTTGTACAGGAGGTTGAGTGCAGACAGTGTAACAAGAAATATTGAGAGTTTTACGTCACTTGTTCATTGTTGTGCAATTAAGAAGAACGTTATTGTTGCATCATAGTTATACGATGTTGCCCATGCACAGTTTACAGTACTGCATATCGGAGTAGTTTGGAGTAGACAACAGACTAGAGCTGGTGTTCAGCCTTTGTGGGCATGAAGTAAAAACAGTGTGAAATCCAACCTTTTACTATTTAGTCAAGCCAGATTAAATATAATAGCAAATTTTTTTACGTGAGGCAAATAATAACAACAGAAGGCACGGACCGCAATAAGCAATGTAGTTCGAATGTAAAAGAGGCACCTGATCCAAAGCGGACAAAACATAATTCAATTGCCAGTTAGAAAATGGGACGACACGTATTTGACGTACGGGTCCTTTCTGCAAAATTCTTAACTTTAACAGTTACATTCCAGAAATGCAAGAACAACCGAGTCATTAATTTCTTGCTTTTTAACTTCTGGAATAACTATTTATTTGTTGAAATATATAATAAAGAAATATTTGAGTTTCTTGCAGGTAGCCTAATTCGTGTTTTTAAAATTTTTGTTAATGGGTGTTCCATGACAAACGCGAAAGTATATATGGGGTTCCACGATGACAAAAAGATTGAAGAGCACTGGTCTACATTCATGTGAGAAACATGTTGTGAAATAGTTGCTGATGAAAAAACGTTTTAACTTCTTTTAGTGTAAGTCCAGAAAGTTGTCGTGGATCATGTCCACGGTGTGGCAAGGAATAATTTTATGGAAATACCGTGATGACAAACCGCTCTTATCACCTTTCTAAATCTTGTTGGAAATAATTAAGTGATAAATGAATCCCACCAATTCTGATATTTTGATACACAATCTTCACTAATGACTTTCTTTCAAGCAGCAATGGTTTAACAGCATGGCAAAGGATACCAGTTTCCAACATAATCTTTTTCGTCTGCACACGAAACTAAAAAGTTTTCATTTTTTGACGTTATTGAAACCATCTTGTTTTTTTTCGCTTTGCTAATCTTTTGTTGTCTACCAAAAGGAATCCTTTCCCAGAAAACAATCCGACACTAAGATCTTGTAGAGCATATACTTTGCCTACTAGGTAGGCATCATCAGATCTTATTCAAATAGAACTGATCTTTTGTTTGAAAAGTGTCTAAGATTGATTTTGACTTTCGACTGTTTCTTCAAAAAATTCGTTTCAATCACACTTATCTTTCTATTCTAACTACAGTGCTACAGCAAAATGTTCCTTGCCATAGCTATTTTTTGAAAAAACTAGACCTTCATAGTGTGAAAAGTGTTTGCATTTAAAATTCAGAACATACTTTGCTGGAAGCATGACGTCAAAGGATGCAATGAAAACTTCATATGATTTAAGCAGAGCGCAACTCCTCACATTCCGCCTTTTCCCAAAAAACACGTTCAATAGGTTTTGCACAGAAATGTCAACGCTCCTGCTCCCATGTTGAGAGTTTCCTTGGCATGTGCCACACTTGGAGAATGCAGGCCACTTTCGTATTTGCAGTGTGTCTAAAATAAGTTCTCGTTAGATTCGTCAGTTTTTTCATGGATATCTTCATCTATAATAATTCATGGATAAATTTTTCCTGAAACCTCGGCCGGCGTTTCGGTAGTTCATCACTGGCGCTCAGAATAATGACCAATGTTCGCGCTGTCACCGCGTTGCGATACTTTGCGTGTTAATGCAGAATAATTACTTTAGATCTGCTTTTCCAGCCGTCAATTTTAAGATCAACGCGGATTAACATTTGATAAGCAAACAACTACCCACAAATCTCATGCCAGTTTCCGAAATAGGACGTCAAATAACTGGGATCTGCATTATAGCGAAGAGCAATCACATCGATTATATTACCAGGGATAGAGATCTTCATTGAGGATCACCAGCACCATCTACGACTTCTGCCAAGATCCACTGAGCGTTGTGTTTGTTTTTCGACGTAAGTTGTTGCGAGCCCAAAAAACCAGCTCGTGCTTTTTTAGCAGGTAGTATTCTTCATGCAGAACCTTGAAGCGCTTTCAAATAACGTAACAAGCAAATGACATTGGCAATTTCAAAAGAAATGTTTTCTAACTGTTTCAGAATTGGGCTCTTGAGTGATTTCTGCTGTTGCTAAGCAGCGACTTAATTCAGCTAGAACAGTTTACTACTGTTAATTGGACCTACTGTATTTTTGTGTTTTTATCAAGTTGTTGCATTTTAAACCTTTGTGCAACCGCCAGAGTTGCACTTCTACACCAATGTCTATTAATTAGAAAATGACAAAAAAGCCAGTTTTTCATGACCTGCTGAATTTTTTAACTGACGTGAATTCATATCACAGGTTGTCAAAGGCGATATTTCGTTCCACTGAGAAAGATCATGTTAATGTTTGGCCTTCGAAAAAACACTCGTATATTACAAGTCAACAATGCCAGCTTTCCGTTTTCAAATTGCAGTCTTTGCCAGTGGATGTGTATAATTGCGGTCCGCGTTTCTTTTGCTGCAGATTATACATTTCTAAAAACAATGTTCATAAATGCAAACACACGTACGTTTGTACATGTATGAATTCAAAGCAATTATGCCAGGTAAATAGTTACTACAGAGGAAAAAGATTGTCAAAGCAATAATACATCGAAATTTTAGTAAAAGAAGCAATTGTAAAAATGCCTAAAAATTTTTCGAGTATGCGACAAATTTTCAAAGATTTTTGAAAGTAAAGATAGGCTGTTACTTTTTGTTTTCTTCCTATTCATTCACCTTGTGCTCGTTTTTTTATCTGGGGGAGGTCGCAGGAGCAACAAACCTAAGAAAATGGAAACACCTCGCGATCAACAGCGATTTAAGATAGTTCTGCTGGCTCCATACGAAGACGGGGCCAAGCAAGGTTGGAGATTAGTTACTTCACCTGGTCTTTGGACAACCTCTGGGCGCTTTCGTTTGGGCGTAGGCAACAGGACTTACCTTGGCAATTTTTCGTGAGACCCTCTGGTCACATGGCCAAACAAACGTGGCTGGGATCTTTCGATTCGGAGAAGACGTCGCGCGACATTGAGGACTTTACGATTTTCACAGCTGCGCACTTTGCCGCGAAGTGTCACACAGTAAACTCCTTGCAAAAATCCAACCTCTAACGCTTGTACTTGAGATAGTATTCTTTCAGTCAATACAAGATTTATGACCATAGGTGAGGATAGGAACAAAGACCGATTGAAACACTCTTAGCTTTGCGTTATTTCAAAACTCCCCTTTTGCGACCACACAACGACAAAACTCAGGCAGAACTGCATTTGTTTCAGCATTCAGTGTATCTATCTCCTTGTTCCGCCTTCCGTCACTCGTGAATAGCACCCCAAGTTGTTTGAGCTACTCGCCATACTGCAGTATATTGCCGCTCACTTGCAATATGCACTGCCTTGGGTTTCTAGAGAGACATAATACCTCTTCGGTCTTTTATTGCTTATTTTCATCTCAGCTTTGTCGCACCCAGCAGAAAACGGATCAAGTGCATTTTGGAGGCCGTGCGTAGCAGATTTTTGCTAGACCAAATCGTCCACACAAAGCAAACTTTTCATCCTGCAGTGACACAACATGGAAATGTTGAAAGACTCAGTTACTCATGAAAACAACTTAACATTTTATTGTTAAAATATCGTCGCCCAAATGTCGTTCACTCAACGTTGACAAATTAACAGTAAAATTTCGTTTAATGTTCTGCATTCTTGGCCCCACTATTTAAAATTCAAAATCAATTTCTGTGAATGTGAATTAGCCACCTTCAACCAGGTTTAGAAATTTTATGATCTTGCCTGCGCTAAAATTTTTAGACAAATTTCATTACACAGGCAACTTATGCGGTTTTGTTCTCTACTAACATTATTTAATTAAAACATGCCGTATAATTTTGCCACCAATTTACACAATGTTAAGCGCAATGCTAGTCTTCATTTGATTTTTTGAAAAATAAAAATTTTACGTGCATTGTGTAAGCTGCAAATCACACGAAAAACAGCCATTCAGTTTGAACTATATTTCATTTGTTGATTTTATGCATGGAATTATGGATTGATTTTTTGCTGTTGATGAAGATGAATTGGTAAGTTTTTTTGTTTTTAGCCTAACCTATAGGCTCTTGCTCCTTTTTAAGTTTTTATAGATTTGTGTACATTCAGACAAGTAAGACTGGTCAATTTGTTAATCAAATATTTGAAAATGCTGTTAAAGCACAGAAGTTCATCCGCTTTCTTTCAAAGAACAGCTGGGAGGTGTTGTTAGTAAGGTGTTTTGTGTTACCCTTCTTGTAGCACTGTCAAGATAGAAACAGATTGTAACTGCCACGACTGCATCAGTTGATGAATGTGCATACCTGGCATTGTATGTTCCAAGAAGAATTTTATACACTCGTTGTACTTCCATTTGCCATTTGCAGTGTCATGAGCGACCTGCAGATGCCCATCTTCATCTCTCCACCTCCATTCGTGTACACCTACTCTCCTCCCTACGCGGCTATACATTTATATTAAATATTACAATAGAAGAAAGCCACTGGCAGTGCCCTAAAGCTTTNTTTGCACCCATTCAGTGACTGAGAACAAACNGCTGGGAAGTCCCAATAATTATCATTCAGGTTTTTAATAGAATGTACCAATTTCAGGAGCGCACTGTGNCATCTCATCATACCTATAAGATGTACTAAGGCTTTAGATGTACTATTGTTATGTCATGTTTTAAACGAACGTTAATCTAAGACTTATGTACGAAGCGACCAAATCTTTTTCTGTCCATTTGGTACAGTTGACAGCACAACATCTAGCCTCACCTCATGTGTAGCATTTGCTATAATTCCGGTGAGTGGATGGAAGCGGTAAAGGAATCGCAAAACCTGCATATCAGACACTGTGGGATATTCTACGATATAATTTAAGCAATCACGTACACGAAACGCTGGTGAATAATTGAAACCATCTCGCACCGACAATCCTAGGCGTCATCTGAAACCTATTTTTGGTATTAGGAAGAAAATGTTCTTTTGCAAAATTCATGGCAACTTCCACCACCGACCGTCCATGTCTTTGAAACCCCACCGTGCACCTGCTTGGCACTCGAGGAAATGGAAGGAGACAGTATGGAATGCTTATACTGTGGGAAACCTCAAAACGAAATGAAAACAGCAATCTTGCCAACGACCGGTATTAAAAACTGGAACATCACCTCAATCACGTGAAAAGAGTATGGACTGGCCAAAGAAAACAAATGATAACATTTGGGGTAAAATCTATGCTGCAATGCTTGATTTATAGGTCACAGATATTGTTTCATCTTTTCGCATAAACATAACTCTCAAATTGTGTATTTTGGCGGTGTGTGGAAACTTCTTTACTCACGGTGCGCTGAACAAGCAAAAACTGCCCAAACTGGGGCGAGGATACACGTAAATCACAATTGACAGGTTTACCGCCAGGTGGTCATTGTTGAAGGGACCAAACCGAAAGTATAGGGCCGTATTAATTATTGGAATTTGAAAGGAAACAACGAAACAAATCCTGTAGGTAAAACGAAGAGAGAGAAAAAATTACCCCAGCGTTGTTGCAAAACATTCAAAATATTCTGTAAATGTTTACACGAAAGTTCATCTCTAGTTCAAATATCAAATTACACCAAATTTCACAAACTACCAATGAACCTCGAAATTACGGCAAAAAATCAATATCTAAATTTAAGAACTACACATCAGACGGGGAGCTCCAATTATTAACAGAAGTCACATAGTAGTCATAACTCCACTTCACCTCTGTTAAAGTAGGTACGTTTTTGATATATTACAAATGATGTAGTGGACCTTGCTCTTACAGCAAACCTCCAGGGATTTTATTCAGAGTAAAAGTGCAAATCAGTGGTGGATCCCGACTTAACCTTTGATAGGAGCAGTTGAAAAATGGGCGCCAAAGTGGATTACCAATCGTGAACGCTGACTAAACAACGATGCAGTTGTGCAGATACTTAGTAACTCCAGACGACAATCAGAAATTGTTTTTTTAGTGGCATTGGCTAAAGTTCGCGGAAATATCACGGAATAATCTAAAAACAGCAATTTTTCTAAACAAACAATTGGTTTCAGCTTTGAACATTGCTCTTCTACACTATGTACAAAATAGACTGATGCAAAATCATGGTTTTTGATTTTCAAGCTACCTGACTGGTTTACGTAGGTATTAGTGAAGATGGGAAAGACTGACGAAACGATTTGCTTTCATGCCAAAAAATCATGTGATTGTAGTTGTTTCTTCACTGTTTTATCACTACTTGCAAAACCAGGTTTTTTAAATTTATGGGAATATTTACGCGTCAATTATAAACCGAAAATGTTCAAATCCAGGTGGGTGGCGATTGTCGTAGGTTGCAATTGTCCTAGGTAAAAGTTGTCCTTTTCGGGAGCTCTCCTAGGTGGCTGTTGTCCGGGAGGGGCAGTTTTCTGTGTGGCTGTTGTCGGATACCGGCATTTGCATTACTACGTCTCCCTCTATTTTGCAACGAAAAAACATTTCTACCGAAAGTGTTGCATCCATTTAATCATTGACGAAATTAAAAGAACATGCCCAGCTGCAAACGTTGACACAAAAGTTAATCCTAGCAAGCGCTTTTCACAAAGCAAGCAATGTTGTAAAAAGCAATATTGCAAAATGCTCAGACCTGCTTACGATCTGGCGTGCGAAACGAAATGGCCACGGCCTGTCACTGCGTTGAACAAGTGAAATAAGAAGAAAAAAGCTTTACGTTCTGGAAAAAAAGATTCGGAATTTGCAAATTAGTTCGACACTTGGGACAACGCGCGGCGCAAACGTTAAATTAAAAGTCTGTATATTCCTTGACTGCTCTGCCTTTCTTGCGATTTGATTTGCAAAGCAACATCAGGAAACCAAAAATCAACAAAAGATTCTACTGTATTTATTCGATTATAAGCCGCGGCTTATAAAGTCTTTTTTCATCCTTTCGTGCGGCTTATCATCAGGGTCGGCTTACAATCAAGAGCGGTTTACATTTTTTATTTCTTTACCTTGTCGAAAGGTAGAGATGACGCTAAGTCTTTCCTCGGCTACGTTTTGTCGACCAAACTCTCTTTTCGCATTCAATTCTCTTTAGCATCAATTGCATATCCGTCAAAGCAGGAATTATGATGAACAGAAGGTAGTTGCAGTGGTGTAAACATCATTACCAGGGTTGCAAAAAACACGAAACATGCTAATGCGCAAAAGTATCTCAGAGGCTTAGGTAACTTATGTTCAAGTGTGGCTTACAATCAAGGGCGGCTTACATTAATTTTTAACACCATATCGTGCAGCTTACAATCAAAGGCAGCTTACTACCAACATATTGTCATGTACAGATTTAAAATGAAAAATACACAAATATCACAGCTGAAGAACTCAAAAACCCCAGACGACCTAAACACATTAATTACTTCATCAGTGCAACTGACTCACTTCCGTTAGCGTCCATCTTGTTCATTTGAGGTGTCATCACTGCGGAAACTAGAAAGTGTGGTCGAGCAGAAGCACTGCTATAAACGTTTTTCTTTGTGCAGTTGTTGCTGGAATGCTCGTTTACAGACGGTCCGCTGCGATGCGCATCTCTGATGACAAAGTTTTCTCTAACATCTCTGATGACAAAGTTTGCAAGATTTCCTACGACTTGGGACCAACGCTACTTGAGAAAACAGTCTACTGGCTAGAGTTCCAAACGGGCCTAATTTTGAAGCCTGAATGCGGCCCGAGCCCGGAATCAC
>JGI24022J15233_10005118_pt1 | contig 13790 bp, 12 predicted proteins | sample Ectturendosymbi2_FD_15233 | JGI IMG/M metagenome (IMG submission 15233) | reverse complement strand
CCTAATTAGCAAAGAATCTATGCAAATTTTCACAAAATTTCATCTCCAACGTGCTAGGAAAAAAGGATATTTTCTAGCAAAATTTAAGTATAACTGCTTTATATAAAGTGTTTATTTCTTTCAAGTAAAGTTGCTGGCCTACAACTTTAGAAATATCCCAAAGCAAAAGAACAACTGTCACTGTGGTTAAAATGATACAAGCAAGTGTGTCAATTCATTCAGTTGATTAAAACAACAAAGTGGTTGAATGTATGCAACCCTGCACATTACCTTCACCTTCATGGAAAAAGCAAATTGTCCAAATGATGCATCACACATGAGCATACTACTTCAGTGCTTGGTTACAAAGCTGGGCCTACTGGTATAAACAAACTGACAAAGGCCTACTTGAAGTATAACTATTTTGAAAACTACAGTACTGAACCTTAGCCTAGCCTAGATCAACCCGTTCATAAAAGCTAGTTTTTCAATCGTTTTCCTACCTTTAGGCTATACTGGAATTAGTAAAGGGTTTTACTGCGTTTAGCCTTAGGTTACACCATTGAATCTGGTTGATTGCAACTTGAACTACTACTGTACTGAGTGAGGGCTATGATGTTGATTTTATGCCACTAGCTAAACACTCCAGGTCCACTCCATGAAATCTTGTGATTACAAGCTTGAGAACAATCTACCGATATTTTAGCAGCTAGTGTCCTATGGGCAACTCACTCAGAATTTTCTACCAGCCTCTACTCAAAAACTGCGTGAACCCATTCCACAAAACAACAGCAAGACCCGAACGTCGCCTTTTCCGAAGCAGGCAACACAAGGTCACGTGAGAAGTCGTGCGCACACACCGGCACGAAAATGTATTCAGAGGTATCTCATTTTTCCTCGCACGGCCATCGAAAAGTGGCACGGCACAGCACATGCGAGCACGAGCACGCTTCAGCACAAATCCCAAATTACAATAGAACAAACAAAAACATGTGCGCGACTGTGCCGAGCCGTGCCCCAGTAGAAATCAGCCCTAATGGTTTACGCGGAGCGAAACCAAAACGCAAACAAAATGAAAATTATATCAACTACCCAGAATTTCACTGTTTAAAGATTTAGAAAGTTTAGAAAACGGTTCGTTCTCGCTTCTCGCTCTCCTCGGTGCTAATAGATTATTTTTCTTTCAGGTAGTCAGCGTGGACCGGTGCATTGCGGTGTGCCACAGTTTCTCAAATATTCATCAAAAATTTCGCACTCTCCGATATGCAGTAATAATTACAAGCGCAATATGGGGAGTGTGTCTGCTTTTTTGCATTCCAGTGATGATGAACAGTATTGTAGTTGGAATCCACCCGAGATGTCAATGCAGGTTCGTTCGATAATCGTTTAAATATTCTTATGAATACGTTATTTCATCTTCAACAGCAAGCAATGGCTGACATGCAGCTAATAAATTAGCAGTAATTATTTTTTTATGGCCTACAAAAGCAACTTACTTGCAAAATACCCATTTTTATCTATTTATAGTAGAGTGAGAGCACTGACTGTTCTTACTGATTTGTTAGATTGAATGTGTTAAATATTTAAGCATTTCACCGGCAAGATGGTTCATATTCCGTGGCAAAAATTGAAAAAAGCAAACAAAAGGTAAAGTCACTACCTGCGTTAGCACTTGCCAATGAATCAGCAAGCTAGTCATTGTTAGTACCGAATTTGAAGAAAACGACGTATCGTTCTGTTAAGCGGATGGTTGCATCAAAGCTTATAGCTTCGTGCATATTGCATCACGACATAGAAGTTATCAAAAAGCATCTAGTGCACAACTTGTCAAAATATTAACCCGTTGCGACGGAATGCACCAACCCACAAGCAAAGATATGGATTGTAGAAAATTTGCCCTGTTGCAGTCTGTGGTGGTAATGCAGTTGAGCTTCGTTGTGTGCTTCGCTCTAGAAGAGGGGTCTCCAAACTCTTTTGCCAGAGAGCATGCAACATACGCTGCCACACAACAGTTCGAGGTCCAGACATTTTACGTTATGCGAATGTTTCAGGATATGTTACCTTCTGCCAAATCAGCAAATATTTCGTAAATATATTATTTTTCATTATTGACAAAATGTCCTTGTGGTCGGATGAAATAGCTTCGTTGGCCCGTAGTTTGGAGACTCTGCGTACAAAGAATGGGTAGCCAGTATTGTTTCACGTCACAACCGCATATGGCAAAGCTCAAGCTTTCAGAGCCGCAACAGACAAAACATGTTACAAACTTGTATTCTAGTTGAATAAGAGCTGAAAATCCTACACCTCAGATGAAAAAAGTACTATGATAAGATCATATTATATTCTTGGCTGTGAAAGGATTGTTTTCGATAGATGGTTACAAAATTACATTTACATACACGCGGTGAGGAATTTATCGAATGAAAATTAATACAAGGTAATCATGGTTTTAATCTCGATATGGGTTGTAACTTGTTTAAAATTTGTCTGATAAGATGTTAAAACTGTTCAAATTATGTCCCTCACTCTTTCAAATTTTTTCTCTCCGATATCGCTAAAGTCGAGTTGGTTGCTCTGTTTTTAAGCAGTGACTGTAGGAGAGAGTTTAAACTTGTGAGGCACTGACAAACTATACAGTTATTATTATCTTAATGAAGGGTGAACAAAATGACAATGCTCAAAAGAGCGACCTGCACTAGTTACGCCAAAATTGCGGTTGACTTACTTTCAGAACCTGTATACTTCACTTCCAGGCCAATATAGCGATATTGCTATGAGGTGATAATTACCGAATCACCGTATCAACCTTTAAGGTGACGTTAAAAAATTCGCAAATATGATTCCACTAGCCTAGCGTCTAGTAGCGTAATGGTTGGGGCCAGCTTGCAGTATAAACAAGCGTTTACTCCGCAAAACCCGATTTGAGTGCATTCAATGGCCAAAAAAGCTGTATGCGGCTTCCGAGCGGCAGTTTGGCCACCTCTGCTGTCGAACAACAAAGTCAATTACTAAGCAAGAAGAATATATTATTCTTGTTTGAAAAAGATTCTAACGGTTTTTCACATTAATTTCAGTCTACATGCTAGCATTTAACGAGGCCTAAATAAAGCTATGGTAGAGCGAAGGACACGGTGCTAGCTACTGCAATGTAAGCTAACCTTACAATCCCGTTTTGTGAGCTCGGGCCTACAAATTTCTGTGATGTAGGTTGCACTAAGTAACTGTCGAAAAGCAAAACAACATGACGATACAGCTTCGACATTACATGCGAACCATAAGAGTAATTATCCCAAGTGCTACTTCAAGCAAAACTTTTACAGAGATTAGAAACAAAACTATTAAATCAAACCTAACCAATAAAGGTGGTTGATAATTATAGCAATTAATCAAAACAGTTTGCTTTTCAGATCGATTTTTTTATTCAGTAGCTGAAATGTGTAGTTTTATTATGCTACTAAATTGTTTGGTTTTCATATACCATTTCCAGTTGAATATTACACGCAATCTTAGTGCGTATTCAAAGACGCGCATTTATTGTGAGATAACGTACAAAATTTACATGTGTGTGTTTCAGACACAGCTTTCCAGATGATTCTTCTCTTAAAGCAATATATCAATCAGACAATATTACCAAGATTTGTGTCTTAGAGGGCTTCTCACCAGAAATGTGTTTGATGCTCGAAGCTAACTTTCAACAACTAAACGAAAACGGAAGACATTGCATGTAAGTGACTTAATTCAAGTTTCAACATTGATTGAGATAAAAGGACTTTCTATGCATTAGTTTACTTTTATTTATTTTTGCAGAGCTTCGACCAACGAGGAATTGGATTTTTTTGGTCATTTTACTATGTAAGACATTTTACTTGTGCTATAAGCATACTTATTGATGGTTTGCTGTTTGAAATTTTGTAGAATTGTGCAAACAAAAAAACTGCATCGATCGGTTATAAAAACCTCAACACAATTTTGCGCACTATTGCCTCTCCAATTTTCACTTTTCTGAGGTACGTACAAGACTTACAATACATACACGTTTTCCTATTGCTCTTTTCAAGCAGCTGCAGCTGTTGAGTGCGACTTTAAATACTAGTTGCATAAGGCCAGAACGCCCTAAACAAAATATTTGTTTTGCCCATGTTGGGACGTGGTTCACATTTCCCATTCTATGATTTCACTACATGTTTGCAACAAACTTGTAGACTTAGTTTTCATGTTGGACACTAGACGTGGTTCTAACCAAGGCCATCTTTGTCTTAGGTTTCTTGTAAAAGTAGTAGTGACTTCCATGGACCGAGTTTGCTAGAAAACCAAACTTTGGGAGGAACAAACTTTGTGTGGCATGCATGTTTCTTGTGCATATCACACAAAAATACAATTACTGTTTGCGTTTCGATAACGTCGCCATGTTCACTCAGCCGTAGTGCCGTAGTACGACCTTTTTGCAAAAGTGGAGGCAAATTTATGGAAGCGATAATATTTTGCTTGAATATAATTATGCTGAACAATTTTAGTGATAATAAATTCAAATTTGGTCAATCCCGAAATAAAATGCACTGCTCCTCAAACCACAGGATTCTCACTAGAACCGTTATACCAGATAGGTCAAATGAAAAACCACAAAATCGTTTGAAAACGACTAGCAGTGGCAACCGTGTTCTGTATATTGCAGACTATTCAGCGGCGTTTACGTACACACACACACTGATTCGGTTAATTCGAACGCAATTATCAACAGTTATGATAATTCAATTTACATAGTAAATCTGTACACTGTGTCTATAGGTAGCCTAATCCAATGATTACGTCCATTTTTCTTATTTATTCCCCGGCTTTATGCAGGGGTTTCAACTGTAATGTAACCACGAACTTTGTGCAACTACATTATTTTTAACACATAATATTGGGGGGACAAAAGATATTGTGTCCCTCCTTGTCAAAGCGTTATCCCCCTTATCCCCCTAAACTAAGTACCTGGTGACTTCCATGTGACCCTAAATCTGACTAGCAGTGCAACGGAGGTGTGCATGAGCACTGAACAACAGGTGGTAGGCTTCGTTGCTGTTCAACCCCTAATAAGACAAAATCTATATGGTTATTTCGTGAGTGAAATCATACTTTTCCAATTTTGTTTAACGCCTCAAAAGACAGCATTTTTGTTGCGCAGTGCAGAGAAATGCTAATGATGTTGTGTACCAAAACAGCAAGTAAACTCAATACATTCAAACTTCATAATGCGACGTACATGGGCAGGGTCGCAACTAGCTGATATTTTCGGGCCGCAAAATTGTTGTAACCTGACCTTCTTCCCAACAAATAAACATGTTTTTTTAAATATCTCAAATGGAATTGCTCGGTTCTCCCCCGGCGCGTTACGGCCGTGTATATGGGCATTTATTTCTTGGTATATTAGTGCTGGGCGTGCTGCCAAACAGCAGTACCAGATGTGTAAACACACAGTGCTGTGTCAAATACTGGTGGACTGATTATATCATTGTTTAATTTGTTTTACACATCGCCACTTTTTAAACACAAATAAAATACCACGCCTAAACAAACCGACAAATATAAACAATCATACAAACATCCACAGAATCATGTCAAACACCAAATACAGCGTTTTTTTACGCAATAATTTTAACCTAGAGGGTAAAAACATTTTACACAAGAGTTAATCGACTGTGAAGAGCCAAAGTCAAAAGCCTCTGCTGTTGTGTTATGGCCCCTGATGTTGACACTGTCCACAGTATAGTGATGGGGAAGCGTGCTGTCTCTGCAGGCCAGTGACCATTTTTCGCTTTAACAGTGGGACCTTATCGTGTTCACTCTACTTTCTACAAGGTTATCAGTTTTACCACAGAAAATGTGGGTGCTTTAAATGCGAGATGAGCTTTGTTTATTACACCGGAGTCACCTGTTCGTGCAAAATTACGTGGGTTGTTAAGCAAAGCTGCCAACAAACATTCAAGACAATTAATCCACAATGTTGTTTTACAGTCAGCAACAATGATGGGTACATTCACTGTATTTAAAGATTCGAAACAAACCTAGGATAAAAAGACACTCGCAATAAAACTGCGAAGTTACTTTCACCAGTAGAAGTAAAATGCAATGAAACGCAGATTTTTGGCTTGCCCCAAGTCAAGCACGTGTGCTGTAAATCATTTGTTATTGCATCATTTGTTACAACACAACATACAATTCTGGAACACCATAAGAACTTTGGATTTGCGCACCGCTTTTGTACGTGGGCAGTCCAGGTTTATGATGGTCCAACACGCCTTTCACTGAGTTTTGTTTCACTTCACGAGTTACATATTTGGTTAAGGTTGAGGCATAAAATGTACTGAAAACAAAGCAACGCAAACAACTTGCTTGGCCCGCAGCGACCAATGTAAACCCATTCGTTTCACAGTATCTAATCACTCCAGGTAGCTTATCGACGCAAGGTTTGAGAGCCGCTGTCCTAGTAAAACACCACCTACAGTAGATATCAACATGGCCCGTGTGTAGCGGGCAATTACCACCAAATTTTTTTTTAAATATGCTGTTTAGTTGTAAGGTACAACAACAAGTTATAATCATTTCCCCCAAAAATATGAGCTGTTTGCGTCAGTGGATAACATTAAGTTAGTGCCTTTTTCTTCTTATCCCATCGTTTTGGACTTCCTGAAATTTTTTCAAATCTGGTTGATGTCCAATTAGAACTTAAAGTGAGCATTTAATAAGCACGTGTACGAATACAGCCCGAGCGAAGTAACGCGAAAAATTAATATTGATTTATAACCAGGCTTGCGGAGTCGGAGGTAAAATGTCCGACTCCAACTCCGACCTTTCCAAAATTTCCGACTCCCACTTCTTAACATGAAGTGAATGAAGTTTGGATGTCAAGAGTTTTGTAGTAGCTAACAATCAATAGAAATCGTGATACACAGCAAGAACTCTCTGTTTCAACAAATTTTTCATAAGAAACTGTACCATTTTGACAGTAATTCCCAACTTAAGAGTGTGATGCAAAATTGATCCAATTGGACTTCCGCAGTCAGAGTCGGACAAAAAATCCGACTCCGACTCCTAGTGTTGTTAGGAATCCGACTCCACCCAAACCATCCGACTCTCTACGACTCCGAATCCGCAACCCTGTTTATAACTTTGCTTGTCGTAGACGACACGCTCACCACAATGACCAACGCTTCGTTAAGGGATGGGTTTAATTTCACAGTTAATTCTGTCTTGTAGAGTCTGCTTTTTGTGGGAATAGGACTACAGTACTCAACACCGGCTATTTTGCGCTGAGATATTTTGAGCTTGTCGCTTGCGCTTATTTCTTGATTACACGTAAGCACACGTCGTTGCCTGTAGAAATGTGTGTTACCCAGGTTCCTTTTCAAGCGGGCATCTCGTCAAAAACAAACAGTGTGCGTTTGTGTTGAGATGGTGGTGAGCGTATTTTTTATTTCACGACATGAAAAAGACGTGCTTTTCTTAACCAACTAAAGCCCATAAGAGAAATGGGTGAAATTATTCTTAGCAAGAGGAATGAACCAATGCGTTTTTGATAAATGTAGCTAAAGTAACCCAATGTTGCTGCTTTGGAGATGCGAAATAAAAACAAATGTAAAGGGCGGAGTAACATTAAAAACAACGAAGCATTGAAGAAAGTACATGAACACTGTCATAATCAGGGGCCAGCAGAGCCACTGAGAGAAATTTNAGCAGAAGGTACGAAAACCGATACCGGGCCCTTCTAGCTTCTGGGTCCTCGTTCAATCATGTAGGACTATAACTTGTTTGTATAGTANTCGTAATAAAAATAAAACAGCTACCATCGTAAGATTTTTAAATATAGCTACCAGCTGTGCTGTTCGGGAAGACGGCCATCAATTTTGGGCTTGATTACAGAAATACTTAGCGTGTGTACTTCATCCTCCCGAAACCGTGTACAGACGCTGGTCGTAGTGCTTTAGCAACTGAAGTGGAGGTTGCTTTTATCAAAACAAGTTTGAAACGTAAAGCTCAGGAAACTCTTGAAGTGCCGTCAACAATTATAGACGGAAGCATTGAAAATAGTTCTCAAGTTGCACAAGAACCACTTCCATACTCACAGGCTTTTAAAAATATCTTACAAAGAAAACGCAGTGTACTAAAGTTTGCTTCTCTAAACCCTGTCAATTCAAGAGGATTGGTGATTCTGGAAGTTTCAATTCAATGCCGTATCGAGGAACTTACCAGATGAACTTCAACCGTTGTTGAACTGGTTTAAAGATAATTATGCTGGGAGGCCAGAAGGATGGGGTGGTACACGACGTCCACCAGTATTTCCAACAGGAATGTGGAATCAATACAGGCGAACAATAGTTGGAGAGGATAGAACCAATAATCATGCCGAGGCAGCATACAGAAAAGTTTGAAAATTGTATATGCTGAATTGGGAATTAATCATCCAGTTATCTGGAAGTTTATTGATGGTAATAGGAAAATACAGAAAGGGGTGACGATTACTATGAGCGACTCATGACTTGCTGGGAAACCTTCGAATCAAAAAACTCCTTAAATACATTAAGGCTGATGAGCGTATTCTAAACATCGCAAAACATTTTGAATCACGAGCGCAACTTGGCTATTAGCGAGGTCTACCTTACAATTACGATGTATATTAACAGTTAAAGTTTTATCCATGTTTTCTTCCATTGTCACTACTCTCACTTCTCAGTCTCTCAACTGGCGCCATAAGAGCTCAGTGCCAAAACGGATGGTGCTAAAACAATTCGGCGCCATATTGCCGCCGCCATGCAACCGTCGCTAAAACAGCGGCGCCAAAAGTATCCGCCGCTTCTTGTATGGGACGGTTGCACTGCCTTTGTTTCTATGCGGCGATGTAATGTTTTTTACGCGTTGCTTATACGAACATTGTAAACACCTAATTGTGAGATATGGTTACAAAAAGTTTAGCATGACTTCAAAATTGCATCTAACTTTTTTTAAAAAAGTGGGTAACAAACTCTTGCAGTGCCAACCTCACGGAACAAACGAACAGAACAGTTGAAGAGAGTGGAATGAACTTCGCCACCATCTTTTATCAGTACGATTTTGATGATTATTCGAATTTGTCCCCCAGCATATCAGAAAATACAGAAGAACTTCTTATTGCAATGGATTGCACGTATGAGTACGCTGGCACGACATGGAAGGCTTTCATATTGTTTAATTTCATAGTGATGTATGTTTTGCCCTGCTTGGTAAGTGGTTTCAGCGGTCGATTGCTTTTGTGCAACTGACAGTAAAATAGTTACTTTGTTGATACCTTTTAGGTGATGGCATTAAGTTATGGAAAAATCATTCGCGGTCTCGCAGTGACCAAACTCAAACTGCGATCTAACAATGCGCGCAACTCAAAGGAAGCCTTTGCTGACCAAGAACAAGGAATTGTGTCACGCCAGGAGCACAGGCGCATTGTTGTGACGTGTTTGGGTCTCGTCTCATGCTTCCTTTTCTTATGGCTTCCTTTTTATGCCGGACATTTGGCAAAATTGTCTGGAATCGCATTACCAGAAGAAAAGGTAAGATTTCTCCAAGGAAAGTGAAAAAGAATTCATTGAATTGTAGTTTGAAATTAACTTTCATTAGTATGTTTTTCAATGAATTTTTTTGCGTTTCCATGACCTATTCGAGACCTTTCATAATTTCATGCATTTGTTTCAGGGATATATTTGCCGGAACATTGCTACTGCTGGCACTCTAATGGCTTTTCTCAACTCAGCTATCAATCCGTATCTTTACGGCTTCCTGGGAAGCAGCTTCAAACAGCGGTGGCTGTGAGTACACCAAAGTTTGATACATCAGTTTGTACCTTTTCTATCGAATAGTTTTTCAGGCTGTTCGTGTGTTGCCAATGCAAAAATTTAAAATTACACTGTATTAGGGCCAAACATTTATGTTTAAGCTTTTTACTTGACGTTCACAAGTGCTATACGATCAGGGGCGGATCCAGGCAGTAATTTTAGGGGGGCGATTTCAGCAATATTTGGCAGTCACGGCTCATTATGCGTTCACTACTGTGGGGGAGATGAAGTATACTTCACAACACTGCTGGGACAAAACAATGGACGGCAAAATGGCCTTATATCGCGAATGCTGTTTTCCGAATTGTACAAAATCATGGTGAAAAAAGTTGCTTTCGTAGGTTTTAGGGGGGCGATCGCCCCAATCGCCCCCCTTGGATCCACCCCTGTATGCGATGTAGTAGTTTAATCCTTGGCTATCGTGTAAATCGGTAGACAACATTTACCAGAGTCAATCTTGTAACTCCTCGTCTGCAAGCATTAATTTGTTAGCACATAAAGGTCCTTCAACTGCATTTAATCTCATGAGATTTAGGCAATTTCCAATTTAGAGTTAAAAATTTTAAGCACAGCTGAACAGTGTAGAAAGAACGCCATGTCCGTATGATCTGCTATTGTTATGACCAGGGGTGCAACGAGGGTAGATGGTGCCAGTGGCAAGAAGCAGGTTTGGCGCTCCCATGTTCGAGACTGAGATTTTTCGGTAGCAAATGCACTGTAGTGAAGGAAGTGCTTGTGACATTGTTGGGACGTTTCGGTGCTTCCCACAGTGATTTGATGCCCCCATAGTGACTCGGCGCCCGGAGAATTGCTCCCCCCTTGTCCCCCATCGTTACGCCCCTGTTTGTGACGCATGGTCACAATCCGCAATAAATTTATTGGCGTTTGTTAAAATTGTATTCCTGAAAGTGGTGTAATTCAAGGACGCTAACCTGTTTGTGCAGCGTGAACTTCGAGATGTTGTTTTGAACGCAGTGAACTCGTGTAAAACAGCGAAACCTTGGTGGCATGAAGACATTGCGCTTGACGAATGATCTGTGACGTAAACTTCCGACAAGCCTACGTTTGTCGTAGCTTTGCAGAACCTGCAAAACATTTGCTATGAAAATAGATGCTCTCTTCTGATAACGCAGGCTTCGAATAACGAACTCTTGGCAGTTCGTCTGCCTTCTCTAGTCGACATACTTTTTATTCTGGCATGACTTTGATTTTCAACTGTGAAGTGATCAATAAAAAGTTCTGACCGTGGAAACATTTCGCTTGACCTTGCGCTACTTGCGTTATGACGTTTACTGGCTCATATGTTGCAGAAAAAGTACAGCTGTATGACTCATAAATAAGAACAGTAAAACACGACAAAACAAATCAAGAAAACTTTTCACAGTCGGGAAGCAGGCAATTTTGTGTATCAATAGTTCTTTAGAATGACGTCCACGATAAAACAGACGAAAATAATCGCACTGTTCAAAAAACAGTTTTTTTCTTTCAAATATTCAGGCTCTAACTCCAGGGGTTGGCAACATTATCTTTTATAAAGCAAATTGATTGTCTTTTTAACATGGTTGTGAAACGTCAGCGATTTTGCCAGGGCCTAGTTTCTCTCCAAACTTCAGGCACAATACTGTACCTTGAAAAGGTTGAAAAGGTACAGGACCACCTCTCCACGGCAGGAAGCAATTACTGTTAATCAATTGGATAAACTGTATGCAATCCAATTTCTCAAAATTACTTGAGCTGACTATTTTAATTGAGATCAGCTTCATTCAGTTAAGAAAAAAACAATGTGTCGTTGCGATAAATCTTTTGGGTGTAGTAAGTGGCGCATTGCGTAGCCAGCGGGCCTTTCAATTTGCCAAGATATTGTAGACAGTTCTTGCTTTCTTTTGCCATGTGGTAGCTTGTCGAAAAATTTATTGTTGGTCACAGCGTGACTCCCTGTTTTTTCCGGTAAGGGCCTCTCTTGAAATTTCACTGGCAAGGTCATTGGGTTCGTCGTTGTTGCAGCATCTTGTAATCCGCCGTTGGAGCTGCTGCTGTGTTTACTGTCTTTCCAAAGACAGATTCGCAGAAGGTCACTTATGCTTTGAGTTCACCTCGCATTTGTGTAACCTCAAAAAATTGGTTGTTCAAAGCTTGAGCTTCATGCAATAATTAAAAAGTAATTTCCAATACTACTTTTGGTATGATATACAAAATCGTGAAGTGAAGTTTTTACTGGCATCTTTACCTTTGCCATACTTTGAGTCCCCTAATTTTTTTTTGATGAAATTTCAGTGTGTTGTAATCTAGCTTTGGATTTTTACCAGGTTTGTGGAACTTCAGTAGTGAGGACGTCATACGCCTGGAACGAAAAACGTTTCTTAGTTCAAAAATTTTTTCAATAATAAAACAATACGTAAGGTCTTAAAACAACCTTTTGAGTCGTCATACTTTGCAGGTACTAGGTTTTCATAAAAACACGAAAATAGTAGCTCGCACAGCCGAAAAGATGGAGCTGCATCAAAACGCAAAATGAAAGTCTGGCTCCTATTCTGCTTGCATCACTGTTGCGAAATCTCTGCTCCGCAATTTTAGTATGTTTCGATGTGACGGTAAATTTTGAGGCCGCCTCAGTGAGATGTTTCAGTTTGATTGGAATTAAAAATCTTTCCAGCACTTGTGTATTGCTTGATTTGTATCTAACTCTATGCATGTCGAAATGATTTTGATTCTATTTACCCTTCTGTATGAATCGACTGCCAACTTTTTTTCTAGCACGATTCAAATTATCGCGATTACTTTTAGCAATTTTTGGATTTTTTCAAGCAAACAGTGAGGGTTTTTATTTCATCTTTTCGTTTTTCAGCACCCAATATCCTACAGTTAACTATTGTTAACAGTCAGCTAAAAGAATAAAAATGCTCTCACTTCTGTGTGATAAAGTGCAGTGTCAAGGAACTTATCAAACCAATCAACCAGGTTTAACTCAGCCAAGAACGAAAATGCCGGAGCATGTAATTGTGAGCTTGCTGTGTAACGGACCAAGACGTTTACACTATCGCTGCGCTTAATTACGCTTGGAAAATTGCTCATTTAAAGAAAGAGGATTCAAAATCTTTTAACGAAATCCATTTTCTTACTGCGAAAAACTTGAAATATGCGCCTGAAAATTGCAAGCAAGCTAATTGCACACCATGATATTGTGTAACGTTTTCACTCCCACACGCAATGCGCTAGACTTTACACATGCATCGCAGTAAAGAGAAAAGCACAAATACACGAGAAAAGACGAGGATATATACATTGCTGTAGTATAGAGTGTACGCTTGATGGCGCTAATGCATTTAATGCACTTTGATGAAATACAAGCTTTTAAGACACACGCATGAATGTCGCCGTCATAATTATTATAATCAACTGCAATGGCTTCCATGTACATCGATGTATAGAATGCATAAGGGAGTTGGAGACTGCGAAGGACCAAGGGTCATCTAGGCTGCAGACCTCCCAAGCATGAAGCGTAAAGGGAACAGCCTGTAATAGTTAGTAAAAGTCTTTTTCTCTGGGTATAAAATGTAAACGTGCAAAGCGGTTATATGGTAAAATGAAGTGAAATGCGGTGCAGGCAAGGACAAACCACCAGAAGAAAACGGTTTAAATTTGTCACATTAAACCTATACTGTTTTTATACATTAAAAAGTATTTGTGAATGCCAAGAGGAAATGCGTCAAAAGCTATGGACCGCTGCAGCACCGCAACAGTGTCACGAGATTTAAGCAGGTTGAGAACCAGTCGCGCAATCATGCTTTGTGGAAAAGAACGCGTCAATGCATGCATGACAACGGAAATACATTTGTTTTGTATCTATAGATTATAGTCATCCCACAACTTCATACACTGGTTTGATGCGACCAGTTTCTGTGAACGCAACAAAAGCCTAACGATGTAATACATAACAGAGATACTTCATGATTTGACACTTTCCACTGT
>JGI24022J15233_10005116_pt1 | contig 13790 bp, 7 predicted proteins | sample Ectturendosymbi2_FD_15233 | JGI IMG/M metagenome (IMG submission 15233) | reverse complement strand
TCCCTGTATTCGCTTCAATGTAATATACACAGCTTGTAGTTTCATCATTGGATGGTGTTTATTAGTGACGCAGAAAAGAACACTGCCAAGGATCGGAACATCGCAAAAAAGCAGGAAAACACAGTATATTGCCATGCACCAATGACCTAAATCGCTTTGTGCGTGAAACACCGTATACTGCAAAATCACACAGCAGCAAGACATCTTTCACAAAGCTCATATTACTTTACTAAATTTGCATCTTTAAAATTGCTATAGGCTTATGCCATGCAGGGCAGAACGAAAGACAAAGCTACTTCAAAAGATTACAGCAAAGGGTGCACGTACAACGCACAAGGAAGTACAACATTTTCTGCCCAATATGGTGTTTACAAAAAGTAAGAAACATTTAAAACGAAAAGAACAATCTAACGTGGAACGGTAAACAATCGAGGCAATAAATTATTTCTTAATTTAAAAGTTCAGTCACGCAAAGATTTTCTTAAACCTACTCCAATAAACTTTTCTTCCCACTGTGCAAGTTATCTTATTTCCTTCAAGTTCTCAAATATTTTAATTCAACTGGGTTAAAAGGCAGAGCATACAGCGACAAACGTAAGAGCGTATTTTCTAAGTTCGAGACAAGCCAGTAACTACAAATACACATTCTAAGCTTCCAGAACAGTAGTCAGGATAAAAACACAGAACAAATCAGCGTTGAGGTTTGGAGGAGCCACCACCGTATTTCACAGTTTTTTTTCCTCGTGGTAAGTGCCACAGAGCAAGAAGAATTTTCCTGTTTTTTGTCTCGTAACACAGAATATAAACTGTTGCTTCGCCAAGTTATCACCCTCAAAGTTCTAAGCCATCTTTTATGCTGCCCAGCTAGGGCGGGTCATTACTATTGTCATTCAAAGAAACAGGAAAATGCCTCGAAAACATTTGTTTTTGGGGTTTGCGCACCAAACACACTCACACTCGTAGGCTACAGGCACTCCACCGCTCTTTTAAAAAAAGTATTGGAAAACATCCTCTTACCAGGATTTTCTTGTTCTGCACTAAATCTTGCTTCAACGGAAGTTTGAAACGTGTCAGTTTTGATATTAGTCAATCTTAAAAACGAACACCTAGATAAAAAGTGGTGTTTTCATGTTAAACGGTAATATGTTAATGGTTTTTGTGCCAGCAGAAGAACATAAAAACACGCTTTTTCTGAAGATCACTGCATTGTGGCTATTTTTTTCTTCTACACTTCACTTATTTTATCATTGAACGTAATTGACATTGATTGCTACGTAGCCTGTACTATTTTTTGCACTACTTGTATACTTTTTTTCTACCTGCTACGACAACACAGTAGCAAAATCCTCAAAACCCTGCTTCAATACCGGTGCTTGACTCCGTGTCTAAACCTAAACATGAAAAATCCTGTCTCACTAGATGGTAATGGGATTTTTACATGATGGAACATATTCAGGGAATGCGAGTGTTTGGGGATTATTGGCCAAAATTTTTAACCCATTTTTGAAAATATTCTTGGGAACAAAGCATCAAAACCACTGAAAGAAAAAGAGCCGCATGGACTACACATCAACAACAAATTGAAAGAGCTTCAAGAAAAAAATAAAAGTACCAGGCGCCAACGTTTCTCTTTTCATCACAAATAGAGGAGATACAAAGCAAGCTTGACTGCATAGAACGACCTCTGGACAACTTTCACGTAAACAACTTCCTCGCAATCAAGCTATGCCACCACCTTCCTATATCTGCAACTAACAAGAAAAGGTTGTGTCATTGATTTTTTATATTATTCAACCAAGGCGGCACTAAACCGCTTACTGAAGTGACGTCAAGTTGTCTTAGGAAGTGCTATTTCATGGCCAGAAGAGATGTCCATGTGTGAAATCGGAGTGCTTTACTTAATAGAACGGTGAAAATCCTTTCCGAAGAGGCAAACATTGTGCTCTCATTCAGTGGCATAGCGAGGCTAAGTGCCGACCAAGGCCGACCATAAAAGTGCCGCCCTTTTCACCTCTCAAATTTGCTTACAAGAATTTAAAACGAAAGAAGATTCTGTTTCGTGTTTATTTAAAGATATAAGGAATACTGAAGCATCTTGAAGATCACAATCAAGCATTCATAAACTGAAATGGGTCTTGCTATTCGTTGTCGATAATATGTCTTGATTTTTCTGCTGGTTGTCACCTTCCTCATTATTACCTTTCCTACTTTGTTGCTTTTTTTCATATGTATATATGGACACAACATATTTCATCAAATGTTCTTCCCTCTTGGGTTTTAGTCTCCGGCAAGCCCAGGCTTGGCTTTTTAATGGTTTAATCATTCCAGAGGATCAAGCGAAAAATTGAGGGATGTGATGGCGGCATACTTACTTTCAAGATGTAAGCATTAATGAATGTTAAAGCATGCAAAGGTTTTACGTTTACTCGTGCATCTTCAGAAAATTCTGTTCCAATAATACTACTACATTCACGGGGATTTTCGTAGTAAATTGAAATTTGGATTTTATTGCAGTTACCGCAAAACGGTATGGAAAATGCAGGTAGTTTCCGTTAGGTAGAGAAAAGCAGTTTTCGACCAAACGCCGATAAAAAAAGCTTTTCAGAGCAAAAATTTGGAAAACATCTTGAAAGGTAATTGCAAGAATAGATAAACGTAATGTTGCTTATTGAAACTGTGAAAACGCGGTTATGTCTCACTTTCTAGTCCACAACATTAAATGAAAATCAAAAAACACAAGTGATTGTGTTTGCATTCCGATATATCATGTGGTTATTTCTCGGTGAAAGTTGACATGCAAAGTCTTTTGACAGATTATCGCATTGTAACCAAGGATCTTCACTGTTGCAGTCGTTGCCTTGGTAATTTAATGAGCCTTTTAATTCTTTAAACATTCGCGCTTCTTCAACTGATCTCCTCGCCGCGATACTTCCGAAAAATACACCACAGAGAGCATAGCTGTAGGAGCAGGCACATTTTTGGGGTTGCGAAGGATTTTTGCCCGAATTTTCCCAAACTTGCCTGAAAAGCACCCTATTTGTGCAACTTTTGCCTACAAATTTTCTCCCACAAAAAAAGATCATGAAAGACCTTTTTTGGCATGACCTTCTAGAAAAGGTCTTCATGTGTTATTATCCAAAGGTTGGGTGCCTTTGTTTGAAATCAAACGACTTTGGGGGCCATTTTTTCCCGGATATTCAGGGGTTTTACCCAGATTTTTAAGGATTTTCCCCGAACTTTCAGGGATTTTGCCTGGAGTTTCGACAAATCAAAACTTTTGGTGGTGCGCTTGCACCACCTGCACTCCTGCTTCTCACACCACTGACAGGGAGGGCTGTACAATAATTGTTTCTCAAAGAAACGGCTTGAAAACGATTATAACATCATTCTCATTTTCGCTGAACCTGGTGATTTATCAGAACACCCAGCAGCAACAATTCATTGGTAGTTCTCTGCCCAAAAACGTTGCTTGCATAAGCAGGAAAAATGTAGCTGGCAGAAAACTGTAGAATGAAAATATTGCTGTATTTCTCATTCATTTTGCCAAATGTAGCAATTATTTTATGCTCCAGAATAAAACAAATCAAAACCTTGATTTTGGAAGAAAACGGAAGAAAACAATTCAAAACTTGTTCAAATCAAAACAAAGAAAACAAATCAAAAGAAACGAACAATTCAAAACAAATCAAAAGAAGGAAGAAAAAAACTCTAAGCTTTGTTTTCTTCCGTGTTTCTCATACATTGATCAATTTCTATCACAGGCAATTGTCTGTCATTCCCAAGCCGCCGGTAAGAACCAACAAGCATTCTTGTTCGTACTTTTTTGCCCAACCCTTCTTGAATAACTGTACTCGAAACGTCTCTCGCGTGTGAATCAAAAAATGAAATATTTGAAAAGTTTGAAAAATGAAAAGTTTGATTGGTTAAAAACTTCAATTTGTGCAAGCATCCTAATTGCAATTAGAATGTATGAATTGGACATTTGTGTGCAAATGTACCTTGATACAATTATGCCACATGAAAAAATAACTTACCAATTTACCTTTTAATCCTGTAGCATAGATATATATATGAATGTATGCAGAAAAATTATTCTTCATTAGATTAAGGATACTTATCACTTGAGACTACACAGCTCACGGAACATGGTGGCTGCAATATATGTTTCACCTTTTCAGGTCTTTTATTACCACAAGAGACTAATATAACACCTATTGCCGCTGGATCTCTCATGATCACAAAGTGTGATCATGAGCATGATCGCAAAGTGCTACCCTTCGTGAGAGGGTGATCACAAAGTCCTTCACTTCGTGAGCGGGATCGTGTCAGAAATCCAGAGCATTTGACTGAGCGGTTAGACAAGAAAGCAGGAAAAAAATTGTTTTGCAGATGGAATCATGAGGCACCTGAAAAAATTAAAGGTAGACTTTCACCGATCAACAAAATGTTGGTAATTTTTTTAACCTGATTTGTTTACGAAACTTGACACGTTGGAATTAAACAGCCGTTCAATTAACTTTGTAGGTAGTAATGACTCATTTTCCTTTTGCTGTGATCAGCGGCTCTTTGATTGCAAAAAATTTGCTAGATAGCGTGAACTGTTTCATGTATTTTTGTTGAGTCACTGTTACTCAATCGAGAGTTTGAAGGTTGATTCATTGCCATGAAACGTGGTTAATGGTTGAAGCAAAGACAAACATGAGTGCGTTAACATAGTGTAAAAATGTCAGGAAGCAACAGGATGCATTGTTTACTCTAGTCTGAAACAATGGTTCTCGAATCGACTTGCACCTGGGATCGCCTGCACATGGAAAATTATTCCCCCCTTGTACGGTTTACTCATTTATAATCGCCTTCAAAAAGAGTCTCAAAAATCTAAAGAGTAGGCTATTAGACTCCTCTGGAGCATGCAAATGCACGCAGAACATGAGAAAAAAATTGCGAATTTCAATGAAATGTATTTCTAGTTGAATAAAAGATGAAGATGCTTGATCAGTAAGCGAAACATATATTTAAATCAGTAAACCTCATAGTGTTTGATTCATTGTTGCGGAAGGATTTCTTTCGATCCATATTAATAGTATTTATAGGAACGAATGTGAATAAAACACAAATAGGAAACAGAGGCCTCCACTTAAGTGGTTTTCTCATGGCCTTTCATGTCCACAAGGTTTTCATTTCATGGTTGTTTGTTTCCCAAAGCACCTAGTAATCCGTTTTATACTTTATGTAAGCGATTCACACACTTGTTTTTGAAGTACAGCAGGAAAGAAAAACCGTGCTTAGGACTAACACGCAGTCGAGAAAGGAAAGGTAACTGCCAGTCAACTCAAACTCCATTTCCATGCTTCGACTTTCACTCGTTACGATTCTCCTGTAAGGTGTCATCACCACGAACCTTATCTGCATTGAATTTAAACATATCGATTCCAACCTTCCATAGCGTTCAATTCATCGGGAGAAAAACAACTGTTTGAGCGCGATTCCACCAGTGCGACAATTTTTGATCAAACAGTTCCTTGCAGGCAAGCACTACCTTCGACCACTGTTTCATCAAGAAAGAGCAAGTTCGCTCGGCTGCCACCCTGACATCGACGACTGCAAAGAAGCAGTTTGCCCAGGAAGAAATTCAGTTCTTCTGACGATTTTACCATATCCATTCCTTTTCCTTTTGGCGATAAGTGCAACTGATTGAGGCGTAAAGACAGAATCACAGAGAGTGCAACCGTGCCCTTTGAACTCCCTAAGCTGCAGTGGTAGTAAAGACAAATTTATTGTATTCGTATTTCCACTGCCTTTTAACATGCTGCAGTGTAGATTCCAAAGATCAACATGATGACCAGAAAAACAGTGCGGGATGAAAACGATAATGGCGCAGTACCGCAAAACCAGATAGAAAATAATAATTTGGGCCGATGTCAGGGAGAGGAAAAAACACGAAAAGAAATCGGTAAACCCAAGCGTAAATACATGTAGAACAATTATTACAATTTAGCTGAATTACAATCTAACTAACGAAAGCCACAAAAACATGCAATACAATATGTAAACTAGGCAGGCAGGGTGAGCCTAGACATTCATGTGGCACAAACATAGTCAGTTAAGTGACAAGGTCATTTGTTACATTAAGGAATCGATGGATGTTTGGAAATAGATCCAACATTTATCATTCGTTGGTGGTAATTTGTCATAATTGACAAAATGCGACCACATGGAATACTGTTTACAGCAGGGATAACCAACCCTTTTGAAACTGAAAGCTACTTCGTGGGCACCGATTGATACGAAGGGCTACCAGTTTGATACGCGCTTCCAAAATAAAAATGTTGCTCAATTTATCTTCAATTATGGTATCATTAACAAAATTAATGATATTCACCTATGTGCAGACATTGATCATGTCAATGCTATTTTCAGAACAGGCCGCAGGTGAACCACACGCTCCGGGTGGGCCACTTGGTGCCCGGGGCACCATGTTGAATTGTTGATGACTCCTTATTTGCAGTATTTCCATTTAAATCCCAATATTTGCACTGCGCCCAATTTATTGTACGCTTTAAATTAAATGGAACAATTCTGTCAAAACGTGTGTTGTCTTCATCCGCTTTAGTTCATTGTTCAATGTTTTTAAACAACGTCTCGTTTAACTGACGTGATGTTGATTATGCTTGTAGCAAATGATCGAATGAACTTTTCTTTGATCCTTGTAATTCAGATTTGTTCAACGCCTGAATATATTCATTTTTTGAACAGGCTTTGCAGCCAAGTTAATATTATGCGCTGAAATTAAGCGTTTTGAACTTGTCTGTTTAAAACGCAGAAAATGTAGAAGTCTAGCCTTGGTTACGCGTTCTATTTCTTTTCTCGCTTCGCAGTCGTTGGCACATATGTGAATGACCCGGGTGTACTGTAACATTGTGTATGTTCACCATGGCGCGTTTGGCACAAATGGATGCTTGAGTACAAATTGATTAATCTGCCTTGAGGAAGATTTTCTTTGACCAATACGAGGTAGTCAAATTCGTCTCATAGCAGTAGACTAGATTTAGAATATTTGGGATTGATATTGAATTATTCAGCTTCCAATTTAAACTTGATAAAGTGCATAATGTACAGTAGTTGACGTGTTTAGCAACTATTTGAAAAACAGGTTGTTTTATCGCCATGTTTACCATACTTTCTCGGTAGTCGAAACGGTCGGTCCCATACTGAGCTTTGAACTGACTGCGTTAAGGTGACCTTGGTGCCCTTTTAGGGCTTCTTGGTTTATGAAACTTGTCGAGTTGACAAACGAAAGAATAATATAAAATATCAACATCCATTTGTCTATTTTTACAATCAGTGTTTTTTGATGGCTGCACGAATATGGTGTTATCAACTCATGAAAATCTAAACAAGGTTTGACACTGAAGTGAACCATTAATCGATTGAATAAATGCTTTGCGTTGACGTGCCGCTACAGTACTATGGAAGGTTGAAACTTGTTCACAGTTAAAAAAACATCTGTTATTTTGGACTCTTAAATATGCCTGATTTGGTAGCTAACTCAAATTACCAGGGAATGGACGCAGGGGCACTTTTAAACAACTGACAATCCTTGAACAAATACCTCGGAAAATTTGAACGCGACGAGAAGCAGCTTTATGTTAATGAAAAATACCATACAAAGGTTTGTCCGCTACGTTCACAGGTACACGATAGGTACAGCTTTCTGAAAGTGGGTGGTAACAATGTGGCAAACCGCAACTATACAGCACTTGTCAAGTGGCTGCAGTCGCCACGGCATCTGGCACGAAAAAGAGATTTTTCGTGCCAAATGCAAGATTCGAATCTTCTTTATTTAGTAGTGTAGAAGTGAATGCATTTGCAAACAAAATATAGAAAAACTTGTTTCAAACGAAAAACCTCTCGTCTCATACGTTTTGGAAATACAAAGCGTAAGCATCATGGGTGATAATTTGTGAAGATATATAGTCCACAACACTTGTTCCTTCAACCTGCAGCGACGGCGTAAGTAATGCAATCGAGAAATGCTGTAACATGAGTGTTATTTGAAGACTGATATATCGAAAAAAGATTTACTGAACCAGTTGCACATGTGTAAAGGGCTTCTTAAGGCACTAAAACACTTGTTTATTTTCAGATGTGTTATTTGTTTTAAAAAAAATGAATTGAATTTTCGTCATCCTCAAATTATATTGCAGTGCTTGGAAAAACAACGAAGATTCCAGTCAGAATCAAGGCGAAAATTGTGTTTTCAGCGATGACGGCAAGTGGCGTATCGCTGACTGCAACGGTGAACATCATCACTTCATTTGCGAATTTCAGAAGCAGATAAAAACCGGTGAGATGCAGTAGGTTTGTCACTCTTGCGTAGTTTATCTCAATTTATGGCAATATTTTATCAAATTATTTTTTCAAATGAATTTTAAGCAAGAGCGTTCGAGGACAACCTGAAGGTACGGGAAAACTTGACAATCTTGCTCTAGTGTTTAGAAAATGATGCTAATGTGGTCTAACTTCTACCATTTAAGTTCCAGCGCTTGTACCATATTGCAACAAGTGTTTTATAGTCAATCCATGAACCTATCGTCACAGTATTACCACAAAGTAGAAAGATTTTTTGTTGCATGTAGAACCAGATGTGTAGCCAGCCCCAAAATTTTTGGGGGCCAAAATGTTTGACTTTAGGCGAGCAACAGTATTTTTGTTTGGGGCGCCGTTTCTCAAAGCACCAAATGACCAGATATGCCAAAAATTTTGGGGGGCATGGTCCCCTGGCTATGCTTATGTTTCGAACTGTAGCATATATGTGCACTATGATTACGTGCAGTAGGCAGTGATGCTTATTTGTTAGTGGGCTAACCCAGGGGTGGGCAATTAATTTGGCTCGGGGGCCACCTTGAGGAAGCCACCTTTAGCGGAAGGCCATACCTTCTAACAGAAGTAGAAGCAAGTCTCTGTCCATTTAGCCATAACACTAACATTTACTATGATAATTGGAGGAAATTTCAGATTGGAAGACTTTTCGTGAATGCTTCCGCGGGCCACTGAAAACGCTGAGGCGTGCCAAGTGTGGCCCGCGGGCCGCTAATTGCCCACCCCTGGGCTAACCTGAACACACTGAGCTGCTTCAGAAGCGAAAGTCACGAAGACCAGACCATACGTTGAGAATTGATTCGCGAAAGAAATACTCAGCGGAAAAAGGTTTGCAATAGGCTATAATAATTTACTTGCGAACTTCTTCAAGCTTACAAGTGCGGTTCACGAAAATATGGCCTGTGATTTACTGAAGGAAGCATTATGTTAACTGACCTAGGAAAAAATATTGAAAAATGAAACTAATTTGTGTCAAGATGTAGATACAAGAGCTACAGTTAATTGAAGTAAGCTAATGATTTACAGTTCAACAAGTGGCGTAGTCAAACTGAACGTTACATAGGGCACATCAAATTAGTTCTTTCATGTAAAAACGGCGAAATGCACGTAAGAAAAAAAAAAACTCAGCAAAGTGAGCTGCGATTCAGAGCGTAATGCTTATCAGCGCGATTGTGCTTTCGCCATTTTCTGGAATTATAACATTTACTTTTTTGTGTATGTTTTACGGAGGCTTATGCCTGAAGCAGCTATGTCCAACCCGCGGCCCAGGCGAAGGTTTTGTGCAGCCCAGTGTAGGTTTTCGCTGTAATAAAAGTATGCTACATACTGACAACCTGTCCTTATTTTGATAATAGGAATTTGACACTGTTAATGCAGGTTGTCCAAAGTGCCACTTTATCACGTCTGTTGCCATTGCAGTACGATTCTAACACTTTCGGTACATGAGCTTAAGCTAAATTCAGTTTGCTAAGATCAAAGTAAGTCATTCAATGTGCGGCCCTCAGCAATATGTCATTCAATGTGTAGCCCTGGTTAATATACTGACATAAGTTTTGGTTCAGTAAGCCATTTGGGTTAAACATTGATGGCCTAAAGGAAAGCGTTTACCCGCGAAACGTTGGTTACATTCTAAATCAAAGCTTTGATTCTCCCAGATGCGTGTACATGAGACAAAATTTTGTGTGACTACAACTATGTAGGCCTAGCTTAGTATAAAACACAAAGCGAATATCATTTGGGGGCTGTATGGAAGACTATCGTTCAATTTTTCTCGCACTAACCAAAACGTGAGTGAGATGGACCCGGTTTTCAAAAATAAAAGAAATATACTTTCCTTCAACTAAACTTTATCACAAAAACTACACTGAAAATATAACTCTCATTGAGCAGTTTGAGCACTAACAAAGTTACTTTGTACTCTAATATCATACGATTTTTGAGTAGACCAATATAGCGAAGATTTCATATATGACTGAACTGAATTACTCATAAAAAAATTATGGGCGTGAAGAACTTCTTTTCTATACTGCTAGCAAGATCGTAGAAGCATGCGCTGAGTGAACTTCAGCTCTTTACAGCCACCTGGCGCTTTATGGTCAATGCAGGTCGATGCAGCGTAAGCCACCTCACACTACCTAGAACGTCGGGCCAGAGTGACCCGAAATCACTACCTTTCCCCTACACTGCAAAATCGAAAAGAGCGTGGATGACCGCACGCGCACCTACTAACAGGTCGCACAAATAAATGAAGCTACTGAAGCGTGAAAAGCGCGTCAACGCGTGCATACGTAGGTATCACGTGGTCACCGCGTTTGACTAGGGTTTGATAGACCCACTTTAGGGTTACGGGGTAACAAATTCTTTGTACATACGTGGAAGCAACAACCAACCATAGACAAAGAGCCCTGAAACTCTACTTTCGAACAAATCCAACGGCAAAAATATGTTAAAAACTGCATATCACTAAAGTATTGACCTGCTATGGATTTCTTGCAATTATTTCAGAATTTCCTCCTGTCGTATGTTTCTGACAATGTTTTTCAGCGGCATACCTTAAAGACGATTTTGAAAATTTTGATCCCACAATAAACGCATACAAAATTCTTTCTGGGCACATGGCTGAAACCAACGTAACTAGGATCTCTCGATTCAGAGGAGAAAAGGCTCGACATTCAGGTCTTTACGAATTTCACAGACGCGCTTTGTCGCGATGTGCCACACAGGGAACTCTTCACAAAAATCCCATCTTTGCGGCTTGCACTTCAGATACCTGTACTGTTTTTTAAGTCATTACCCAACATTCATGGCCATTGGTGAGTATCGGAACAAATAGCAAATTTGAAACTGGCAACTTTGCGGTGTTTGCAAGCTACCGTTTTGTCAACGCAGACCGATAAATCTCACGCCGAACTCCGTTTACTTTACCAATTCGTCTAACAATCTTCTTGTTCCGCCTTGCGTCACTCGTGAAGAGCAATCCAAGATACTTGGAACTTCTCCACCCGCCGCGTTGTATTGCCACTCACTTGCAAGATACAACGCTTTGGATTTCTGGGGAAACATAATACCTCGGTCTTTTTCGTGCTGATTTTCATTCCGGCCTGGTTGCACGCAGCGGAAAACCGATCGAGTGCATGTTGAAGGCCCTGTTGAGATGATGCTAGCAGTGCAAAATCGTCCGTAAAAAGCGAACGGTTGATCTTGCAGCGTCCAACAGTGAAACCTCGTCGACTCGGCTGTACCCGCCTTCACTCCTGCTCCCTTTTTTTTATAGGGAATGAGGATGATCACCCAAGTTTGCCAATCTTTCGGTGCCCCTCCAGTGGCCATATACCAAAATTCCCTTAGTTAAATTAAAAGAGTCATAATTTTGAAGTAATCGCCACGAGCATCTATGCAACTAATTTTAGTGTATCTTTTTTTGTTCGTAACGTATTTTGCAGTTATTATTTTGGCTACATTTACTGCTTTCTGAACTGCCTATGCTTGTGTTGCGGTGTCTCTTCATAGACATTTGAAAGGTTTACCAGCTTTCTTCCACTAGAAGCACATTATAGAGCTGCTCTTAAGCAGTATTATCGGATGCTTGCGCGGTACTTTCAAGCTTCAAAATAATTAGCTTTCTTGATGTACTTACGTGCTCTTAAGCCACAAGTTGGTTGAGCACTCGCCACCAAATCAGGTGCACCTAAAAAAATTACTAAAAACTTACTGTAAAAAGTTCTCCCACTCATTTGCAAGCATGCTTTTACCAACTTTTGTTTTTCAAAACTTAGAATTGTGGCGAAGATAACTTCCTGATTGGACAAGTTTTTTTTGATTTGTTCTAAAATTTTTCAAAAGCAAGTCAACACCTAATTAATACCTTTGCGACCGAACGAAGAAAAAAACAATACGTTCAATATTGAACACTTATTGAGCCATACTCGGGCTCAGAATGCATGAGCAAGTTAAAAGACAACTTATTAGTAACTGCTGCAATTCAGGCATAATGCGTTTACTAGAAATGCGTTTATTACTTTTGTTGCCACAATTGACTTGTTTTTAATTGCCAGAGACCTTTTACGAAGAATATCCTAGGCATAAGTTAACAGTTTTTGAATATTGTTTTTTCAGAGTGGAGGTTTTACGACGCCATCAGTTGCCTGCTGAATTTTGATGATATGCTTATGTTTTATCAACACGATTTCACCTACACAATATTGTGTCTACCCGGTTGTCTACAGGCTCGGAGCGAATTTAATGTTGTTGGAACTAATCTTTATACTCGCTCATCCCATTTGTGTCCAGCAGCAATTCACGCCGGTTACCTTACAAGTAAGGGATATGTGGAACAGTTTAGAAGAAAGCTGTCATCAAAAAACCGTCAGGGTTTCCAGCAGACTGTTCACGCGTTTTTTAGGTCCACTGCATAAAGATTCAAAAAAGTAACGTCTGTCCTATATAACTCGTTTTAAAGGTATACTTCTTTATTCTGTACTCCACGTAGGCGTTTAACGGAATAAGAGGTTTTCGCTCAATCTTGTAAATTTGTTTATAAATTTTTAGTCAAAACTGCTGATGAAGTATGACTTTTGCTGTCTCGGATGTCTCATTGTTTCGCACATCCTCATTTATGATACGTTTTTAGTATCAAGGGATAAAGACTAGATCTATAGTGCAATATTTCTATAGTTGCTAGAACTTCATTTTGGCTGGTTAGACAGCAAAATGCCATTGGCTTTGAGTACAGCTAACACCAACCAGTGATGACACTCTTCAGTGAAACTGGTTTCAAGTATCTGTTTTTATTGCCCGGTTGTTGGAGGGTTCAACGAAGACTTATTGCGTGATAAGTACAACAACCACAATATTACAATTGGATCTCTTAGTTAAACGGGGTCTTGTATTACTGAAAAACAGTTAGGAACATCCTGTATAGAGGAGGATGCCTGCTCTCTCTCAGTTGGTCAGCAGTGTGACATGTAGTTTATTTTTGTATCTAAATAACCGAATAAGCCTCAACTTACTAATATTTTGTACATTTCTTCTTTCATCACAACCCGATGAAATTGGTTTAAAACTTTCTTGTTCAGAGATTTACCACAGTTGGGTCCACTTGCTTATACTGTATTAGGTTCACAGCTTAATTGTAGTTGGTGGTCCACTGAGCAAACGTTTCAATTTTTATCTCGATTAAATAGGGATACAACGGTTCAATGTTTCCGGTTTTGTATGTAACTCTTTAACAGAAATCGAAAAATAACTGTTTAGTAAATATTTTCTGAAGTAGTGGAACGGAACTAGCGTTTGTTAGTAAATCGCTAAGTAAAGTTATTAATCTTAAAAAATTTCGGCATAGTCTCCGGACGCTCGTGAAAACCGTTGCCATGTCACAGGTTTGTCAAAGTACATAATTCTTAATTAATTAA
>JGI24022J15233_10005113_pt1 | contig 13792 bp, 7 predicted proteins | sample Ectturendosymbi2_FD_15233 | JGI IMG/M metagenome (IMG submission 15233) | reverse complement strand
CACCCTGCTCTACACCAACGGGATGTTGCAAGGAAACAATTCATGCGCGGTGCTGCCATTGACTCCCCAACAGTGCACCATTCACTGTGAAAGTATTCATGCGGGTCACGACGCAGCGTCAGCGGAGATGGGCGCCGCAGACCATTCATGAAAGGCAGTATACAAACAAACCTTGTGCCGTAACAGCTGCTTTTTTTCGGTCACAGACCGAAACCTTTTTGAAATGACTGAAAAAAATGAAGTCATTTCGGTCAGAATGTTTGAAAATATAGGCTTAAAAACACTTCTATGCCGACTTTTAATACAATTGTGAGACAACTGACCTAATTGTTTCAGTGACCAAAACGTCTCAGCTAAAAATGACCGAAATGTTTCAGCGAAAAAAAACAGGTGCCCAGTGTAATGGAACTTTTCTTTCTAGTTCGTCGTTGTTATGCGTGTTAACTGCGTCGTGCACGTTGTTTTTTCTTGTTTAATATCATTTTCATCTCGTTCATGTAATGTTTGCATCTCCTTAGATTATGTTGCGGTTATTTTTTCACTATTGTAGAAATCATCCATTGGACATTTCAAGACCTTGACCTGCCATCGTTGTCGCTTCAACCAACGCTGAAAATATTAAATTCCCCCAAAATACTCAAAGTAGGAACTTTCAATTTTTACTACCAGCAGTTACATTTTCTTGTTTGGGAATGTTGTGATCATGAACCAAATGCAAATTTTAACGAATCATGCCTATTGTGAGGCTTGTTTGCTTCACGCATCTTTGCTTTCGTAAGAGAGACAAAAAATTAATGTTTGCGCCAAAACGTAAAGCTACAGACCCAATGTCACAATGAAATGGAGACAAAGTAAGAGAGTGCACTATTTCCAAAAGGTCGACATATGCAGGGGAGGGAGTGACCTCGTAACCCCCACTCCACCCAGCACTAATAACTGTCGCAAAACAGGCGTTAAAAGATTGGTCACTAATTATTTGTCACGAGGCATCTGTCTAACTCATCAGCACTAACAAATTACCACAACGTCTCTCGAATAACACAAAAATAATAAAAAGTTTCCTTCTCTTTACAATTTTCTAAACCATCATGGTATCAACATGACGCGTCTGCTTCTAGATGCTAAGAGAAATCAAACAACGGTTTTCATGGAGCAGCATAACAGAAAGATTTGCTCTTCACGTTTCCATATGAATCTTCGGCTACCATCGTGTAAACATACTGTAGACGGCCACTACAATCAGATCTGTCAATGTGGTTCTATTAAAACTGAGCTTCATACATTTTTTGAATATCCTTTCCCCTACACATCACGCCAAATGTTGATTTCAAATGTTTGTAAGATTCTTGTTAATGAAAATATGTTTTCCCATTCGGAATTTACTTCACTAAACCACATCGAATTAACCAAAATACTTCTATTTGGACATCCCGACCTATCTAAAACTCCCTCCTTATGCCTGTTGAAGCAGCCGTGTTTGTTTTTGTCAAACCACCCACCCTTTTAATATAACTTTACCATCTACAGTGGCTTCTTTTTGTAGTGTTTTGTGTGTGTGTGCCTCCATATTTTGTTTGCCTTTGCGTTGCCAATGATTATTTCAAGTCTTGGCCTGCCATCATTGGCTGTTTGTAATTAAATAAACAAACATAACAGAAGATCCTAGTTGCGAAATTGTACCAAGGTTAGTCATTTGAATCATAATACAGTTAAAGACATAAGAATCGAAAATGCTCGTGCCATTAAACATACTGCTATCCAACCAAGTAGGCAGGCAGGTGCTTTCGTGAGTGAGGGTAACGTCTTTGGCATGTTGCCACTGGTGACAGACGCCAAATCGGTATCGAAATGGCAAAAAGTGCCTCTGGGTCCATTCACTGCATTAATCCTGCTGGTGTGAACACAAAATGCAACTGGGAACTCAGCCAAACGCGATACCGACCAACAACAACAAACGAGCGAGGTGCTGAAAACAGTACAGAACAAGAATGTTGCACTTACGTTAAGATCTCTGAAATACTCGTTGAAGTCGAGCGCGTAACCGACGACAAACTTATCAGGTATTTCAAACCCGATGACTGCAAAACACAAATCAATGTTGTCAAACAATGAATCGATGTTGTCAAACAATGAATCGATGTTGTCAAACAATGCCAGAACCAAGCTGTTCAAACCAAAACACAGGTATAAGTAACCGACCTTGAGAATGAGTTGGTTTGCACGACAAACCTATTAGCCCGGCCCCTGTGTGTAGAAGCGGTGCGTACGTTTACTGTTCAAGTATTTTTTCCACCACAACAGCCAGTCCTCCCACCCGTTATCGACTTCCATTCATAACATACGAAATTTCCATGCGTCTTGTGACGGGATCTTTGCAGCATTCAGAACGAAAAGGAAACAACACTATTTTGCGCCGCCTTTCCTTTCAAACGTTTAATTTACACGCAGTTAAGAAAACACTTTGCAACTTTTAATGAAAATGAACTGTGTGGGACTAATGTCCCAGTTCGGGCATGCTGAGATACTTTCCTCGCTACAATTATAAGACCTGGCAAAGATTATTTCCGGTATCGTTCATGGTAAAGCACAAACAATGTTCCTGCAACGCATGCGAACGGCATGTTCTGCGAATGGTCAAGGTCGAACGTGCTCACCGGCGAACAGCAGGCACGGTTGTAGGCAAGGCAGCTTATCGCCGTTCCGATAAAGAGCTTCCAACCGCTAAGAGCAGAGGATTAGCGCCGGGAGGTCACATTTTTATAACGAACTATTTTTAACCAATACGACGCCGACTATTCAGGGCTCGCCATATGTTCGTCACGTTACTTCAGCCACACAGTTCTTTCTTTTGGTGAAAGGCTATTACATGAAACTTTATCAGCATTCGAGTTCACCTGGGAATGTTTAATAAATGACCTTGATTCACCTTAGTACTGGGGTCGGCAACCTAAGGCCCGCGGGCTGGATCCGGCCCGCCAAACAAAATCATTCGGCCCGCAGCCCCTTTACAAATTGTAGTAACTGTATGGCCCGCCTAATGGTATTATATTTTATGCATCTGCTCTCCTTGCAATTTCTTGTATTGCATACTTAAGAGGAACTACTAAGAGAAACCGCACTGTGCTGTAAATATACATTGTGTCGTATTTTGGGTTTTCGTTATGAACTGTGAAAATCAGGAGTAAATCTGATCGAAATTCCATAAATTCCCAAGTTTTAACAACGTCATAAACAGCGAAGGGAACGGAATTGTTGGTGGAAAATTAGTGAGGCCGGCCATACTTTGCAGAGTTTGTTTTTGGCTCGCAACTAGAGAAACGTTGCCGACCCCTGTTCTAGCAGAACCTGGAAATTCATCAATTATTGTTGCGCAAAAGGAAAAAGATATGAATTTCAGCAAAGCACGGTGTACAGCACTTCACTTTCACCCTTGCTACCAGACCACAACGTTGTCTCATGAAGCAATACTTTAGTTTTCATCGAAACCACAGTAAGCGCAAATTCGATTGTACGTAACATTACTGAAGCCTGTCCGAACGGTTTCGCACCGCACCATGCCAAATCAACTTGGTGTCTGAATAAAAGTATGGACACAGCTTTAAACAAAATGAATGGGTTAGAAAAATGTTGCTTAAAAGTCACAAAGATTAACAAACAACAACAAAAACGATGAGAATGACTGGCAATAAGCGAATATCTTCTGTCGAGCAATCGAATCCATTTTTGCCAACAACAAACATCCACCATATTATTGACGGCCTGCTAGGCACATAGTAGTCAAAATTCAAATAGTGCTAACGTTTGTTAACACATCAGCCTCATGCGCATGCACGCATCCTTGATAGCCAACAAATGCCTTTAAAAAACTGTCAGGATAAAAGCCGACTATAACAAAAAATCAAACTCACAATCAGGTCTGTAGCCCGTGCTTCTAGAAGTTCGTTTCACCAACAAGCTGGCCACTCTGACAGAGTGTGGCTTGTACTGCTTCAGGATGGCGAGAAGCTTTTGCATTGTTCTTCCCGTGTCGACAATGTCCTGCAAAGAGGATGAGTTCACAACTGGGAACCTCTTCCAGCTTACACTTCCTCTCAAGTTCACCCAAAGAGGTATGCGCGTCACGTGCGGTATCAGTCGGGCCTTGTACCTGCTGGGAGGGACAGCCGCAAAATTGCTCTCCAATGGAACTGGTTTCTGATTCGAACAAGTTTCGCTAGGGTAACCAGTCGAACCTTGCACTCTCGTGTGCGCCACCATTACTGCCGCGGTTTCACCGCAATTTTTTTATATGGCAACAAAAACATGCGGCAGTTGGGATCGAGTTAAGTTTAACCAAAGTCCTTTCACAATTTCTACCTTAAAGTTTCTTTTGCATCATTAACAAGTTTTTTTACCTCAACAATCAAGACATTTTTCCCAGTAAGATTGGACATATCGTCGCCGCCTATAACTTCAACGTTCCCTGTAGACTGGCCATTCTGTAAAGTGAGGAGAAATTTCAATGACAGATACAGAAATAACCACAAAATGCTGCATCTCACTGCAAAGGCAAACACGAATTCGGTATTTACAAAACCTACTATTTTCACGCATTGGCACTTGCTACAATGATACCAAAAGACGTACTTAGCATTTTTTCATTCCAGCGCCGATGGGATCATCTAGCCAAGGCTTTGTGCCTTAATTGCCCACCACAAGGCGAAGAGAAAGAATGCAATTTAAAAACTTCTTGATTAACTCATTTTTAACTCAGCAAAAACAGTTTTCGTTTTTTCGTTACTCCAAAATCCTAGTCTTTTTGACAATCCAACTCAGCATTAAGCTAGGGTTTGAGTATTAAAACGATCAATTTTTGCGAATGAGTGGAACAGGTTTTGCAAAAATAAGAACACTGCGTTTTTTTAGAAAACTAAAGAGTTTTTTGCAAATATAAACAAGTTCTTTGGAATACAAACCAGTCTACATCTCATTTTAATAGCGATTTCACAACTAACTAACTAACTTTCCACACCCGAGTAGTTCTTTCATATGTCTTTGCGCAAAAAAAACAATCAAAGGTCAAAACATAATCCAAGTTTACATGTGCAGTCACAAAACAAACATCCTATAGCAAATAACAAGAACGAGTTGAAATATATCTACAATAACAAAAAATAACATGATGTACAAGGCAAGTACAACCGCACATTCACAATATCTCAATAAACAAAAATTTTCAGCTCTTGATTTCGCTGTTTTATTCTCGAAATAAACCAAAACGAAGCCTTACTGAGTAACTCTTAAGTCGTATAAAGTCGATGGAGCACTGCATTGATGTATTTAAATTCGCATTAAGCTGTTTCATATAATCCAGCAAATCGCTAAAGAACTGGTAGCCTCCTTTTAAAACGCACAGAGCAGCAATTGGTTTCGAACGGTCAAAATCCTCGAAGATCTCCCTCGCAAGCCGTTCTGTTCTGCGAATAAGTGACAGCTCACCACAAGTATGCCTACAGGAAATTGTTAGAGTGGGACAAACGTCACAATTGTAATACAAAGGACACTTTGTTCGACTTGAAAAGGAGGCTTGAAAATAAACTTGCAACTGGAAAAAATAAGGCGTAGCAAACATTGATGTCCAGCTTTATGCAACATAGTGGCATGTAAAATGAATTATTTCGACTACGTATATCATAAACTAGTAGCAGTGCTCGTTTGGCAGTGAATTTCGATGAAAGTCAGTAGTTTTTCCAAACAAATTTTTCTCACTTGCTATAACTCTGTTTCAAACACTTCTGTTGCAAATCAGCAGTTCAAAGTAGTACAAAAAATAATTTCAAGCAAGTTCTGTTGAGGATGTCAAGTCATTGATGTTAACAGTACGCAGCACTTGTACAACGTTTGCAACATTTACCCTGTGATTTTCATTGGATTTTAAACTATGAATTTAACAGTTTCATTTGGAGATGTCACCACTGCAAAACTACTTGGCACAGATTGACTGAAATATTTCAGCTTCACGTTCTTAAGGACAGGACTAGGAGGAAGTGGTAAATTAATTTATCAATGATTACATTCATTTTCTAAAACAGGCATGCAAAATGGCGTCTGCACACACAACTGGTGGTGTACAAACATTGATAATCTGAAGAAAATTATGACATATATCAAAACGTCATCAAAAAAGTTTTGACTCTCTCACGCTTCATGCTTTGCAATGAACCCATGCCAAACTGCTTAGTAAATAGCAATCACTTATAATGTACTTATGATCACATCAACAGCAATATTTCATGGTGGATGTACTCATGATTGTAATCTCCAAGAACAAGAGCTTGTTAAAAGCCAAGCACGATAGAAGTGAGTATTTCTTTACTTCATAAGGATTCTTCTGATTTTATTAAGCAGGTCACTGACACTTCTGAGGTTCAGAATCTTTTTAGAATTTTATCCATTTCTGCAAAAATTTGTTTTCTCCTGTCCAGAAAATTAAATTAACAGCAAGCAAGTTGAACTGTTGCAGCTTTACCCAGTCGTGTCAATAGATCATTCAAAGTCCTGACACAAAGGGCTCAAGATCGAGCTAAGGCATAAAACACATGTGCTGAGATATGTCTCAGGTCTCCAAAAATCAACTTGAGCTAAAATTAAGTGGAAAAATTAAGAAACTTACGTCATGAACTTACGTGACAGCCACTTACTCATGCATTTGGTATTTTTATCTTGCCTGTATTTCTGTCACTGTGAATGTCACACCAGCTTGTATAAACATTACAATTAAAAAGCTTACCTGTCCAAAATAAATCCTTTTGGAATTAGAACTGATTGAACATCACCTTCATAATGTTTAGGTATACAGAAATGCTTTATGGGATACCCATTGAAATCATCAGGAATCTACAAAACAATGTTAGCAGCAATGTAACATTTGCTTTGATATGTCAAGTTCTTTAAAAAAAAAAATTAAGGACCACAACAGAGTAGAAATTAAAAATCTTGCCAAGTGTTATTGAGAACAATAATGTAAAATCCAAATATTTATATGGAATCATACAATTTTTTAAATATAACTATATCATCAGCACAACATTATATGACGCACAAGATGTTGAACCACAAAACACTTGGACAGTGCAACACACAATAACAACCCTTTTTAACTGTGACATTAAAAGTGCACCAGAGATGAGACACATGCAGCTATCAAAAAATGCTTTAAAATTAATACTGTCAGCAGTGAACAAACATCACAATGTCAAACTGCAATCAGTCATAGAAAAACAATAAGTGCAGCATTTTCAGCCTCAGCAAAAGGTGCCAGTTAATAAACCCTAGAAAAATTGAACACTTCTGCATGCATGGCGTTTTCCACAGTATTTTTATGTACTTGGCAGTTATGCCTTTGCAAGAACATTTTCTGCACATGATGAGTTTGCATTTGCCTTGGCATGCAAGGCATGTTTTCTTTCATGCAGAACTCTGAATGTGGCACATACAATTTTTTGCTATCATATGATAGATACAAAATTTTTGCTATCATATGATAGACACAAATTTTTTGCTATCATATGACAAACTGTTGGCTGTCATGAACCAGTACTTGAAAAGAATTTCCTGTAATTCTAGTGAGGCTAACAAACATGTTTAAACATGTACTCTGGCCACCATCGGTTTTTGTGAAGTCTTAGTTCAGTAGGTTGTTATATAGGAAAAGAAACATCTCTTGTTTAAATCAAAAAGACTGCTTTAAAATTGGTCTTTTAGAGGTTCTGGGTTTCAACAAGGCAGTGTCTAGGTCAGTGTTTACCAACCTTCTTAGGCTTACGGCACCCTACAGAAGATATATATATTCTGTGGCACCCAATGAGAATACATAGGAAGCAATTTGGTTTAAGTTTTGATGACATTTTAAAAATGTATTTTTTAATATATTGAAAAACGTGTTAGCTCATGGCACTCCTGAGTATTGTAAATAGAACCCTAGGGTGTCGGGCACCCTGGCTGGGAGCCAATGGTCTAGGTAGTTAACAACGGCTATGCATAGTTAACGTTACTTGAAGTTAAGGCTTGGGATTTCAAGGTTTCAATGCATTTAAAGTTGGTTAATACAGAAATGTAAACTTTTTTAAAGCAATAAAATCAACTGAAATGAACAAAATGCAATAATTGGGTGTTATATTTGCATAGTTCAATTGACTTAAACGAACTAAATAAACCACACCAGAACAACCCTAAACTTATGAAACCCTAGTACAGAGAATCTTAACAATAAACTGAAATCTCTAAACCTCTAATTCTAAGTAAACCTAAAAACTTAAACCTGGAACTCTGAAGCAAAAGCCCTAAAGTGAAAGCTCTACATGATAGTATAACTAAGCGCGGCAAGCACTGTAGCAAAAGTCTACCACAAACCCTAGCATAGGCAGACTTTACCGCCAAGACCAATCTATCAATGTATGAACCTGCTTTCTGTTTATCATGCAAAACCATAATCACGTTGGTGTTGGCTACCTAGACACTTTTTTTCAACAAACTGATTTTGTCCTTAACTTGTTCGCTGCCAGCGCATGAATATATCGAAATTGGGCTAAAACCAAGCATATTTCAGTTGTCTTACCCACCACATAACTCCTCAGCAGATTGTGCTAGAGAGCTGTTCACACCCTCAAAAGATTCAGCCTTATAAACCAATGTGTCTTACAGCCCATAAAATAGGGTAAGAGGCTTGAAATCATACCACAACTTTCAAATTCACGTTAAAAATTATTTTCAATACGTCTATGCCTGAATTGCTGAATATAATAAATCAAATGATGTTTTTTTTTCTTTCTTCGGTTATGTAAACAGAACAGGTGAATAAGATGCAGTCTATCTTACCAAGAAGTAAAGGTAAATGTTTTCATATGTTCTTTTTTTGTAACAATCCTTCATTTAATATTCATGGTACAATGTTACTCACTAGAACAAGGTTAATCAATTGTTTAAATTTTGAATGAATCAGAATTGTTGAACTACCTTAGTAGTACTGCCTTACGTGGCCATTGCTTTAACAATAATTCTCAGTTATTGTGTGGATAATAAATGCCAATGGCCAAGCCTATTTTTTCCATTATTACAGGATCACTCACTCAAACCAATGGCTTAAAAGAAACAAGCCAGGTAAAAACACATCACAAAAAATTAAGCTCAAATCAAAAGCAGTGTTTTCATATTTACTACATATCTTTTTAGCACTCAATAACTAACAAATTACTTTTCATGCACTACCTCAAAACAAAACATACCTCAATATAGCTCATTTTCCTTTATCAAATAAAAGCAATACCAATACAACCAATATAGTACTGCAGCAAATTTAACAACAAAACTACAGCACCTAGATAGGTTAATCAGCAAATAATTAAGGAAACATTTGCACAGACAAATACGCAGGGCAGCATCAATTTACTTAAAAGAATTATAGAAGCTACAATAAGTTAAGGTTGAAATTGTTAAGGTAGTGTCTATTTCACCATCAATGGCAAAAGCTCTGTTGAGTGCTAGAGCTATTAGCATAGAAGCTACAATAAGTTAACGTTAAAATTGTTAAGCCAAGGTAGTGTCTATTTCACCATCAACGGCAAACCAAAAGCTCTGCTGAGTGCTGGAACTATTAGCATTTTACAATTAAAACTGCATCCAGCTTTGTCCATATATAACATTCGTTAGTTTCTATGCATGCTCATGCTGTGAGAGTGGTTGTCAGTTCAGCTCTCACCATTTGTTTTGGCTTTGCTGGCTTTGCAAGTAGAGATTGCAACTTTGATGGGGGTGATCTTTATGTACTTTTAAAAACATTTTGGGTTTAGCATTTGTGTTTGAAATTTTATGTCACGTGACGAAGACCATATGCTAATCCAAGCGTATCATCCTTGTCACATGACCACTTCAACCAATCCAGTTCCCCTAATGGCAAATATAAGCTCCAACAGTGCTTTTGCCTCAGGTGGCAAATTAGACACTGCCCAGATAAAAACTCAATCTAAAATTAACTGGCAACTTTAACTGAGTGAAAACATGTACTGTAACAGAAGATGGTTTAGCCTTTTGATTGACTGAATGTATCAACCAACACCTAACTTGTGATGCGCATGCGCTGCACCTAGTATTGTTTCATGTTTTTTAACTGCCCCAGTGATACACTTACGGACAATGATAATGATCGATGTGTCTAAACCAATGAATAACAACTAGTAGTATTATACATTTTAGTGTCAATTTTTTTAAAATTTTACTGCCGATATTCTGGTGGCAGCAGATCAGCTGGAGCTATTGTGCCACCAGTCGAACATTTGGTCTTGGGACATTACGTATTTCAAATAAAAAGGTCAGTTTGTCATGTAATCGGCGTGCTGCTCATAGCGTAGCGGTTTTATGCTTCACGTCTAGTATGTAGTATGCCATTGCTTTTTGGTTCGACTCTTACCATTTTTTACTTTTTTCAAAACTTTTAACTTTTCCCTTAGGTGTTAGGTTTAGGGTTCGGTTAGCATTGCGATTAGCGTTCGGATTTAGGGTTACAGTCAGCGTTAGGTTTAGGGGTTAGCATTAGGTTTAGGGGTTAGCGTTACTGTTGTTAGGGGAGTTAGCATTAGAGGTTAGTACTTGGGGTTAAGTTTAAGGGTTAGCTTTAGGGTTTTACTTTATCTTTTGTGTTTACTTCGTTTTTGCCAAGCCTGTTGCTGCTGACATCTTCTTTGGTGGCAAAACAGACACTGCCATTTTTTAGTATTATATCTATGCGTGTACTCAGTACTGTGCTGCATTACAAATAATGACACAATATTTTTGCATCAGTCGGGAATTATAGGAATCAACCACGAGACATGTGATTTCCCGCCACTTGGCATGCGTCAGCGTGCTACAGTAGTCATCACAAAAATTTTGGTGATAGTCCTTCTTAGTTCTTAATAACACACATAATATATACTATTATAGTATAGACAGTACATCTCACTCAGAAGGCCACACTACTATCAACCTGCTGAATACCAGGTTTCATAGAAATTCATAATAGCGCATGAATGATAGTTTCCAAGCTCAAACAACTGATGACACTGCAGAAGTGCAAAAGCTCCGTAGACGTAACAGCAGCAAACGCTCTTGTAAGGCCAAACCACGCGGACTCCGTTTTCCTCGCAACACCTGACCAAAGGAGATCGCGGGAAAGGTCAAGTTAGCGTTTTGCACCAAAGTTACCCAAGAAAGAAACCATCGAGGCATAACGCAAAATAAACAAATGCTGCTTCAAAGGAAATTCGAAAAACATGAAACAGATGCAGAAGAATGTTTGCATCAGATTGTTCAATGGTGCCAACAAAAAGTGTTTCACCAATGTTTGGCCTGTGCCCATAGTGTTGTAATAATAATGATAACTTAATTTTTATTTCATTTAATTTATTTTTAATTTATTTGTTTGTGAGCAGACACAAAGTCCATAGCACAAATACGCACACTTTGCATAACGTAAATCGATAAAAAAAAACAGAACGTTTTACAAGGCATTAGAGCCGACGGAATCACAGAGTTATAGACATTTTTTGCAACTGCATTGAAGGCAGAACCACAGGGTCACAGACACATTCTAAATTTTCAGGAAGTCATGCATGCAGAGATTGCATGTGGCATAAATTTTGGATGCAGAGCTCTATATAACCTGCCCTGGAGAGCGACTGTTAGTAGCCACCAGGTTCAGTGTAACATTCCAACCTTTGAGGCTCTGCTACGAGAATACACGTACCTGTTTCTCGAAAGATACAGAAAATCTAACAACATATGGTTACGTGCTTTGATGTAGTCAGACTGTTTGTATTCGTCACCGTTCTTTGAACACTATAATCGCATTTTACTCTGTGAATGAGTGATCAAAATTTGCAGTGTCCGTTTGATCGTTGGCGTGTCAAGCCACAATCCTCTCGCAGTTTACCAAGGCTCGACCTATTTAGGAATTAGCGCCCTACACCGCAGCAGTGCTGTAACAAGTGTTACATGTTTGCTAACAACAGTGTTAAGAATGAGTCTGTAACCCCATGGTTCTGTCTTCAATGTAGCTGCAAAAAGTGTCTGTAACCCTGTGATTCCGCCGGCTGCAATGTCATGAACTACGTTCTGTTTTATCTGTTTTTATCAACCTGCGTTCTGCAGAGTGTGTGTTCATACTATGGACTTCATTTCTGCTAATAAACAAATAAATTCAATTAATTAATTAGCACTATTGTTAGCTAATATGTGACACTTGTCACAACACTATTGCAAAGCTCGGCGCCAATTCCTAGATTGGTCAAGTACAGTTAGAATGCACATGCATTGTGATAAGACACGCCATCAATCAAAGAGACTGCAATGTTCGAGCACTCATTCACAAAGTAAAATGCGATTGCAGTGCTCAAAGAATAGGGATGAATACAAACAATCCGACTGCATCAAAGCACGCAACCATATGTTGTTAGACTTTCGGCACCTTTCGAGAAACAGGTACGAATTTTTTCGGAACAGGGCCTCAAAGGTAGGAATGTTACATTGAACTTAATGGCTACTGTAGCACTCGGTATCCAGGGCAGTTTGTATAGCAGGGGCTGGCAGCCATTCTCTAGCCGCGGGCCAAAACAAACTCAACATAGTATGGTGGTTCATACTAATTTTCCACCAAAAATTCCTGTTCCTTTGCTGTTTATGATGTTAAAACTTGGGAATTTATGGAATTTCAATCAGATTTGTTAATGATTTTCACAGTTCACAACGAAAACCCAAAATACGACATCCTTCACATCCTAGCAGGGATAGTCGAGTCATTGACTCGTCTCGAGTCACGATTTTTGATGACTCGGACTTGACACTAGTCACGTTGAAAAATGGTGACTCGACTCGACTCGAGTCACGTTTTTCACAGAGTGACTCGACTTGACTCGAGTCACAGTCAATAACTCGAGACTCGAGTCAGAGTCATTTTTACAAAAGCTCTGAGTTCCTGATGGACAAACCCAGTTTGCTTGCGCACAAAGAAAGGAGGATTTTTGCTTCAGTGATGATCAGGATTGGGGGTAATTTTCTGTTTTGACCGTCTAGTTGTCCTATGCTGCATTTTAAGTATCAAATGTCCCCAACTTCCGTAGAGGCAGACCTGAGACTTTGCTTTCACTGAGGGGTCAGTAGGGGCACAATATATTGACACCTTATGGTTGTTTAATGTAGTATTTGCATGTCGTGAGCATGGCAATGGGTCTCACGCTGTGGCCTTGTGTCTTTTGTAAGATATAATGCGAAAACCGAATCTTGGTTAAATACAAATTCCTGCCACTGTTATTAGCCTGACCCAGATGGCGACGTGATTACACCACATATAACGTAGAATTCGTAGCACCAATAGAAGAGCGAACCTGGTCAAATGAGTAATCTCAATTGCTATTGTGCTGAGTATTGTCGGTTCGACTTTTTCTTTGGTTGGCTCAGGGCGACGCAGCATTGTACTTGCAACAAATGGCGCCCAGCGTGTCGGTGGCTGCAATCCACTGTTAACCTACAGTCCCAAAACTGAACCTAAAGTTACTGTAATCTACAGTTGCAAAACTGAAGTGAAAGTTGCGAAGAAGTGCAAAAGAAAATAATCAATTCCAATTCAATTCTGTTTAAGCAAAAATGATAACATCCAAATCCATCAATGTATTGTGTGAGGAATCCCCCCTTGACGATGGCTCCTTGCAGTCCTTCCAAAGATTAAAAGACGATTTAGCCAAGGCTTGTTTAGGGGCTATAGCGGATGGCGTGCCTTTTGAAG
>JGI24022J15233_10005108_pt1 | contig 13795 bp, 6 predicted proteins | sample Ectturendosymbi2_FD_15233 | JGI IMG/M metagenome (IMG submission 15233) | reverse complement strand
TAGCTATAAATTGACGTAAGCATTCATCGGTATTGTAATTTTTGGTAATTGCATTAGCAGTCCGAAGAAGCTGTTGCTCACTATTATTGCTCTGTAACCCCATTCTCTGAGTTGTTTGGGTAATGCAATTAGGTTTAGATAGAGGCTAATTTTTTCCTGACGTTGGAGGTTGACGGATCAGTCAACACAGCGCTACGAATATTCACTCTGTGGTCGTGGATCGACCATTCAAACTTTCTAAGAAGAAACGCATAACGTATCACAAAAATGTTGCCATACACCAATCGTTCATTTGTGGAATGTCTTTGTTGTTTTTCAGATTTTCGTCTACAAACTCGACCTTGAAGACTTTGATTCAGTCCGGAAGTGTGTCAAAACCTTGGAAACAGCAGACGAAAACATTGATATTTTAGTAAATAATGCAGGTAAAGTTTCAACAGCTATTGGGTCTGCATTGTTGCTATACTTTGTTCACACTGGCGTTTGATGACTAAGAGTAATATAGATGAAGGCGGTTACAAGTTTCCCTTGGAGGTTCGTAAATCTAAGCAACATGATATCAATATTGAACATGCACACGTATTTCGCTTCTTTATCTTTACATCATTAGTACAAGAGGATACTACCTGAAGTGATCGGCTGCTGTTTGCTTTACAGGTGCCATAGGCGTTCGTGGCAGAACTGCAGAAGGCGTTAATCGTATCCATGCCATCAATTACTTGGGTCACTTTTTACTCACCAACATGCTCTTGGACAAACTGAAGCAGCAATCAAAGAAGCGACCTGTCAGAATTATCAACGTTACTTCCCATGGTTACAAGTAATTTGAAAACAGGAAGTCGAACCGAAACGTTACCGCAACCGATAAGCCGGTTACTGTAAGGTTTTTGGCGGTAACGATATAAACAGGTTACTTTAAAGTGGAACGTTTTTGACGAATGAACTTTAACCGCAAGAAAACCAGTTTTGTCTATATTAAAATCACATTGAAATGTTAAGGTATTAAGGTGCACACAATTTGTTACACATCAGGTGACCCTGGTTAGTATAGTACCCCAATGTTTGTATATAGGCTTTCAGTGACATTTTTGGAAAATAACTGGCACCATTCCACATGTCTCTGAAAATCAGGAAAAGTCATTGAAACACAGGTTTCTAATATTTTTCTAAGCATATAAAATCAACAAAAAAAGAAACCCCAGGGTGATGGACCACCCAGGTTTCCAGAGCAGGCGTGCAAAACCTGTTTGGCCAAATATTACCACCGATACCTTGTACGTGAAGGGTCGTCCTAGACCATGACTTGATATGAAGGAAAAACCATCTAAAATGCGCATGACATTTTCTGCGCACAAACAAAAATTCTATCAATCCCCTTTTCAGGCGAACAGTGTATAAAATTTGTATGCTATAATGTTTCGCTGCGCAGATACGATTTTTTTGTAAAAGTGATTAAAAATGGACGTCGGGATGTCAAAAGTAGTTTGGTCCGGAAATAACGGATGTCACACTGTCAGATGTTTCAGGAAAAACTAATCAAATCTGGGGTTGAAGTACACCCATGATTTCCTGACTCATAGCCTATACTATAGCATTTTAAGGTTTCCTGAGCAGGAAAACCTGACCTGAATGAAACTACTGCATTCAAAACTATCATAGTTCACTGATTTATAATCTGTCAGTAACCAGTTTCATAACACTAGTTGAATTGTATTACAGAGTGATCACAATTCAACTGGTTTGATGAATGCGTGGTGGTGTTTTAATGGCTACGATTATCAGCAAAAAATTAAAAATAAGAATACAAACGTATTTGCGTATGTGGTTGCATGCAGTGGAAAGCATGCCCGTAGCAAGGTTTTAAGGCTTGGTGGGCGAAATATATATATTTTAGGGGGGGCAAGATTTTTATTTTTATAATATGTTAAAACAAATTTTTCTGGGTAAAACGCAATTTGGGGACCACAAACAATATTTGGTGGACATTGCCCCGGCTACGAGCCTTATGCAAAGTGGAAAGAAATTTAAAAGCATTTATTTTTGTGTGCGCTGCACAAATCCTCCTTTCACAAACAGCTATAAAATGCCATTGTTGTCGTTTGAGTCAATCGTTTTATTTACCACTCAGGTAAGTCAGGCTTGAGGGCATACATCGAGCAGCCAATTTTTGTTTCATCATTTGAAACCATCACACAACATGCCCCATTGTTAGTTCGGTGTTTAGGACACTCCATGACAGTATGGTGTGTGGTTTGTTCCTCGATGACCACACTCGCAGGCCGCTGTTGGAGCCAGATCCAAATGGTACATGTTGAATTGGAATTTTCCGACATCAATACAAAGGCGGTTGCGCCTGGTCCGTTGCTTGTCTTGGGACGGACATGCCAGTAATTTGGTGCTGACGTCTGGTCTGAAATCTCCGAGTTTGGTGCTGCTTTCTCTCCACTCTGTGTTCTACATTTGATCCGCGCATTGCGCAGCAACAATGTCGATGCAGGTGAGCAGTTCCTATTCAGTGGCACAAACGGGTGTTTAGACTTCAGCGGCTTCTCATCAGGTATACCGGTGAGTGTGGACAGGAGCATGTGTCCAGGTGTCAACGAGCGGCATGCAAAGGACAGTGTAGCTCATTTGGGGAGAAGGTCATCTGGTCGGATGTTTGCCAGGACCGGAAGAATATTCGGTAGTGTAGGACGGACGACGGAGGTATCCAGTCACAATTCGCTAAGTGTCATTAATGGATGAATTGAGACATGTGTGCAGGCGTGTAGTGCTAAAACAAGAGGTGTGGGAACGCCGTTCCCACACCAAATAGTTCGAATAAAGTGAGCATTCGCCGGGAAGAATTTCCACACTGGAACTTCGTGTTTCACTGTGGGCTTTTGACTAGCAGTGTGAATCTGCGTGTCGCTAGCCCATATGTGAGATCGCAGCGTTGTTTTAATGTAATCTAGTGCAAAAAGGTGTGGGAACGCATTCCCACACCAAGAAAAGATATGGGAACGCCGTTCCCACGCGTTCCCACCCCACTACACCACTGCATGTGTGTGCACTGCAACGCCAAATGGATGAGCTATACTATAACGTTGAATGCACAAGGGATAATGTGGCTGTGCGCAGCGTTGCTTATTCAGCGCCCCAGCCAGTTCCAGAAAACTGCCTCAGAAGTGCGAAGCGGTATGTCTATTTTTCATCAAGGCACTCAAGGTGTCAGTGTTGTGAAAGAATTCTGCCAAAGGTTACTCCAAAACATTTGAGCTCGAAGCAGAATGACAGGGTGTCATCATTCCTGTGCCCCAAGCTCCCGTCTGGTTTCCTTCTGGTGGAGTTTAGGTTGCCGACACTGTCTTGGTCTTGCTAAACTTTGACTTCTCGGTCTGGAGGAATGCACGGGTATCGCCATGTCTTTGGACGGAACCTTCTCTACTAACTGCCGGTTTCCATCACCATGCATTTTTGCCAGGACACTAGCGTTACATGCTTCATAGAAACAATGGTTGGCAAATCAGAGATGCAGGCGATAGAAAGGAGAGGCGCCAAGACGCATTCCTGTGGGATGCTATTTTTGAGGCGGCGTAACATGCTCAGCTGACCACTATCGATAGATGGGTAAATCTGCGATTCATAGCAGCTCCGCGATCATGGCAGAGTCTGTGCTTGTCAGATCACAATCTCAGTAGCCTGCAGGTCAGCTTGTGGTGCTATGCGGTGTCAGATGTTGCTGTAAACACAACAGAAACTACTCTACAGGGTGGTATGCTGTCGTGAACTCAACAAACGAACAACTTTTTTTAGCCGCAAACCTGTCCTCAATGTCTTAGGTTAGCAAGGTGACTTGATCTGCAGTTGAAAGCTGCGGTTTTATGACATAAGAGAGTGGTTCTCAACCTTTATTATCCCATGCACCCCTTTAACCGTTATTCACAGATATAATCCCCCCCTAGAAATTTAGTTTGTAAAGAACACTTTTACATCAGTACACTAAGAAAAGAAACTAAACTCTTTACAATTGATAAGCTCTTTGGCCTCTAATTTAATTACATTTTAAACAAAATCCTAAATACAAAATTCCCCCTGGTGGGGAATTCCCCCTGGTTGAGAACCCCATGACATAAGGCATCATTTACTTTCATTCTTGACTCGAAGAACGTATTGGCTATATATTTTATAAGTATAATAAACATCGTCGACATTTTCGAACTGTGTTCCTATGAGTGCAACAGTTTCTTAAGCAAACAGCCTAAAATGAATATTTTTTTATATGTCTTCGCTTGAGCAACTTTGTGTTCGTTTATAACGCGCAGTTTCACTATTGTTGCTTTCATTCATGAGGTGTGAATATATCTCCAGTTGATTTTTGCGTCTTATGTTAACTTGCCAGGTGGCGAAAGGAACTTGATTTTGATAAATTTACCGAAGACTCCGAAAGCATCCGAGATGATTACAGATTCTACGTCAATGCCAAGTTTGCAACTATTCTGTTCAATTCCGAGCTTCATCGAAACCTGCAAGATCACAACATCACAACGTATGCAGTGGATCCAGGTCGGTATGAGCAGCATTGAAATCTGCTCAAGACGCGGAAAACTAAAAAACAGAAGAACTGTCTTTTTTCAGTGGTTATGACAAACAAAACTGTTATCTGCTGAAAAAAAAGCTGTTTCCATTTTGCAAGATATGATATCTTTTCTAGCATTATGTAATCAAAAGGCTGGAAATTGCCAAGACAAGTGTTTTCTCGTAAGTGATGCAATGGATTTCTTTTTAAATCAGTATTGCAATTCAAGGATGTGAGCTATTAGGCGCGTGAAAAATATAATGTCTCATTTTGTACGAAGTATCTAAATTTCATGCCAGTACCACTAATGCCCAACACTTCATTCATGTGCGTGAAACGTTAGGGTTACCAAACATTAAAAGTGTTTGCACAAACGGTATAGAAACTTAGTTTTACTGTAAGCAGGTACCTGTTCATCAACGTGGAAACGAAGCCCATTAGTGGCTTGCGTCACACAACAACAGGTTTTCGAAAGGTTGAAGCACATATAGACCTTTTTAAACAAACAATTAACCAATATTTTCAAGTGAGTCACAACACTGTAAGTCAGGGTTTTCCAAATGTTTTAGTCAGAGGGCCACACAAGCTATTACACAACAGTTAAAGGGCCGACATCTTACGTAATGTGGTTGTTTCGAGATATGTTACATTCTACCAAATCAACAAGTTTTACGTGAATTATATTTTCATTATTGATAAAATGTCTTCTCCGGCCAGATGCGGCCCGCCGGCCACAGTTTGGAGACCCTGCTGCGAGTGAAACGGAGACTTGATCTTTACTGAGGAAAACGCAGTTGGAAATAACGTTGTGCGATGAACAGTAGAAATTCAATGAAGCTCAGAAATTTTCACAATTCCTTTCAAAAAAACGTTTCTTTTTTCAAATCAACTATATTGAAGCAATCTTGTTCAGTTAAAAACTAAAGCAGAAAACTAGTGATGCCTTACAATCAAATGGGGCCATATATTTTGGCTAATATTCAACGACACAAACTTTTAGCTTATTTTCAACGATTCAGCTAATTTTCACCAATTTGAAAATGCATTTTTTTAGGTATGATCCATTCTGAAATTGGAAGTGACTTTCCACTTAAGCAGCAAATAATCAGATTGCCTTCTTTACTTCTTAAAAGGTGAGCAAGATTTTGACTTCTATATTTTTTCGTCAAATTTGAAGTTGCCAAACCCGTTTGTTGTAGGCGATGGTCTGGTATTTAAAAAATGAGATGCTAGTCTCACTCGTAATTTGTAATCTCGCCAAACCTTATCCTCTCCTTTGCATTGATTAATCCAAGATGTTAACTGTAACTTTTCATCAACTTCATTTTAGATAACTTATCTATAACTCGCTTCTCCTATCTCTGCGAATTAAATTTCGTAACCCTGCAGATCGTTTTCAAAATTTATCATTTTCAATTTTAGACCTGCCTACTACGGCGCACAGACAATCTTGTACTGCGCAATGGACGACGACGTTGTACAGCACAGTGGCGATTATTTTTCTGGCTGTTCAAGAGAGGAGTTAACTGTATACGCAAAGAATCAGACTGCTGCCAAAAAACTTTGGAAGAAAAGCGTGAAACTTACAAATCTGTTGACAACATAAGTTTTTTAACAAACCATGTACGCTTTCAAGATTGGCCATACGCAATCGCTCAGTTACAAAATTTCGAAGAGTTCGAATCGTTGAACAACACGTAAACGAAAATCGGCAAAACTCTCTGATCCTGGATTTACCACCAGAGGTTACACCAGGGGATTTGCAAGAGTGACATTTCCTAGACATTGTCTAAGATTTGCTTGGCGCAATCGTTACGAATTTAGTATTTGAATCGCGCTGTGTGGGCAAATATAGTCAAGATAAACCTCGAATATTAGTCCAATTGTGCTCTGAAAATTATCCACAGAAAAGAAGCAGAATACAATACATTAGAAGCCAAATTGATAGAACGCGAAGGCTACTACCACAATTACATGTCATAAAATAGAGAGATCCATAGTGTTTCCAGAAAAGGTCCAAATATCTTCAAAACATTCGAAAACAGAGTCCAAATATTGGGTAATGTCAAATAATTTAGTAATTCATTAAAGTTTGTCTTTTTCGTGTTTTCAATTTATGCAACTTAAAGAAACATAATGTTTGAAGTTAATTCGCTAACTGCGGGGTAGAAATGTTCACTAAATGTCACTGAAAGTAAAGTATACAGACACCAGCACCAGAAGTCGCATGTTACCAGTAAATTATGAATTTTTATGATGTAATTTGAGTAGCAAACAAGGATTACAGTTTCATTTTATCACATTTTATGTGCTTGCCATCATTACAGTTTGCGTCCACCAGTCATAAACATAACCACGCAGTAGGCTAGATCATATGTATAGGTACAAACAAATTTTTGGGAGTGTGGAAAAATTTTTTATGCAAACTTTGGGTGCCATTTTTAGAATTCAAACAGCGATGGACACCATTTTGCCCGGATTTTCAAGGATTTTCCCCAGATTTTCAAGGATTTTGCCCAGATTTTCGACAAATCAAAACTTTTAGGGGTGTGCTTGCACCCCCTGCACCCTGCCTCCTACACCACTGGGCTAGATCACGAAATTACAGGCATGTTTTCACAGGAGTAAAAATATAAAATACATGTTATGAATCATGTAGCCTAATTATAAACTTTATAATTAAAATATAAAGTCACTCGAAAAGACAATCCTTGTTTTTCATCAGTCTCAAATGTAAGGCATATCACAAACTGACATGATCAAAACACAAACTGTGATTTCCTATCACCAGAATACACAGTGGTTTATTGTTTCGTTTTCATAAAACTGGGATAATCCAGTAAACACTGCCGAGCAGATTCATATTTTTCTTTCTGAAGCGGTTTTGGCACTTGATATTTAAGCATTTTATATTCATTTAAGATATGTTTAAGACTGCACAAGCGGCAAGCCTACACACAAATTCTGGTAAGCATTTTCTTTTTCATTTGAAGCAATTTTAATTAGTGTGTAAAAGTTTAGCATACGTCAAGCATTGAAATATAAATGCATTAACAAAGCATAGGGTTTGCCTAAAAAAACTCTGGAGACATGCTGATATCACACTGGCATTAAAGCATCTCTACCAACCAGGCTGGGCCTACGCTATCATATCTTGGTGCGCAGTAGTTAAAATGTGTAGAGCGACACCTACCAAGAAACTTTTGACCACTATTTCGCGAAGACAGCTTTACTTAAGACTGGAGTGAGTAAACATTACGTTAGCAATGAATTGGCGGGTAGTTCAACTCAGTGCATGCCTAGTGTCCACACTATGGACCAGTGATTCTTAACCGGGGACGCGCCTCCCCAAGAGGACGTGAATAAATTTCAAGGGGGGCGCGAGCCCTTATGCGCTGTGCAACATGGAAAATTTGATCAACAAATCAACCGATAAATATGTCTGCTTATACGACTTGTTTACTGTCAGGGGGTTTTGACACAAAGGACAATTACTTAAAGCGGGCATGGTAGAAAAAAGTTTGAGAACTACTGATAGATGTAGGGTTGATGTTTCTGGCAGTATTTCCCAACCTTATAAACTGCGGCTACCAGACCCAATTTGCCAGTAGTAGACTATTTTAGCACTCATTAGATTAACGATTAATATGCATACACAACGTTAAAATATGCCAAACTGGACAGTAGACCAATTTATACCTTTACCAAACAAGCCAACATCTCGTTAATGGGCCATTGAGTCGCCTGACGTAGGTTGTCAAGTTGTGAACCACGAGTTCAAAGTCTCTTAATGCCCTCGTTACCCCACAGCGACATGGCGATGACCTATTCTGCTGACTAATTATTCAAAGTGTTGACAAGCATTGCGGAAATAATGTGCAAATTGAAGTTAAGAGATCAATATGCTACTGCACGTTTCTTGAGATCACTTATATTCGTTTCAATATTAAAACATGAAAGATCCAAAAAAATTACTAAAATTGGGTGAAAAAGTCCAAATTACAAAGCGTTGGTTCCTTTTACCCACATGTATGTTAATTTTTCCATGCTACTTTCATGCCGTTGAATTATTCTAACATCTCACAAAAATGTCACACGGCGAAATTTTCCTTTGGCTTGATTGTCTGCCCCTGAATAGTGATGAAATAACTTCTAAGATGTATTCTTCCACGTGCTGGCTTAATGGGACATCTGTGACGGAGCAGTTTTTTTTCTACTCTCAGTACAGTGTGAATTTGACCGCATGACCTTAATTTTGATTTGCAATCACCGCAGTGATCGCTTTAACAAAATCCGTTGTGTGGTAATGACATGGACACGACGGCAAGGAAGCAATTTGTAGATAAACCCGAAGAACGATGTGAAGCAGTTTTGATCGGCTGGGAAGTGCCTTAACAGCACGAATGATACCACGAACTAGTTTGAAAAAAACTTCTACGAAAAAAATGGACACTAGCATAGAAACTTGTACGTTTCTTTGTGACAAACCGCTACAAAGTCCAACATGGTCCGAAAAAAAAATTATTTTGCTGCAGAGTGTGTGGAAAACCCAAGAAACCATTGCTAATTTTGGTTGTCCTAATAAGCAACGGCCGCTTAGACAATTTCTGTTTATTTTATAAGGGATCGGCGATAGATCAAATGCAGTTCTTAGATCTCAAAAATTGACACAGAGTCACAGAATGTTGAAGAGAAATTTAAAGAAATTGTACTCAATGCAATTGTTAGTAAAAATGTGCTTGAATGCGCTGCTTTCAGAATCAAAAGTAGATCTATGGAATTGCAGCAACCCGTANTGCGTATCGCAACATCATTCAACTTAGTGAGGTATAGATGATTGTACAGTAACTGCATCANAGTCAGTGGTGCAGTGCTAAAAAAAGTGTGAGAACGCACCATAAACTAGGCATTTTCAACAGTANTTGAAACGCACTTTTAGTCAGTTTAATGAGGTACTTACTTTCACTGCACTACAAACGAAAANATGAAAAAAGTGTGGGAGCCCCACGCGNTCCTTCCCGACTACATTCCAATATTTTGTTTTGTGACAGACAGCGGCATGTGTTGAACAAACAGGAATTCGCGTGCCGATTTTAAATCCCTGGGCACAGTGGTATTATTTTTGCTTAGTGACAGTCAAGAGCATATGCTGAACAAACAGGAAGATCGTATGTTTGATTTCATCGCGTTGGGAACCATGTAAAGACCATTATTTGACTAAAAATAGCAGACGGCCTGGGCACCTGACGAGTTTCTGATCTTTTGTTCATAAGATGAATCACGCCAGAGAGGCGTATCAGCTGCAGGAAAAATTCAGGAAGCTGTCAGAATTCAGAAAATTATCAAGTTTGGCCGCAGTTATTTTTGTTGTCATAAATGTCATGCAGCAACGCGATGTTAATACGCAATTAATTGGCACTCTTGAATTACGAATTTTCAAAAAAAATCAACAGAAACAAAGTCAAACTACATTATGTGATATCACAACGATCGTCAAAGCACTTGCTGTCCCCTAAGCGCAGGTGTCAACAAGTTACAGCCGCTTTGAAGTAACAAGTTTTTTTTTAAGACTAATAAAAAACTAATCAATAATTTCACAAGGAGTACTATTTGCATTCATTTTTGTTAGCACATTGCGATAAATCGCAAGTCACCTTGATTTGACGCAGTTTTATGTTTCTCTTCAAATTTCTCTTTACTGCTCTCTTTACTCCACATTTCTCTTTAAGATGTTCACAAAAGAGCAACGGCGGGATGTGCCTCGTCNTAGTTNTTTCACTCTTTGACGTGTGACAGGGCAGACATNAGAGCTTCCTTTATGAACCCCTACGTCATTNGCAGTCGTTCACTTTGGCTTCTAGTCAATAATTTTCCGTCATTTGGTGAGTAATTTTGACAAACATTCGTGTACATTAGAGAAAGATTGCTGGCAAAGCGGATTACGAGTTCGAATGTTTTCTTATTAAAACAACTACAAAATCAGGTAGATTGCAAGGTTACGTCAATCAGTTTTGAGCTCGGATAGTTCTATTTCATTTGTTAAAAATGGCTTGAAGTATTTTACACTCACTTGTGAACGTAGTTCAACAAACAAGATTTTGATACAACATTGGAGGATATTTTCATATTTGAAATCCAGACTACCTAGTTTTATTCTAAGGTCTTCTGATTGAAAAACCTGCAGCAGTGACTCGCTTCAATTATCAAGGTGATTGGAAAATAGAAAGCATTTGCGAGAAAAAGAATTGACCGTTTAGCATCATGGGTAACCCAATAGTTCAACGCAAGTGAGCATAAGAGGAAAACGTTGCTGCATATTTACTATGCCAGTGAATTTGCCTTTTAATAGACACAAAATACAAATGGAAGCGATACCTCAGTAAACGACTTTTTCCTGGAAGGACAGAGAAAACAAGTGTCCAAACTTTGAAACGCGTTATTTTTACGGAACATAGACGTTTTGCAAATGAAACTGCATTCTGCAAATATTGTAATTACAGCGCGTCCGCTTTGAAGCCTGAGAAGAAAGGTTTGACAAAGAAGTCAGAATATAAATTGTACAGCTGCATCCCAGACAACGTCTAAGCTGTGCGAATAAAAATCAGATTCGGATACGAATTTGATAATACATACAGAACTTGACAACACCACCTTTTGCAACATTTCAGCTCAACAATGGTTTGGCTAAGGCTTTCTTCATGGGGTCACTCTTTAGATGTGGTTTTGATTTTTTCCAAGTTGCAACAAAGTGAGCAGTATTTGCACTAGTTTGGTTTGGAAAAATAACGCTCATAGATTAAGCTATTCTTAAGTCCAGCGGGCAACTTATTTTTCAGATTCAAGGGAAAGAGCAGCCCTTTAAAATATGGTTGCTCTTCCTTTCGCCTGCCCGATCTTGTTACTGGTCTCAGCTACAATGGCTGAGGTGAAGACTGTTCAGGACCCAGGAGAGTTAGGTAAGGCACTGCAGCTCGGTTCAAAATTTAATCAATGCAAAATAGCGATGTGCTTTTGTGTTATGAAAGATACATATTTCGCGAAATGTGGTCGAACAGCTGGCGGGAGTCTTATTTATCGCTAAGAACATGAAACGTTAAATTGCAAAGCANCAGCAAAACAGTGAAAGTTCGCAAATTTTTTATCAATGCAAAAGAGAGACTTTTCAGTAAGCTTTTTAGTTAATTTTTNGTTTTATCAATTCTTGCACACAAGAACAACTTTTCGAAATTTAGGGAGAATTTTACACTGTGCACTTTGCTACTCTTATTTGTATTTCTACGCCAGATAGCAAAGCCCGTCCAAACAACTCAGTCAACTTCATCTGGCAGGAAAGCGGAGAGGAAGAAGGTAACGTGTTATGTTCATGTTCATATGTTCACAGCTTTGATAATTTAAATGTTTATATATAGACCGTCACACCAGCTACGTAACATAATTTTTTGCTGAAATTGCGTTTCTTACATGTTGTGCATGACTGCTCGTTTTTAATCTTGGCGCACATTATTGATAAAAAGGTAGTTTGATTTGTCGTGTTACACGCTTAGAGACCATCCACACTTGCAAGCATTATCGCAAGTACACAAAAGCTGGACGCTTTTCCATAATGCCTCCTCCCGTTTATGAAAACGTATGAAAAAGAACTGTGAATGCAATTTTAAGGCCCGCACTTGAGATAACATCTCAATTTGTCATATCTCTTAAATCAGGAGTGACCAAACGTTTTGACCCGAGGGCCTAATACGCGACTGCCTGGCCACGGGAGTGTCGGATACAGTGTGATTTACATAATCTATGCAAAAATAGGTTGTTTAAAATGTATTGCAGTACAATAATAACAATAAAATCACACCATTTTGTTTGCACTTTTATTTAATACAGGCAGCAGCCGAAGCTGTTGCACTGCTGTCCACAGTCGGAAACGTGGTTCTTGAAAAAAAATGTGCAAGGTATTTGGTGGGCCGTAGTTTGGTCACCCCGTCTAGAGAAGCGCGTGGGTCATAGCAGCAATAAAAACTTCAACCGTTATAAGCTGTTTGCAAGTGTATATCGAATGATCAGCCCAAGCGAGAGAAAAATTGACAATCGTTGGCAGCGCCATAACGCATTGATGGCCTGAAACTGATATTTACCAGGGCCTGCAACCATCTTTGCGAGATTCAAATCCAATCTTTGCAGTGTTTGCACAGTAGTTTCATTGGAGAAATACAGCCTCAATTTTTGCTTTAATTTTTGATTTTGCTCCAACGAAATATTTGTCTTTTTGTTTGCGTATACTTCGAGGACGAACTTTAGTGAATAACGCTTTGTAGCATGACAAAAGTAGCTGAAATCTTCCAACGCCAATACTTCACATAAAAGTGTTTACGGCCCGTTTGAAATAAAGCTCTGCAAAACGCATTTACACAGAATTTTTGAGGCCAAGTGAAATAAACCTTTTGCCAGATTTCCCCTCCTCTTTTTCGGTTGATTCATTGAAATGTATTTTTTCCCTGTCACCAATCGACAGAAAGTGTTCGCTGTCAACCATACACAGAAACTGTTCCTTTTCAGCCAGCGACAGAAACTGTTCCCTGTCATTCATCGACAGAAATTTTCCCCTGTCACCTATCGATAGAAACTGTTCCCTGTCACCAGGACCGGCTTTAACATATCTGAGGCCCTAGGCTAATCCACTTGTGACGCCCCTGACCCATTATTGCAGGAAAAAACTGGAAAGCGTCAATCAATTTGCGAAAATCCGAAAATGACGCTCTGAAAGTACGGTCAGTAAAAAATTCTAAATCATTACTGGAGTGCCCACGATCACTGCTCTCATTGCTGTCGTTGACGCAAAAGTTTTCAGTTGCACCGATATTTTGAAACCTGCATAGCTGGCGAGAACAGGATTATTAACTGCCACAGGCAAACCAACCGAAATCGCCATAATGGAAATATTTGACAAAACACATGGTCTACGTTTTTTAGAAGAATCACATCTGTTTTTTCTTATCTGTCTTAAAAAAAAGCACTGCACCGCACCTAGGTAGTATGTGTGGCGGCATANAGACNTAAAGCACAACGTGAGGACCACGTNGCAACTCGCTTACCACGGCTGTAAAAATCTCACACACACGAGCAAAACACGTCACGTAAAACGCACCCAANTGGTTGTAACTCTTAGGTTCACGATTCGCGTTTTTCTTACTTTTTCAGACTGGGAAGAATCGAACGCAACTAAACTGTCGCGTGAATAGATGT
>JGI24022J15233_10005097_pt1 | contig 13803 bp, 8 predicted proteins | sample Ectturendosymbi2_FD_15233 | JGI IMG/M metagenome (IMG submission 15233) | reverse complement strand
TGCGACGCGCCGATGAAGTTCGGCGCTGTAACCCTTAACCGTACCCTCACGAGAAACCTGCTGCCATCAAATGAAAGGAACGTCACCCAAGTGTTAGGTGAGACCCTAATGCAGACGAGTGACTGTGGACGCAATTATCAAATTGTAAAAGTTCTCGCCACCGACTGTACATGACTAGTGCGAATTTACTCACAGAAAATTTTGTGTGGTCGCCCTTCAGGACGTGCTGAAGGTAAAGCTGCTTGATCTCCCTCTCCATGCGCGAGGGCAGTCCAGGGAACATCGTGCTGCCGCCGGACAGGACGATGTGTTTGTAAAATTCACTCCTGCGTGAAAGTGGCTTGGTTCAGAGAAAGCGCATTTAAATTCACACCGAGTCACGCGCTCGCTGAAAACGCAACAAACCAGGACACAGTAGATTGTTCGCAAAGTTGCCAGGTCATGTTTATTAAGGTCTGGATCGGGCAAAACTCTTGGGCAGTGTTTTTCAACCATTTTTGCTGCGGCGAAACCTTCCGCAAATGTTTACGTTGCTCATTGAACCCTATGCAATGATCCAAGTGTCGATATTGCTACAACCGCATAGAACGGTGGTTGCGAATTTCGTCCCAGGCAATTTCGGTCGGTTTTGGCGGAAGCCCGGTTGAGAAACCCTGCTCTAGGGAATGGCAACTTTTGAACAGAAATAACGACCGCTGCAAATGAAGCAGAAGGCCACATGCTCAGGTTTTGTTTAAAAAAAGTCTATGAACTTTAACAAAAGCGGCAGAACTAAGCGACTGCAAACCGGAGCACAGTGGGGAGAGTGGCTTTCTCAAGGTTTTCTTGCGACCACTTTCTTTTGTTATACGTCAAAAAGCAAACTTCAAACTTCAGATCTCAGCTCTGAATGTATTGGTCGGATTTTGAGTGCAAAACTACAAAAAGCTTGGCGCCCAGTGCCATAACAAGTAATATCCAGTTCTACAAGCAGCAAAGTTTTTCTGCGAACGATCTACTTCAAATCAAATCATGTCAAAGCAAACGGGCCCAACAAAAGATATTACAAGAGCTGTAGCTATGTTTTGAAACGCTGCACATGAAGAATTAGTAGATATCCACATCTGCAGTATGCACAGCTATATGTCAGTACAAGTAATTTCTACCTGATGTCGATGTCTGCTGCTTGAATTGTGTTGAACAAAAGCTCAGCAATTCCACAGGTTTCGATGTTGATAAGGTGGGGCTGGAAAAGCGCTTCGGGCGCCTCGAACCTTTCTCCTGCCACTTTAACCAATCTTCCGTCTGGAAGCTAGTAACGAAGATACGTTCGAAAATAATACCACGCCGGATATGACTAAACATTCTATGTAAATATATTACAAGGCTACAATGCTATTCAGCATAACACACGTTTGATCGGATATACTTGGGAAGGAGGATGTGGTCCCATGTGCACAGTAGAGCATCTTTCCAAAACAAATTTTTAAAAGAGATTTGCGACTTGATGACAAAACAGAGTTTGGCAGCAATCGTAAACACTAGAAATTGTCCACGGGCTATTTAACCATCGCAATTTCAAAGTACAGCACAAACAACTGTGAATGCCACAAGTGAAAAATACTTGTACATCGCACACGCCATCCAATCACGTCAGCCTCAAGAAACATTTGCAATGCAGTACATACGAGTGCACANAGAACAAAGCACAAACCGTTGATATCCGCAACGTAAATAATGAATCGAGCAACTAAGATCGGGAAGCCGCTCATCGTCCCTGCCATGACTCAAGCACAACTGCAACCAATGCTGAGCCAACTCAGCCTTCAATGACAAACGCGCTGATTTCCCACAAAACACCAGCAAAGTTCCCAGGGTAGACCTGAATAGGACTTCGGCAGAAACAGACCTGATGACTTATTTCGTTTTTAGTTGTTCGTCACTGAAGGCGACGAAAAATTGAAACACGTGGCGCTCATCCTGAAACGCAGCTTACACCAGAATATCATAGACACCTAAGTTAAGATACAAGGCATGGATTTCTCTTTCGAAGCAAAAGCTGCGTCTTTACGTCAGATTCTCGTCTCACGCAAGGAAGGGAATCTGTGATGGAACGCAACCCTTTACAGCCAGCGTCGTCGCATCACGACAACAGGTTGGCCATTACCAGCGTCGAAAAGTAAAAGATTAAGTTCGCTTTATTTCTATGGCGCTGAATTATCCTCGTGTGGATTGGGGTAGATAGCCATAAATTAGGTACTCGGCTAACGAATAATAACCGTGGTTTTGTTGTTTGGGGCTGGAAAGTGCTTGACAATGGAAGCAGATCGAACACACTATGAACCGAACTGAAAACGCTTGATCTCGATTTAACTCAATAACAATCCAAGACCAACTTAAACACAAAAATATTGAACTGGAAGCAAACGCAACTTTACAACCTAAGCGCTGACAAACTACATTGCAAATAAACTCGCCTTGTATGATTCAACAAGATACGTTGTTTCCGTGGCAAGCTTTTGTTCCTGCTCTGTGTCATACCTAAAAAACACAGAACAAGACTGTTGCGATAGTGGCATCCACATCGCACTAATAGTCGATTCGGATTGGCGCGTTAGCGGTGTCGGAAATAAATCCTTTTGCTGAATCGTAACTCGAGTCTTACAAAAGATAGCGCTCGGACCGTAGACACTTTGAAATCGTAATATTTTTTCTTGAAGTCTGTTTCACGTGAAACGAAAGCGGTTATTACTTCATGTGGCAACCGCAACTAACGCATACAGCATGATCAGGCCGCTGCCTCACATGAAAGTAGATAACGGTAACATGGCAAGTATGGTACAACGAAATACATCGTTCACGTGCCAATAGTCTATACCAGCGGTTCCGAAAGTCCGGCCCGCCAGCTTTTCTAGGAATGTTTAGTGTTTTTAACAATTTCGTGCAAATAAAATTACGTATGATGTAATTAACCAAAATGCTTTTGCTGTAATCGAGAATATTTCTCCCGCTTTAAGCCAAAACAAATCAAGCTTTCCGTTTTGGTCAAAAGCTCAACTATAAAGTTTGAGTTTACTGGCAATGTGTGAAATAGAAGTGGTTCACTTAGGACCGTGGCCATTTGTCTGTAATGTTATAATTTACCAACAACACAGACAATTGTTACGTTACAGCTGCTTTTACGTTAGATGTTACTGCGCACCAGCAACCTATGTTACATGTGCTTGGCGCCTAGACGGATGCAGACTCTACATTAGCTTGTACAAGTGCTGCGAAATTTTTAAATTGTAGTAAGCATTTGGAGTTTGAAGCGTAAGCGTTATCTAGGAATATACAAACGTGACTAATGTTATGCGTGTTGCTTTTTTTTCACTGCACAAAGTAGTTCGGCCCGCGGACGCTGATAAGATGGCGAATTTGGCCCAGAGTCCAAAAAGTTTGGGGGCGCTGGTCTACATTTTGCACAGACACTGCTAGGAAAAAACAAGGAATTGAAGTCTTCGTTTTGCACCTCTTGATTCAAAATCTGCTCTCATATTGTACTTGCAACTGGAAAGCACATTCATTTCACTTGTTTTTGATGTGAAAATAAAAAATGTTGGAAAAACAACTCTTACTCTCATGCTTGACCGCCTTTTTATGAAAATCTTTGCTAACTCACACAGAGAAATTCTAAACCCCAACGCGTTAAAAACATAATTTGATAGTGTGAGGTTTCTTTTCCCTGCAACCTGGAGAGTAACGAACAGAGAAGTGTAATAATTTCACTTTTTGTATGAAACTTTTTTTTGTTTTTTAGTTTCAGGTTCGCGATTTCCGCGACGTTTTCGGCAAAATGTTGTGGCTTTCAATTTTTTTGATGTGGGCAACAGCGACTTATCGACCAATCGACTACACACACAGCACGAAGTAAATGTTCTTGATTGCATGTAGTGACAAACCCAAAAAATATATAAAAACACTTAAATTTCTTTTGTGGTAATGAACAGCAAAGGCTCGACTAAGAACAACGCGAGATGTCAAAAACACTTACGCGATGTAGCAAAGTTTTTCTTTCATCATGCGAACGGTTTCAAAATCCGCTGATTGATTGAACACGTATCCCCGTAGCAGTAATAGCTGAGGAGAGCAACAAAAGTTAATTTAAAAAAAAAAACGATAACCGAAGGAGAAATGGCACCATTAATTTCTAAGAAAAAATTACAATAACAAGAAAATATAGATTCAGCGTTTCCACACAATGCCAACAGGAAAATAAGCCAACAAACGGGGATACCTTGATCAGATACCGCGTTATGTCGCGCCCTGCTACGTCCAATCGCCGCGTGAGGTGCGGAAGTGAAAACCCTTCGTATACTGGGCAGATATGCGAGACACCATCGCCGATATCAACCACGATTCCAGTTAGCAAACCTGAAAACGTCATCAATACAACTAATTAAAAATACGAGCAACAATGTTGGCTGAACAGGCTCCGCAACTGGAGCTTCGTACGCCAACTAAAATTATTTGAAACCTGCAGAACTGACATCTTCACATCGTTCGTAACGCCCGACGGTAAGGTGCTTGCTTATCATATTTTGTTTCTCAAAAGGCAGTTCCAGTTTCACAACACACGCAAGTCATAACGTAACAGTGACGTAGCCGTTTTAAAGGTCTCACTCTTATTTCCTTGACGATAACATGACGAAGCCGGAAATATGCCTTTTGTCGATGGGGCCGAGTCTGACGCTGTTCCCCTAAAGCTGCTAAACTGCGAGCCACTCAGTGGTGAATGGATCGATCTACCTGTCTGTCGATTGAAAGACAGACTCCACGATAGAGAGCTAACGTATAGCCACAAGTTTATCGCTAATTGCATATACAGTATATCAATGCGTTCTCTGCACCTGAATCCCATACAAGCCAAAGAATACAAGTACTGTAACGACAGCAAAAAGATGCTTAAATAGTTATTTCCATGCAAAACGCAAATCCCTATCCGACCACAACGTTGAATAAATACCGTCCAGAGCAACATTTGCGGTTTACTGACAAGTACACTTATTTGTACATTTACCTTGAGCATACAGTGTAAGAACAGCTTGTACTGCGATGTAACACCCATCAAACTGGTATTTCTCGAACATTCGCTGAACAAAAATAATGAGGCATCAATAGTAAGACACCAACGATAAAATCGTATTGAAAAAATTATCATGTCACAAAATCAAAATATTTTCGGTTTTATTTAGAGATCGACCGATAAGTTTTTTTTTGGGTCGATAGCGATGCTTTTTTTTCACTGCTGATAATAAGCCATGCCGATATTTTTGCATTACTCAAACCACAATCGAAAAAGACACTACTTCGCTGCGATGAGGAACCGTACAAAACATCGCATTCTGCGCAAACCTGAGTCACAAGAACAGTTAATCACCACAGCACGTACCCTGATTCGTTCGCAGGCTGCAATCACCTGCTTACATGGAAACGAATGTTGCGTCATAGAGCGGTTTATTGGGACTACTGCGCAGCGGTCTGCATATTACGCACTACTTGATGCATGTAGTGATTGCAGTCGGATAGCTGTGCGCCGTGAGGAACAGGACAGAGCATTTCAGTTAGTCAATCAAAGACGAAGTAGCAACTTGGGTTTCCGAACATTCCGTGCAGAACAATAGCGACAGAGTAACGGCTTTTATGAGCAAATACTGCCAATGCATATCGGCGGAACTCTGCCGATGCGATACATCGGCAGCATCGCCATATCGCTCGAGATACATGCGGTATATCGGCATGCCATCGGTCGAGCTCTAATTTCATTTCAATTTCAGTACAACAAAAACATTTTTGAAAAAAATGGGGAGTTTCCCACCAGTTATAAGATTGAAGTTAAGGTAGCACTGGTTTTAATGAGCGAGGTACAAAAACACGATGACATTACTGACATTCAGAAACATATTTCATTTTAGCAACGATTTTTTCCCTTCAGTGGCTGATATGATATGCTATCTGCAGTTTTTTCAGTATTCCAAGCAAGTATTAATCAACACAACACTGCATGATGTACAGAAAATTTTAAGCTCAAATCTCCCAATATTATCCAAGGCGCACCACGTTTTCGAAAAAGCAACCACACTCACGCTAAAAGCTACATACAAGAAGTCGCTTACGATAATAACTTGTTGTAATTAGCTGTGCATGCGGTTTGTTACTTTGGAAAAGCCTTGGATAGATAGAGTACAGAGAAGGGTGATGGAATGGGCAATGAGAAAGGTATACCAGAAAAAATGGTTTAGAGCGGCGATGAGCCTGTATCAAGGAACGAAAACGAAAGTCAGATTGGAAACAAAGATACAGGTGAAATTTCCGGTGAAAGCTGGTGAACACCAGGGCTGTTTTTTTCGGTCATTTCTCGGCCATAGACCGAAACGTTTTTGAAATGACCGAAAAAATTAAGTCATTTCGGTCAGAATGTTTCAAAATATAGGCTAAAAAACACTGTTGTGGCAAGTTTTAATACAACAGTGAGACAAATGACTGAAATGTCTCAACAGAAACTGACCAAAATGTTTCAGCGAAAAAAAACAACACCAGGGGTCAGTGTTATTGATGTTTGCAATTGTGGTGGATGTGGTTGCATGGAGCGAACTTTAGAGAATGTGGTGAGTTGCTAAGAGGGGGGTTTCCACTGAAGATAAAAGAAAAAGTGGTGTGAGATCAGAAATGTTGTATCGAAGCGAAACGTGGTGTTTTGAGAAAAAATGAAATTGCGATTTGGCGAAGAACTGAGAGGGATAGAGCGATGTGTGGAGTAATTGACAGGAACAACACGAAGGAACTGATGGATATGTTGGGTTTACAGAATACGGTGGTAAGTTGGCAAGAGCAAATGAGGTACGTTGGTATGGGATGTATTGAGAAGCGATGGCGATGATCTGCTCATAAGAGCATTGGATTTCAAAATAAATGGACGACGAGGAAGAGGACGAGCAAGAACAACACGGAGAAGTCAGGTGGAAAAGGAAATTAGGAAAGTGTCATATGAATGCTTTGGATCGTATAAGGTGGAAAAAAGGACTGGAATTAGTGGGAAGGTCATTTGGTTAATCCGGCCACCTCCGTAACGGAGATAATACCGGATTTAAAACGTTGACTACTTCGAATACTACTAATTGGAAGTTGCTAAAGAAAGACCTTCATAATTTCAAGTCTGGCGTAAAATAATAATTTTCGCCTGTGCGATGCAAAAAATTTAAGCGGAAATTCTGTAAACGTTGGTACAGTATATTACACAAATCAAGCAGAAACATCTCTTCGCTGAACTGCATCCAGGTAAGTTACACAACGGGGTCTAGCTCCACGCTGACAAATGGAAAATAGTTGTCATACACTTATTCATGTATTTCAGTGGTTTTTAACCTTGGAGACACTACGCCCCGCAAGTTTCATCCATGCATTCAGCGAAACTTCCGCAATTGGAAAAATAAAAAAACAATTTCTGCAAAAACGTTAGTCATATTTTAGTAACGCATAAAATGAACTATGCATCGGACCTCCAGCAAACCTCTGACTGACTTACCGAGTGCCTGGTGTTCGATCGAACCCAGGTTAAATACCACTGTTCTATTCGAGTATTAGCTATCAGTGCTGATGATGCGTTACTGAACGTGAAATGCATTTCACACTCAACGTCTAGATGCGGATACAGTTGACTGCGTCACTCAGACAGTTGTTTAAGGATACAAGTTACAGTATTAGGTACCAGAAGACAGTTGGTGAAATCGGGCCCATCTGCAGCTTACTGCAAAACGACTTTGTTTTTAGTTTATTCCGAATTTTTTAATGCTGCTGCAATCTTACCTCAATGATCTTTTCCCTGTTTTTAGTTGGATTCATAGGTGGTTCGGTAAGGAGGACTTTGGAATTTCTGTAATGAAATGATACATGCATAAAAGCAAAAGCATTCGAAGCAAGTTTGATGGTGACGAGATTCGGAAACGCTGAGAATGGTGATCTCTGCCTTGCAGTATTGCATTTTAACAACATACAACAGCCAGGTTTTAATGATACGAATCACAAAACCTAAGTAAGGACAGCGAGTATCCACACATCCTAAATAACAGTGCTGAAATCATAATTTCCCTTTGAAGATAGCACCACATCTAGCAGTGAAACGGAACATTACATCGATAAATTTCAAGACATAACTCTGTGTGTGTCACTTCTGCAATTTGCATACAACCCATAGAGACTTTATTTGCAGTTGACTGTTGCATATTACACTTGAATTGATTTTTCACATACACTGATTACAACTGGGTGACAAAGTTAGGATAGGAATTCAGTTACAGACAAAACACGATACTAATTATGCTATCACAAGTACAGTATATATCATGAGCAGAAGTAGTTAAGGAGAAATGTCCAAATTTCATCATAAATGACAAAACACGAATCTACGCAATAGACCATAAAAAAAATCCACGTCACCTTGGATCAATGTTAAGTTTTTCAGGGCCAAATGTGTAGTCCCACAGATGTTCCATATCTTCCCAATTTCGTACAATACCATTTTCAATGGGATAGTTTACTTCAAGTTGAGACCGCAAATTGCTAGCATCATCTCCGATCATTAAATCCTTTAGACAGGGCAATATAATAATCAGTTACAAGCACTCTCCAAACTTTTCAGAAGCATATCCATTTATGCTTATTCATGGAAGAATCAGCAGCCAGTGTCCATTAAATAAGGTGTTGTGTCCTAAATATGGAACTCACCTTTTACTGCCAGACATCAGAGAAAAATTAACAAAACCTTGCACCTGAAGAAATGCGTACAATTTTGGAGAAGCCAACAAGGATAAAGTTTCAGCTTCATTTTTATGTTAAGGTAAACTTTGCCAGCACATCAGGTGGGATGATCATGCTTGATCACACCTTGGTGTGGAGCCAGCAGTTGCTGAGAACAGTGAGATAAATTAGGACATTATTCATTAGCTGCTCACAGGAACCTTAAGAGGAAAATCAGGTTGGAAAACAAATAAATGACAACACAACCTTGCCAAACTCCACAAGTACATTTCTAAAATACTAAGAAGTATGTATTGTGCTCCACTCCACAGATCTTAATGTAACAGTATCTGTGAAGCACGTGAATTCCATGCAATTTTATCAACACATTAATCAGTTCAGTAAGGGAGCTTTTTAATACTTGCTACAAGCAACATGTTTAGAGAGTCTTTTTTTAAAAATAAATTAAAGTGGTTTACATAGTACTTGCTGCAGGTTTTAAGGTTGTTGCAACCTCTCAGCATGATGATGAACGTGCCATTTACCACAAACCAGATGTGTGCTAAGAATAGCACCCATATACATGTGGTGTGAACAAGCAATAATAGAGTGATCTCTATTGTTGCTTGCTGCCACAATGTGAAGCTTTGCACACTTGCCACTTGGGCTTTCCGATTGCAGGGGCTTTCCGATTGCAAAAAGTCTTTTTGCCAAAGATGTCAAATGCACATTTCTAAATTTCCTAAGTAATTTCCCAAATTTCCTCAAACAATATATAAAACATGGCACTGTGCTTCTTCAGTTTGTATTACTAGAGTAGTGCTCATACCAAGATATAAGTGAGCCATGGCATTCTATTTAAATTAAAACACTTGCTAGTTGATTCCCTGGAAACTTAGTACAGGAGTTTGTAATGTATATATAGATAGGTTTGTTACTATTACAGTAGAACCCAGCAGCTCACCAAATCTGTACATTGTGCATGGTGTTGCTTTAAAAGTGAAAGTTTTCAAAGGCTTGCACCTAGTTACAAAAATTCTTATTCCTCCGAGTGCAAGCATAATAGATGTCATCAAACTGGGGAAATGTTCAGAGAAAATTTTATGAACCATTGAAAATAGAGAAAATCATATCACCACCCAACAAAAATACTTGAATATGTAACAATATAAATATACGTTAAGCAACTTATCAACTAACAAAAACATGAGCTCTCTGTACATTGCAAAGTAGGACTAGCACAAAAAAGTACCAGGCTTACTATATACAGCATTTTTCCATTATGTATATTTCTGATTTATATAATACACTGTATGGTGACTGACAATCATCATTTAACAACAACTGAAATTCTTAGCTGCTTACTTTCTCATGTTTATAGTTTGCTGATCAATGCCATACCAATTAATGATAACTGATTGTGAGAACGGTTCCAGACTTTTTTTGTATTAACTCCTTAGGTTTACCTAGATTTAGCTGAAGTTCCTTGAAGTGCATATATATACACACAAAAAACGTTAAATGCATAATCATTTTGCCAAACTTTTTACATGTTTAACTGGTACAAGTGATTGTCCATATCTGATTTGAAAAGCGTACACTGTTGCCAGAAGTGCTTATTGATTCTTCTTCCCCACTAAACACCTTTACCCAAAACAACACTCTTTGTATATGCAGCAGCTCACACCAGGAGTGTGTTGTTTTGCAGCTAATACTCAGTCACCTACAGAGATGCTCTACAATAGAAAAGCTGACATTTTTACAGCAATAATTGCATATGCCAGTATAACAAAGCACCTAAGACCAGCGCCATCACATGGCACACACTCCTAATTTTTTGCACTTTGCAGAGAAAGCAAGTGTCGGTCACACAATAAAACTGCAGTAATAAAATTAATCTCTACTGTGAATCAGTTGGGTTATTTTGTCGTGCATTGAAAATGGGTTGAGAACAAAAGCTGCACATTGAAATCTGAACATCTTGGCTTCCCATCACCAGAAACGTACAAAGAAAATTCTGTAATTAAGTTACGTGAAAATCTGCAAATTGTTGCAAATTAGTTGGTGAAAATCTGCAAATTGATGGAGAATTTATCTGATAGACCATTATGCAATTAACTGACGAATTTGTTTCACATGTGGAATGGTTTGGGATCATGGAATTCTGTGCAATTAAACAACTTATGCATTGGCATGCAATTTGACTGATATCATCTGCACAGTACATAAGACAAACTACCAATGCTTCACAGTGTCAACACATGGGGTAAATGAAAGCATGTGTGTACAATATCTGAACAACTAACAAAACACACCTTGATTTCAATTTCACCAGCTTTTGTAGTAGACCGAAGAATGGGGCGTCCCACCAAAGCCGGAAATATATGAGCAGGAAAATTGGATCCAGCAAAACCGCACTTCACAAACTGCAAGAATAACACTGAATTTCGCATGCTGCTCTTTTGAAATCTTATACCAGTAAAGCAAAAAACAAAAACATACAATAAGCAAAATAGGACTCAATACAGCATGCTATATGCTGAGCAATAAACCGAAATAATAGCATGTATACACAACCACATATGCCAGGGGTGGCCAACCAGTCAGAAACCAAGAGCCACATCATACACACGGGCACACATGAACATCACCCTGTCTCTTCCTCACTCAAACACATACCTTTGCTCAGCTAGATTTATTGCAAATATCACATACCAACATGACAATGACATAACTGTACAAGGCATTTATTGTTAAATGCATGTTATTTAGTGGGACTTCAGGTAATTATGTATGAGCCACATGAAACCAAGCAAAAAGCTGCAGGTTGGCTACCCCTGATATACGCAGTACATATTTCACTAAAATAAGCTCAATAGATTCAGCTCAACTATGGCAATGATCACTTTTTGGTTAAGCATAGGATTACTTCTCTTCCATTAGAAGTAAGTTTGTATGTATCCAAACGAGGCTTACTTAGACTATAATTACCAACATGATAGAAAAGTATTGAGTTTTAAGTTTGTTATTTTGAAGTACACTGTAGTCCTTATTGAAAAGCAACTAGGCCATTATGTCTTACACCACAAAACTTGTTTATAATAGCTTTATAGTGATACCATTCAAACACTTTCAAGTCTTACCCCTGTTCCATTGTCACAAACCACAACTCTTCTCCCTTGACTGTCCATATATTTGATTGGATGTAGGTCTTAAACCAATACAATAATGGTTTTACTCATACCTAAACAACAAGGCAGAGAAAAAACATAGTAGGTACTCCATCAGAAAAGTCTCACATGTTCAACTATTCCAACTAGTCAAAACTCAATAGCAAAGATGCCAATATCAAATCAATTAATTTGTATGGGCTGGTACTTGGTACGTTACATTCAATAAAAACTATATACACACCCAGATGCAGTTAATAGAAGTTAAACTTTGCATGAGTGTATAAATTTTCCTACAAGAATGAAAACTTAACACATTTTTCTGTAAAAATGAAAACATCAGTATAGTAAAGTTGATTTTATTGGCATGAATTATCAAATCGTTAATACAACTGATCGCAATTAAATGTCCTTCAACAATTTCTGTTTTCTCAGGTCATGGGATTGAAAGCCACATTTAGGTTAATTTTAGATGGTGTGGTCAGGGTTTTTTAACAGTTTGAGAGCCAGGGTATGATATATTTGTACTTTGAAATCGGCCTAAAACCAGCAATTGTCAGTTGCCTAACCAACGCCATAGCTCCTCCACCGATTGCGTTAGAGAGCTGTACAAGGGCTCAAACGTATCGGCCGGTCATCTAGTTTGCACTCAAAAAAATTTTTTGCTTGGGGTTGCAGATTTTTTGTGAGTGACGTCATAAGTGAAGTAGTTTTTAGGCCATTTTGGCTCATGTTACCTGACCTAGGGCCCAACTGTTAGGCCAAAGTTTTTGCTAAAGTTTTCATTGGAAACTAGGCTCGAGTCCAAGTCTTTGAGCCTTTGATAACTTTCTAGCGTTTCTGGTTCAAAAGTTATGATCTAAAATTAATTATATCTAATTAGTCAAATATTTTTATTACTTTAGATCATGGGTTCCCAACCTTATTTGAAACTGGTACCCCTTTTACAAAAATAAAGTAGCATTCGCACCTCTCATAAAAAAACTAATAAATCACAAAAACAGTCCGATTTTGCACTGTCTTCATTTTTTACATCACTATTCATCACCAGGCCCTCAACTGGGGGGAGGGGAATCGGGCAATAACCCCCCGATGTTTTTAATAACATGTTTAGTTGCTACATACAATCATTTCCCCTGCAAATATAAGCTAGTTGTGGCCCTGCTCAAAACGTAGGCCTACTGACAACACAAAAGCACTCAGCGTACTGTAACTTTCATAACTTGCTGACCATTAGAAACCAACCTAGTCACTTTTTCACAGCCTCTCTGAAATTATCTGCTCATACCTTCACACACTATTACTCCGAGATGTGCACTATCGTTCGAAGAGTTCAAACGGTTCCGATACTTGTTATTTTTAATGAAGTAGAGAGGAAAATGAAGATTCCGAACAAATATGTTGTTGCAAAGAGCACTAGATTTCTGGTATCTTTGCCATGGTTGAATACCAAAAATGTTCGAGTTCTACTGCATCAAACAACAATATCACCATAATTGCGCCATAAACATTTAACCCTTTAACAACCGTGATTGGCCGGCCCTTTTTTGGCTATAAATCACCAGCCGCTAGATCTAAGAGAGCTGTTCAAACCCTCTACGGATTCAGCAAGTCTTCTACTTGACATCGAAAAATAACATTATTCGTTTTTGGTGGGGTTTTTCTGGAGGTGACATAACAATGAGGGCATGTTTTAGAAATTTTGGTCACCTTTAGCTGGCCCCAACCCATTGACCCATTCTATTGGCTCAAAGTTTTGTTGAAAACTAGGTCAAAATCCGGGTCTATAGAGCCCTTGATTGACTTGCTAGCATATCTGTAGCCAAAATTATGGGTCAAAAACCCAGTTTTTGGCCTAATTCAAAACTTTTCAGAAAAG
>JGI24022J15233_10005095_pt1 | contig 13804 bp, 8 predicted proteins | sample Ectturendosymbi2_FD_15233 | JGI IMG/M metagenome (IMG submission 15233) | reverse complement strand
AATCTACTAGACTGGCCGATCCGTTTGAGCCGTTGAACAGCTCTCTAGCGCAATCGGCGGAGGAGCTAGGGCGTTGGTAAGGCAACCGAAAACTGCTAAAAGTATTTTGCTAAAGTTTTCATCGGAAACTAGGCTAGAATCCAAGTATTTGACTTTTTAGCAATTCTGGTTAAAAACGTATGATCTAAAAACAACAAATTAATTAATTACCCATGTAGTGGCTTAATTACCTATTTTGTTGTTTTTAGGTCATAGCTTTTGAACCTGAAACCTTAGCAAGTCATCCCCAGTCTCAAAAGACTCAGATTTTAGCCTAGTTTCCAATAAAAAGTTAAGCGAAATGCTATCATCCAGCGCTTTGGGCCCTGGGCCAAAAAAGTGTAAAACTATTCCACTTGGTGTTAAGTTCATATGTCACAGTGGAATATTTAGTGAACAACAAGAATTCAACCTGTGTTGAGATATGGTTGATCGAAGATAATATTTAATGTGATGAAGTGCACCAACGGTGCGCTCCGTCTCATAGATAGTACAGGTCAATGTGAATACATGTGCACCAAACATGTTGAACTCAAAATAAATCAGCTAAAGTTTGTTTTTTCACAAACAGTTTCAAAATATCAAAATTGGAATAAAGACTGTTTAATCATGGCTTGCCAAAGTTAGTTGTGTGAAACTGATCAGTGTGTGAAAGAATGTGAAAAATTAACAGGAGTGCTGCCCTCCTGGTCAAAACTGTAGGCATGTGTTGCGCACCCATACTTGGTGCCCATGCAGTAGACTACACACCAAAATATTCTGTTGACAGCAGTGAACAACCAAGGCACCAAAATTATCCAGGTATGGAAATTCAACTTCACTGGGACAGAGGCAGATGCAATGCTTTTTCCCAATTTATTCATGTGGTGTAAGACTGTTTACAGTATACTATGTACTTTATGCCATGGTGATATCATTTTGGAAAAGTACCATAGTTCATTAGGATGTTAAAACAATTTTTCAAAAAAAATCAAGTATAACATCTAAAAAGTGGATTGCAAGGTTCAACTTGCATGTGATACAGGGCATGTGTCACATGTCAATTTTAATACATAGATCATTTACTGCTGTTGTGAGGGTTCTGAAAACAATAGTTCTGACAAAGTAACCAGATGGCAGAAGTGGCAAAAACACAAGTTCTTTTTACATAAGCTGTAAAGCTTTTACAGAATAAACATAAAAGACAATGGTAAACCAGATGATCAAGTGTGTATTTTAGTCACTTTTTGTTTTGTATCAGCTCGAGTCATTATGAATTTCAGCCAACTGTTTGATTGTATTTTTCCTTTATTCAATACAGTCAGAGCAAGATATGTCATTCTACACTCTCATTAGGTGACTGAATCTAGGAAGGTTTTATCGCACAGAAGCATTTCATCGTAGCCAATTTGCTTTCAAACTATGTTTTATCTATGCTGATATTTTTGAAATATCAACTACCATAAGGTTGCTGACTAGCTACAGCTCTTTGGGCAGTGCTGATGCCAAGCCAATCAAAAGCATCACTAACACTGCATTCACACCAATTTCTAATAATTTCTAATAGATATTGTGCAGTTGTCTTGCAAAGACATACTGTAAGCATAAATGATAGAAAAATTATAAGGGTGCCTACTGACCAGTTGCTTGGACTAAAAAATAATAATTTAAATAAGCATAAGAAAATAGAGATGCAGCACTGTATATTCTACAGTAGTAACTTTCTTGGTGTTTCGTGTTGAACTGGGCACATTTTAGCCAGTTTCAGCATCAGTGGTGGCAGAATGTCCAATCTAGTTTCTGTTATATCTGACATTTTTGGGCCCCACTTGATACAGCTAAAACGCTATGGTATGCCATACATTTTTATGGCACTGTTGCAACCTCTCCATTGGCGTTGTGTTAAACGTGCGATTCACCACGAACGGGATGTGCGTGAAGAATAACATCCATATATATGTGGTGCGAACAAGCAATAAAAAAGTGATCGTGGCGTGTAATCTCTGGTGATACTAACGATGTGAATGATTGAACATAGCATACGCGAAGAGTGATCATGGCATGTAATCTCTGTTGTTGCTTGCTGCCATAGTGTGAAGCTTTGCGCACTTGCAGCTCAGACTTTCTGATCGCAACAAAATGGTGCTGTGACCAGGATGTGCTGGGTGCAGCCTTCACAAAACGAACGTGCGATTGGTGCGGTTCATTGTAAAAAGGAGGGGACGTTGTTGCAACCTCTCCATTGGTTTTGCGTTAAATGTGCAATTCACCACGAACGGGATGTGTGTGAAGAATAACACCCATATACAGCATATGTGGCACAAACAAGCAATAAAAGAGTGATCGTGGCATGTAATCTCTGGTAATACTAACAAGTGTGAACAATTGTACGTAGCAATAGCGTACGCGAAGAGTGTTCATGGCATGTGATTTTGATTGTTGCTGCTGCCACAGTGTGAAGTTTGCGCACTTGTAGCTCAGGCTTTCCGATTGCAACAGCATCATACTTGCTATATTATATTATATGTCATGTATTTCTATGCAAATTTCCACAAAATGTTAACTGGCCTTCATGTTTTTGTTGCTGGTTTGAGTTCATTGAAATCACAAAGATAGCCAATTATGATCTCCCTACTTTTTTAAACTATGCTCAAACTAACTATGTACTAGACTTGTATCCAATGTGAATATGTTCACCAGAGTCAGCTGTTTTTTGTAGGCATTTTGTTTCACATTGTTTTTATGTTTGGTCCATAACTGTACTTGAATGACAGTTTCAGGCAACAGCTTGCAGCAGAGTGTTTGTCTCATAAACCAAGTATATGAAATCAATAATGTTTCTGCAGAAACCAGTGTTGTATTTGGTTGAATTATCCAGTCGAAGTCGAATTGATGAGTTGAATGAGGATATCTATTCATTTGTAAAAGAACGATATTTTGTTGGAGAAGAAGTTGATGCAATTATTGGCAGTAAAGGGCGAAGGTATGATACATCTTGTGTAAGACTGAGATGGATGTCCAAACGCATGCAGTATGTTGGTAGAAGTATCGTTCACTTGCCTCAACCATATGTTATTTTGCATTTGCCTCATCAATGACCTGTTATTGGATTATGTCATGTCATCTAACTCAGCAAAATTGTGCTCTTGCATACAAAAATGATTTGAAATCTTTTTGGAAAAGTTGCATATGCCATTATATCCAACTTGTTGGTGAATGACTAGATTGATTGTGCCTTCTTCAGCATGTGTAATCATGACCTGATGGATGTCTGTTCAGGTGTTCTTTTAAAAAATTTTTTTGGTCACTAAGTTGAAACTTCAAGTTATGACTTCACAAAAGCTGTGTTTTTCCTTATCAACATTGTGCACTTTATTCATTTACCTGAAATTTATTACCACAGTCTGATGGCAGGATAGTGTTAAAGCTCACCATAACAGCATTCACTAGCCTACCTTTTCAAACATGATTGAATAGACTCTTTTTTCGGTCACAATGATCGAAAAAGTAGACTCAGCTTAGAAGTAGTTTTAAATGTGTGATTCTTGAATTTGTTTTGGTGTATCAATAAGTTGTAATATCTCCTTATACAGAGCAACTTGTGCAATTGTCAAGATATTGCAAAGTGCAGAACCTGCAGTGAATGGTCATTTAAATGGGAAATACCTGAAAGATCAAAGTAGTAATGAGGAAGATGAAGATGATGACATTCCTCTTTCATCGTAAGTTTTTTCCTGTCCAGTGGTCCAATTCCAAAAAATTTTCCTGTCGTGTACAATGGTTGTCATACTTGTGCGTAGTCTGCAATTGTAGACTGCAAGATGCAATCAGTTGTTGCATGCAAATTGATGACTTTTTTTGTACTTATTTGCAATGAAAATTTACATGAATGTTCTGCATACCTGCATTCACCCTGAAAATATGAGGTCACTTGAGTCAGAACTCCCAAAGTTATGTAATTTTTCATCAAACGACCTCTGCTACATGTAAGCTATAACACTTTTTCCAAAGCAGCAAGGTGCAATCAGTTGTTGCGTAAAGCGTGGGTCTGTAAATACTCTTTGGCACAACCCTAAAAATAGTTATAAATCTTGCAACTCAAACATTTTGTGAACTTCTAATGTTGTGGAAAATACTTTTAATTAAATATCAATTTTAGACCATTGGTGACAGTAACAATTTTCTTGCAAAAAATTGTATGGACCTTCGCGCATAAAACAGTAAATGATTGCATTTATTCTGTCTAATGAGGATGGCAAATTTAAAATGTAAACTTAGTTCACAACCTAGAGTGCAAGGCCCTGGTGTAAAGCACGGTACCTTCATTCATTCTCTGTGAAAAGTTACACGAATGTTCTTCATACCTGCATGCAATCTAGCAAAAGCTCTTGAAGTTATTTAGAAACTGAATGCATGTTCACAACGCATTCAAAGAACATTGTGAACACGTGACCATGACAATACAAGATGCCGGTTGGTGTAGAACGTATTGAGCAGTTTACATGAGGCATTTTATCGCATCATTTTTGGATTTCTTTTGTTACTTTCTACAAATCGCACAACTGGTTGCATCAAATNTTCTTCTAGGAAATTTAGGCTTTGGCATATGACTGACTTCCGTTGGATCCATTTATCATCTTTAAATTAAGAAATTCTGGCAATATGCATCTCATTGTAAGTCACTGCCATGAGGTGCTATGTCCAATCAAATTGAAAAATTCTTCTAAACGCCTGCATAAAATCTGAGCATCAAACTGGTCATGGTGTCAGACTTCAAAATTAATTGTTGATCAATGTACCGTGAACTTCAGAAAGAAAACTCTTCTGAATAATTTTTGGTGCGATGTGCAAACCCTTCTAATTCTAGCCAATCCTAATTAAAGCAGCTAATGGTCAGTGTCAAGTGGCATCAAGTTTGAGTTCAGACTACTTGAATTTGTTAATTGTATCTGGAGTTGATCTTTTTGCGACCTTTAACCTTCTAAGTCTCACACGGGCCACTTTCTTCACCCAAGTTAGCAACTCCATAGCTCGCCGGCTGATTGAGCTAGAGAGCTGTTCAAACCCTTTACAGATTTGGCAAGTCTTCTAGTTCACTTGAAAAAAAAATTTTGTTTTGGATTTGGTGTTCTTTGTGGGTGAAGTCATAATTAGAGATCGACTGATATGGATTTTTTGGCGCCACTACTGATATACCAGCCATTCATAGACCGATAGTTGATACCGATAATTCCAAAAATTTCAAATCTTGTTTTCTGCATCATTATCAAAAATATAATGTATTCTGTGCCATAGCTTTTTTTTCACAAATCAGGATTTATGAGCTAAAATTTTTCAAATTACAGCAATTTGTATATTCTACTATGATTTTAAATTAATCTGAATAATGATGTTTAATAACATGATTAATGCGTGCTCCATAGTTCATCTTGTCTGCTTGTTTATGAAAACGCACCAAGATAACTGTTGTGACTTGCTTCGCCGATACCGATATATTGGTAAAACCTGAATATCGGTCCAGTATATCAGTCTATCTCTAGTCATACGGAGGCATGTCTTTATGATTTTATGACTGAGGTTGCATGGTCCTGGGTGCCAATCCAGCAGGTAATTTTTTTGGGCTGAAGTTTTTTGGAATCTAGGTTATCATCTGAGTAATAAGAGCCTTTGACTGGCTTGCTAGCATATCTGGAGTCAAAATTATGGCCCAAAAAACAAAAATTGGTTAAAATTGAAGACCCTCCTACAAAAAGTGCCTAAGTCACATTTTTGGGTAAACTGAGTGACACAGTGGAAGGTGTTCTTGAAACTTTCCTCAACATGCTCTCAAAAAATCTAGCATGGAAAAAGCATCTAAAGGGTAAATCTACGCATCCACATTCTGCTTTATCCAGTGTTTCATATGCGAATTAAAAACTTTAACAGCTGTTTTCTCGAAACTGGCAATCTGTGACTTAGGCACTTTTCGTTGGAGGGTCTTTTATACTCTAACAAAAGCAGACCCTGGGCATATTATACCCATGGCCAAAAATAACTTGCCAGTAGAATGACCTAGAGAGCTGTTCAAACCCTCAAGACTCAGAAAGTCTTGTTGTTTAGAATTAAAACAAATGTTTCCTTTTGGATATCTGGATTTTTTATGTTTACATAGCTAGAGGATGTTTATGACATTTTGTTTACATTTTGATGACGTCAACATCCCGTTAGAGTGGACCAATTGAGCCGATTTCGTAGCTCAAAGTTTTATTGGATTCAAGGCTATAATATGAATCCTTAGAGGGTTCGATTGACTTTGTAATAAAAAAATGCAAAACCTTCCCCAATCATGACATCATTGACCAGAAATCCAAAACTTGAAATTTTTCTTTTCAATATAAACAACGAGACTTTCCCCATCTATAGAGAGTTTGAACAGCTCTCTACCTCAATCTGCTGCTGAGTTATGACTGAATAAAATTTGGACTGAGGAGGCAAATCATACCTTTCAATGAATTTTTTCATTTTTGTCAAAAATGAGATGCTTGTGACATAATCATGGCTCCAAATATGCTAGAAAGCCAATCAAACCTCTACAGACGCAGATTGTAGCCTAGTTTCCAAAAAAATTTAAAGCCAAAAATGTCTCGGCTTATCGCCAAGGATGAAGTATACTTGGACATTTAGGTGAAAACATGGTCCCTTTGTGACGTCACACACAGAGAACCCCAAACCCTTTTTTTTAACCCAAACTATTATATTCCGATAGATTGTGGAACGGCATTCNCAATGCCATTCCGATTTGTAACCCCATACGCCAGTTGCCAGGGATTGGAAAACATTTTCTGCAAATGGGNGGGAACCGCATCAAAAACTCAATTGCTACTGGGGGCCCCATATATTACATTTGTCTACTCCAGTTACAATTTCNATTAAAAATATAAATTAATGGTAGTATTATTATAGACTTGTGTTGTTTTACAGTAGAACTTGTCNAATTCGTCATCGTTTAATTCGTCAATTCGCTTAATTCATCACTTTTTCATCAATCCTGGCAGAATTCCTATCTTTTGTGTACATTTCTGTTTTGTCTAATTCGCCATCATCCAATTCGTCACCTCTTTCTGCCCTGAGAAGCGTTGTTTTGTTAGGCTAATCTGTCATTTGCAGTTTCGGTTTTGATGTTAACACTTTGAGAGCCGGCGTACGATACATTCATACTTCGATTTCGGCCTAAAAAACAGCAGTTTTCGGTTGCCTTACCAACGCCATAGCTCCTCCGCCGATTGCGCTAGAGAGCTGTTCAGGGCTCAACCGGATCGGCCAGTCTAGTAGATTGCACTCGAAAAAATATTTTCGTTGGGGGATGCGGATTTTTTGTGACTGACGTCATAAGTGAAGTAGTTTTAGGGTCATTTTGGCTCATGTTGCCTGGCCTAGGGCCCAACCGCTAGGACAAAGTGTTTTGCTGAAGTTTTTATTGGAAACTAGACTCGAGTCCAAGTCATTTGAGCCTTTGATCGACTTTCTAGTGTTTCTGGTTCAAAAGATATGATCTAAAATAAACAAATTAATTAATTAGCTAATTAGTCAAATTATTTTCACTAACTTACATCACAACTTTTGAACCCGAAACCCCAGCAGGTCATCCAAAGTATCAAAAGACTCGGATTGTAGCTTAGTTTCCAATAAAAACTTCAGCGAAATACTACCACCTAGCGGTTGGCGCCCAGGGCCAGGCAAAGTGGACCAAGGTGGCTTAAAAGTCCGCTACTTATGATGTCACTCACAAAAAACCTGCACCCCCCAACCAAAAAATTTTTTTCGAGTGCAGACTAGAAGACTTGATGCGTCTTTTGAGACTTTTACCGGGTCTGTAGGGTATACCGGACTGGAGTAATTCCCACGCAAAGCCATGTGCGTTTAGGCGGTTTTATTTCTGAAAATCCTCGAAACCTAGTGGAAGCCAAAGAGTTAAATATATCTAGGACTAATCATGCTAAAATATTTGTCATAAAAAATTTTAGGGGTACACATTCATCTGTCAAATGCTGAAGGGGTAATTGCTATTTTGTCGGAATGTTGAAGGGGTTCATGTTCAGAGAGAGGTTGGGAACCCCTGATCTAAAGTAATCAAAATATTTGATTAATTATTTAATTAATTAATTTGTTTATTTTAGATCATAACTTTTGAACCAGAAACGCTAGAAAGTTGATCAAAAGCTCAAAAGACTCAGTATCGAGCCTAGTTTCCAATGAAAACTTCAGCGAAACACTTTGGCCTAGCGGTTGGGTCCGAGGCCAGGAAATATAAGCCAAAATGACCCCAAAACTATTTCACTTATGATGTCACTCGCAAAAAATCCGCACACCTAACCCAAAAATATTTTTCAAGTGCAATCTAGAAGACTGGCCGATTCGTTTGAGCCATTGAACAGCTCTGTAGCGCAATCGGCGGAGGAGCTAGGGTGTTGGTAAGGCAACCGAAAACTGCTGTTTTTAGGCCGCACACTCAGTACGAATATATTGTACGCCAGCTCTCAAAGTGTTAACATAGACTCTATATGTATTTTCCATGTACGTGTGGCTGTCCTGTGGGCCACACAAAATGCCCATGTCATAGTTTGCCAACCCTTAATCAAGCAGCCGTACAGACAAGTATTCACGATCACAATCTGATTGTATTCAAAAGACTTTGGCTGATGCTAGCGCCAACGTCCACTCTGCTTTCTAACTCAGTGACCATGGCTCGCATACACACATGTATTTCTAAAACGTGGTGGCCTTAGTGCCGTCTGACTACATGTGCCATAGCAGCAATGCAGTGGCACAGCCAGAATGAGTCCGAAAAGGTCATGGCACCCACGAAACAAACTTGCTGAGATTTTTACTGGTGCTTTATATCAATTTTCAACTGTTAGAAAATGAAAGGAAGGAATAGTGGGACTTAGACAACGTCATTGACCGGCCCCTCCTGAAAAAAATTTGTGGCTGCAGTGCTGCAGAAATGTTCAGACTCGCAGCTTTCCTCATCTCAGTAACTGGCACATCGCACTTATGCCATGAAAGTTACAACATTTGACCAGCCATTCCATGGGACCACTATTACTGCGTAATGCGTGACTGTCGTGTCACAAGGTCAGGTATTGGAGAAAAAATTCGTTTTATGACTGAAAACTGACAGAAAAAAAACTACTACCATATGAATACTATATGTATTGGCATTGTGTTGTATACTTGCCTGCATTGCTGTTGGTTTCATTGCATATAGACTCTAGCAGTAACATACACCCGTATGAACTGCTGCTGATTTCAAACTAAAGCTAACCACCTGTAACTGCAAAGGAACTACAAATGAAATCTGGAACTGTTTAGTGAAATCCAATTCTATAAATTTGCTTTATACTTGTTAAACCCTGTGTTTTTCACTGAGACATTTCGGTCATTTGTCTCACAGTCATGTTAAAACTTGCTATAACAGTGTTTTTTAGACATTTGGACTGAAATCCTCAATTTTTTTGGTCATTTAGAAATCATTTCAGTCTATGACAGAAAAATGACTGAAGAAGACAGCATTAAACAAACAGGTTTTGGAAGAAATTTTAGTCAGCCTTGATTGATATTCTTTGGTCTTGCCCTTTTGCAGCCTTTCCAAGTGAAAGAAATTGTAGAAAATTCAATTTGCACTAAACTTTTGATGTGAATTCCGCCACTGTAGAATGTAGACGTTTATTGAAATACTGTAATGCCATTCTTTTGAAGTTGCTAAATTTTGAAAGAAAATAAAAAATTGCAGTTACACCAAAGCGAAACCACTGGAACCTTCTGAAATATGTTATCAAGTGAAGAAATTGAAAGGAAATGATTCTGATGTTGTTCACACAATTCCGATGTCCAGTATAAGGTCAGTATAATAACAACTGATTTGTGTTCTTCTAATGAGACTTCAAAGGCTACAACAGTGTCATCTGGAGATATATTAGGTTGTGACTTGTTTATGTAGCAAACATGAAGTCATGATTTTGGTATGAAATGCATGGAGTTGCTGCAGATCAGAGGTTAACAACCTTTTTTCTCCTGTTTGCCCCTTGCCAGCTTCCTAACATAAAATTTACCCCTGTTTTTTGTTTACTTACTAGCGCTGTAGAAAAAAACAAAGTATGGTAACTTCAGCATCATTAAATTTAACCTCAGGATAGGTAAAATTTATCCCCAAGGAATAAATTTACCCTAATTTGAGAACCCCTACTGTAGATTCTTGTTAGAGATGACCGATATGGTTTTTTTGGGGCCGATACCAATAACCATATATAGGTCATTCAGGAACCGATAGCCGATACCGATATTTCCAAAATTTTTAAATCTTGTTTTCTGCTTCATTATCAAGAATTTAATGTATTCTGTGCCTTGCCTTTGTTTCAAAAACTTTAAAAATCAGGATTTGTAAGCTAAAATTTTACAAATTGCAGCAATTTCAATATTTTGATATGATTTTTACTTGATCTGATTAACTTGTTAGCATACACTGTCTACAATGAGTAAACTCAGTGCCATGAATAAAAACAGAATGTTAAAAATAACAAAGCAATAAGAACAGAACACTAAATGAAAGAGAACTGCTTGCAGTGCTTACAACAAAAAAAGCAAAAACAGTGCTTGAAAGTTGAAAGAGTTGAGTTGATTTTATTTGGCAATAATTAGTATTCAGCTAGAAAGAACACAAATCAATGCAAGGATGCCAGGGCATTGAAGGAACCAGAAGGTTGTCGAGTCGATGCCCCTGAAAGATGGTGAACAATGAAAAGGAAGTACAAAACGGATCATCAAGCTTAACACTTTGACGTCCGGTCGGTTTCGATGATTTTCGAGAAAAAAAACACAAACGCATGTGGCCTTGCGCAGGAATTTTTCCGGTCAGTGCTACCAACCTGGTAAAAGGCCCAAAAGACCTGGCAAGTCTTCTAGTCTGCACTCGAAAAAAATTTTTTGCTTGGGGAATTTGGATTTTTTGTGAGTGACGAAAAAACTAACTTTAAAATTGATATTAGGTGGTTGACCCCAAAAACCTGCTTGCTACCTTACCCCTGGGTTCCTGTGGGGGTCATATTTCATGAATTCATCATAACTCAACTTCTAGGTGAGATAGAAAACTGATTTTGGGCTTAAAAGATGCGGAAGACACAAGTTTGCATAAGTGATAAGAGGAAAATTTTGCCTTACTTCATTCTAAAAAAAGTTATTACTGAAAAACTGCTTTTCACACCATTTTCCCATAAATTGCAAAGATAACATGAATAAACTAGTTCATTTTAAAGTTACATTGATTTTTTTCAATGGAACATTGTTCTAATTGATAAAGTTTCACCACCAGATATTTTATGCATACAACCATGCTTTGCCAGGTTGAGAATAGTGGAGTGACCATCCTGTCTGTTGTAAAAGGCAACTAATGGGCTAGTTTCCTGATCTGTGATACAGTTTGGCGTAAGGAAGGGCATCCGGCTGTAAAAATTTCTGCCTCAAAAAATCCTCACGAAAGTGGGGTACATCCAGCTACCCTCATTGACGGAGACAGGATCAGATAAAAATTGGATTACTGCTGTTACATCTTAGAAACAGAAATATTAAAAAATACTTTTGACAGTTAGTTAGCAAATATCAAGCATGTTATTGCTAGAGTTACTATGCATTTCAACATTGTTTTTGTCTATTTTAAAATTTTATATATCTAGTCGTAGACATAGCTTGCTTCATCAACATGTTGACCAGAGGAAAAAGCACTAATACTATAGTATTGCATGATATCCATGCATTTGCCAGTACAAAAATATTTCCACCCAAGAAGTTACCAACTATTGAGGATGTGATTTGTCATGTTCTATCTGAACCAAATTGGCGTACATGACAATCAACTGATCCTGCTGCCACAGAACTGGTACAGCACTGGATATATTGCAATGTATATCACTTGCACCGTGTATCAGATGCAATCCATTGTGTAATTTGTGCATTAACTTTTGCTGAAACAGCGTACTATGGCAAGGCATGCTGTGGACACAATTGTATCAAAAAAGCTTTGTGTTTACTGCATGAGCAGACAAAGCAGCAATCACTACACTTGAGAATGAAAGGCTCAGTTTTGCACAACTGCATTGTTGCCAGGGCAGATACTATCAGGTGCTCTTTGTCATAACCCCCAATTACCTTTGAAAACATACTATATTTTTCAGACCATTAGGTGCACTTAAAATTATTTAACTTTCTCAAAAATGGAAAGTGCGCCTTATTAATGCGATGTGCCTAACGTATGCATCTGGTTGTGATTTTTCACCTCGGACTAATTTTGAACTTGAAACTTAAAATGCAAGTCAGACAAAATAATTTTTAAATGCAAGTCAGATAAAATATATAACATGCAAGTCAGACAAAATAAATGTGGAAAACAGTGCTATTTATTCAACTGCTAGTTACGATTTTTTGTAAACACACCAGCATGTTACATCATAAACAAACAACAATTGCAATGAGCAGCACCATGTGGTTCCATGAGTAGCTAGCACATATGTTATTGTTCAAGCACATATCGTATTACTCCATGAGGCTCCTGCACATAGACTTGATGTATTACTTCGCAAGGCTGCTGACTGCATTGGTGCACATCAAATCAAAACATCTGCAGAGCTTTTAGTTAATTCGATTTGTGTCTAGCAAACTAGGCATGTATGACAGGTTAAACTCCCTCAANTGTCATCCACCATTTTGCACCTTACAATCTGGTGCACCTTATGTATATAAAAAGAACAGCTAGCATTCAAAAATCGAAAGTGCACCTTATAATCCAGTGAGCCTTATNGCCCCAAAAATATGGTAAACAATTGTAAACTACTGNAATTCTGAATTGTGCAAGATTAAGCAAGCTGTTCATTTTCGGAATATTATTTTGTCTGAGTTGCATTTTAAGTTTCAAGTTTATTAANGTTTTTCATCATGGCTGAAGACTTTTTGTGAAACTTCTATCTGTGAAATGACAGAGGTTTGGCAAAGCCAACGTAAAGTATTTGTCAGATAGCATGTCTATAATGTGAAATGGTGTAAAAAGGGAAAATAAAATATGAAGCACAGGATTCTTGACTAAGCTATTAAGTATTTTGTTTTGCAGACGAAAACAAGGTGTGTACACAAGACAAGGCAGCAAACTATTTTTAAAAGCTAACTGCGTTAAGCCTGGAGGCTTTGCATCTGATGTATATGTGGTTAAAGTAAGTAGAGCTTATTTGTGTTGTTGAATCATATATTGCCTCTGTTTCAGCTAGTCTGCTATTTCGATTTTGTGGACTAATTTGTACATCCATGTCATAATGTTACAGGCAGAAAGAAGGTGAATCTAGCTGAATGAATATATGCCCAACTCAAAAATAATAAAAATTATAAATAGCAGGTAAACCAAAAAGGCAGCATTTATTGTTTCCGCAGCAGTGCAAAGTAAAGGTAATGGCTGGTGGGCAGAGAGGAATGCAGTTANATGATCAATTTGAACATGTTTTAACACTTTCGGNAATGGCCCACATATAAATACGTGAGAAAACATGCACAGGTTACCAGGTGATGCATATATATGTTCTTAACACTTTTAGAGCCGCCTGGTTTCGGCGATTTTCATAAAAAAAAACAGCATTTTTCGGTTGCCTTACCAACGCCTTAGCTCCTCTGCCCATTGCGCTAGAGAGCTGTTCAGCGGCTCAAACGGATTGGCCAGTCTAGTAGATTGCACTCGAAAAAAAAATTTTGCTTGGGTGGTGCGGTTTTTTTG
>JGI24022J15233_10005090_pt1 | contig 13807 bp, 8 predicted proteins | sample Ectturendosymbi2_FD_15233 | JGI IMG/M metagenome (IMG submission 15233) | reverse complement strand
TATTCTACTTTTTAAATGAGTTGTGCTGTGGAGTGATTTGTATACAGCACGGGTCTCTTTCACTGATGCTGCCATGTGCATGAATTTAGTAAATGAGTCTTGGTTCAACACAGTGATGTCGTACGTTATTTTTTCGTTAATGTGATTTTCTGTTGTGCAAACACAACTGCATTTCATACGTTTGTCTGGAAATTTTTGGAAGGGGGTCGTTAGGTTAAATTGGGTTAAAAAATGGGTCGCTGCATGAAAAAAGTTGCTAGCCACTGCTTTAGAAATGAAAAATAAACCATGTTTCGCACTTTTTTCAGCGGAATACAAAAAATATGTATTACTCGGCTACTGGAAACATATTTTGTGTTGTTTTTACATAAACCAGGTGCACTGATTGAATTACTTAACACTGTTGCAATGAAAATAGTCATGTCATAAAGATCGCTGTTATATCTAACTCAGTTAGGTTTACGGTGTGTTAATTAAAGTTGGTCGCGTCAAACCCTTGCATCAAGTATTCGCATGTCTTTTAGCTGAAAACCAAACAATGTGCCTAGACTAACTACGAACGAATTTCCGTTCTCATGTATACATCGGCTGCAAATCGTTTTCTGCAATCCATTTTCGGACGCTTAGTTCTCAATCTGCTTAAATTCCGCGACACCATTACAGTGCTGTACTAGTTTATAACTTTTGACGCATTTCCCCTCTAGCTTCCACTAATATTTGTAAATATGTGAAAACAGTAAATGCTTAATGTGACAATGTTAAACCATTTTCCTCTGGTGGCTTGACCTTGCCTGCAGTGCACCTTGCTTCAATAAACCATATAACCGCACTGCGCATATTAAACTTTATTGCCAGAACAAAAGACTTGAAGTAGCTACAGCTTAAACTGTTCACTTTAAAAAGTAGCTTTGTCCTTGGGAGGTCTGCAGCCTAAATGGCCCTTGGTCCTTCCCAGCCTCCCACTCCCTCATGCATTTTATAAATCGATGTACTTGGAAGTCATTGCAGTACTACATTATAGGAATGATGATGGCGTCATTAATGCGTGTGTCTTAAAAGCTTGTATTTCATCAAAGTAGATTTATTCGTACAGTACCATCAAGCGTATACTTATATACCCTCGCGTAAAAACAATACAGAATAAAATTATAACACAGATTACATTTAATTCACACGGATCAAATGCTGAAAAACTGTATGCACAGCTCAAAATTTTAAATCTTAATGACATTTATAAGTTACAAATAGCAAAATTGATGCATCAATTCAAGCATGGCTGTTTACCATCTGTTTTTAACTATTTATTCACAAAGTTGGACAATATACATTCATATAATACTAGACAAAAAGCATCTCAAGAATATACGCTTCACAGAAAAAGATTGGCGATTGGACAAAAATCTCTTGCTTATATAGGAGTTACGATTTCGGAATCTTAGGATCAAAATTTAAAAGTACAACCTTTTCATGTTTTCAAAAAGAAATGCAAGTTACACTTCTTAAACCAATCTTAACCCGTGTCAATTATATGCTGCCTTTACTATTCCTCGTTATCATAATAAACCTTTCTCACAGTACAAACCTTAAACCCCATTAACATAGCACTATCTTAACATTAGACTAGGGGGGACCTAACTAGAAAACCACCTGGTTATATTAGGTACCCTGGTAATATGCACCTATAATTTTGATTACATTTCTAGTTCGCTTGTTTATTTTATCTTGTTTATTTGTGAGTTTTTTTGTGTTCGTGTCTTGTTACCCGAATAAATGAATGAATCGTGTTCTTTCATGTACTTGTGTTTTCCTTGTTACTGCGGCTTGAGTCTATAGCGCAGGGGTTCCTAACCTGGGGTGCATTTGCCTATCCGAAGGGGTACATTTAAGGTTAGCAATAGAAGGTAAAAATATATTTGCATGTTGTTTATTTTCAAATCTTTATGCATATATCACGTAATATTATTTTCAAAAGTCATTATATATTGTTAAATATATTTGTGAAAAATCATGAGAAAATATTCTGTCATAAAGAGTTTAAGGGGTACATGTTCATCTGTCAAAATTCTGAAGGGGTACATCCTTATCTGTTGAAATGCTGTAGGGATACATGCTCATTTGTCGGAAAGCTGAAAGGGTACGTGGTAAGAAAAAGGTTGGGAACCCCTGCTATAACGTGTTGCGTGTGGGAGTGAAGACGTTATACAGTAACTTTCTAGTTTCAGCACTTTTGACACAGGATTAACCAACGCTAAAGGTGCAGCCCAATAGCATAGAACTCGGTCAAATGCGGACGTTTTCGTCGGGAATCGGAAGTGGAGGAGGTTGGAGGGGAGGGTTGTGTGGGTGGGCGCCTTGTGGCATGTCTTAAAACCCGTGATGGAACAATCAAATTAAATGCTATTACAGTCAGACCTTTGACAATCTACTGTAAATGCAGTTAACCAACACAAGATGCTTCGTCACCCATCACTCGCTACGCTTTGCCAACCAACCGTGACAATGACGTCACCTGTCGTGTTTTTCGTGTAGATATAGTAGAGGATGCTGTAAGCCAGGAACTCGTTTCGGTTGGTCGTACTCGCTCCCTCTTTGTAGAGTTGTCTGAGTTGATTCTGGCACTGGTTGAACTCCTCATGGTCTCCCTGAACGATGAACAACAACTTTGTGTCGGTGTGGAAAGATTCAAAGAATATGACTTAATTCTTTGCTCCACAACAAGCCAGGTGATGGAGATACAACCGTTCGACCAACTTCTTAACTGCAACCAACCTGGGCAGCAACCATCGATATAATCAAGGCGCTTGTGATCAGTTGTGAAAAAGTTAAATAAACGAGTTTCAGAAAAGCAATCATTTAGACGAGTTTGAAGAGTGCAATGTCAATTGTTGAAAGTGAGCAAACGGTATGAGTAAACGGAATGAATAAATGCAATTTCCGTTGTCCCAAACCAATTGATTAATTATTTTCGGTCATTTCAAAAACATTTCGGTCTGTGGCCGAAAAAAACAGCCGTATAAGGCTGATAACGTCAACAGCATATATGCTTTAAATTAATACGATTAAAAACATATGCCAAAGTGTAAAGAACAAGTTTAGAAAAAACATTCTCCGGAATTAGCAAATGTTCAATATTTAAAAATGAAACTGACGAAGCTCGAGTTGGAAGAAGAAGTTTGTATCCAACTGTTTTAAACTCGCTCAGCCATTGATCTGAGGGGGGACTAAGCAGTTTGATGAAAAGTGGGAAAAAATATGTTTTGTTGAATCCGTCACTAGATTCCTACAATATTTTCCTTTCGTGAAGATTTCACCAGAATCGCACAAAGCGAAACCTGGAAATAAGTTTGTTTTCTTAAAATCCATCCGTAGATGAAGCAGAACAGCAACTGTTTCAAGTTCTCCCCGCAAGACTTAAACACCAAACAAACAATGGTAACCTCACTTAAACACCAAACAAACAAAGGTAAACTCGCTTAAACACCAAACAAACAACGGTAAGCTCGCTTAAACGCCAAACAAAGGTAAACTCGCTTAATCACCAAACAAAGGTAAACTCGTTTAAGCACCAAACAAACAAACAAAGGTCGCCAAACTCGCCACACCTTCTCCAGTGCGATGCGGGCGTGCGCCTCGTACACCTCCACTGTGAAGTCGTCGCGGATTCCTTGAACCTGAAAAACATACGAAGTTTACAACAACGCAATACGGTGTTTTACGTTTTAACAATTACGTAAAACGCAAATACTCCATTTCGACAGAATCCTTTGTCTGTTTGTTCACTCTAATTATTTCGCAACAAACGTCATTCACGTCATCTACAGCAGTAATATGCATTTACTTATTTAAAAAAATCAAAAAATTATTTCGCTATATTGTACAGAAAAGAGTTCAATTACCGTCAAATCTTGTCTTATGCTTTTCATCTGTCTGCAAGTGAAGAGATACTCCTGCTTCTCCAGCCAATCCTTCTTCACGGCGTCGAGCGACTGCGACAACACTTCCGGCGGACGCACCTGCACGTTACAATGCTCTGCGGTGACGTCACTGCGGCGTCAACGTAAACAAACAAACGCCACGTCAACAGCAACTCACCGACGATGGATCGGGTTTGGCAGTCAAGCGAAAGTAGTCCTTGAATATGTCCTGGCAAGTTCCGACGATCTGTTCGTCTATACCGAGGTCTGTATCCTCCCTGTGCAAATATACGCAATAATTAGATGCTGGTGCTTCGGTGTGCGTTGCATGGAAGGGGCAAGTGATAATTTGCTGTAAGATTATTTTCATAATTTGAATAAGAAAATTCCAGCTCTGTACATTCTACCAAAAAGCTATCGCGTCCAAAACAATTCATACCCNTTATCGAAATTGTTGAACGTGATCTCCAATTTCCGTTGACTGGGTTGGAACAGGCGCGTTTGGAACCTGTTGGCCCGATGTGCTTTCTTCACCTCCTTCTGGGAGTCGTCCGCAACAAAAGACGGAAATTTTTTCTTGCCCTGAATAAGATCCAAGGTGAAAAACACTTCGTCAACGGCCTGTTAACACAGAATCAACAGCACACCACGATGACCACCCACCCTCCTCCCCCCACGTCGCTTCGCCGTCTGTGCGTTGTTGCTGTTGTTGTTCCTGGTGTTTTTTCCCTGGTTTCTTCCACGGAAGTTTCTGGAACGAACATCCTGACGCTTCTTGCCGGAGTATCCGAAGTAATAATAGTCTGAGCCGCCGCTGCTACTTCTACTCTTGCTGCTGGAACGACTCCTGCTTCTGCTGTTATTTGAAAGTAAACAACAACATGAAAGTTACCGGATGAAGATGGTTTACGCAATGTTTGTTTGTTTCTTTGCGACTGCAACGTCAAAGGGAGCAAAACTTGATCTTTTGTTTGTTTCTTAGTTTTCGGCAAGAAGCCTGAGAGAACAGCGCATTTCGCGCGAGTTACTTTTCAACAAACCACCAGGATGCACGCGGGTCAAACACCTACAGTTGCTACATCTGGAAACGTTTTTTGCCTGAACTTTTGAGTTCTTAAACGCAAAAAATGCGTTGCGTTAACGCCCAGATATTTTTCAAGAGCAGTTCGTGATAAACGTATTCCAAAACGTTATACACACGATTCAGGGACTTCTAGAAGCTCCTAGATATCCCGGTATACGATCAAACGAACCACACTATCGACAATCTCGTCCAGGGTCTCTCAACCGGGGCCCTCAGCATCCCTTAGGGGCCACGGAGAAGTTCTCCTGGGGTCACAAGTAGAGGCCTTTAGCAAATAGTTGTGCCGTGATATCGCAAAAGTGACGTGCAGGAGCCTGTTGGGAGCCTTTGGAGGGGGCCACAAACCATGAAAGGTTGAGAACCACTGATCTAGTCAAAAAACTCAACACCCAACACTGTGTTGTGCCACCCTGACTCTGACCTTCCGACACGTCAGTCTTTCCAGCGTCTCGAATGCAGGAATTTCCCCATTTTTCTATTGGCATCGCCAATGAAAATGAAAAACGATCTTTATTGGCACCCCCCTCAAAAATATACATCAATCAATCGCAGCCGACTGTAAGAAAATAGACCTTTTGAAGAACACAAACACACGTTTCCAGGCGAGTCAAGACATGGACACACAATCACGAGTTCCTAAACGAGTTAAGGCATGGACACACATACACGAGTTCCCAGACGACTCAAGACATGGACACCAACCTGTAGCTTCTTCGTCTCCGACGCTTCGGCGATTTCGAGTACGACCTCGTTCTCGAACGCGACCTTGAGTACGAACTCGACCTTGACCGAGTACGCCGGGTAGGTTTGACTTCGCCAGCTCTGGAAACCACGTTTTGTGAAATTAGAACCAGTAGACAAAACAAAACAAAGCAAAAAAACTCGCGGCCGCATAACTGGGGGGTGATCTCTTCATCTACAACATACAGTGGTAGAGGTTCCACAGTCCAGTCGACGTCATGCGCCGATCCATTGCGCAGTTTGTCGTTCAGCAGAGACTTGAGCGCGATCTCGGTTCGGTCCTTCTCTGTCTCCGAAGTGCATCGCTGGAACGCTCGTTGGATGTAGTCCCTGAATTATTAAAACCGCTTCGCTGTTCGGAGGCAGAAAAGAGCCTGGTGCGATAACTTAAAAATTTACAGCCAAACAAAAAACGCGTGAAGGATAAAAACGCGCCGAACGTGACAGGAATTCTTCGCTGTTTACACAACGCGTCGACTTTGTATCAAATGTTCATTCTACTCCGACCACGATAACTGTGCTCCCGGCAAGGCAGTATTCTGTGCGGTAATACTACATCACAAAAAAATCATCTGCTAATTCAAAATATCACAATAGGCTTTGTCCACATCAGATGAAAGAAGAGTTTAAATCTTGAAGCAAGAACTCCAGCTGTGAATGTCAACCCATCAGTAATTATTGCACTGCAATCGCACAAGGTTAATGAGTCATGATGGTGCCCTGCTGCAAAGCCATTACTGCATAACAAGTGTAGGAATGTGTGGTACAGTAGCAAGAGAAAGAGCACCATGAACTTCAATCGGTGTGAAGGACTCAAGATCAACAAAACAACTGAAATATATTGAAACGTTTATAGTATTCACGAGATGTCTTCCGAAGTGTTTTCTCAAGTTCTAACTTGTATGTAGCATGGGCAGTACTGCTAGTTATTTGCTCGCTCAAGTTCACATAAGGCACAAAGTTCGTTCACATTCTACTAATGCCATCGAAAAGCACTATATACACTATATACAAGCAGAGTAAATGAATTATATGCAAAACGTACATTAGAGCTGGCGGCCAAGAGCTCCGATCCGTTGAAGATGGAGCAGAATCTTTAGATGTTTCTCTCCCACCTGCTTGTCCACCCTGGACGGTACTCTGCAAGAAAAATGAAATAATTAACATGTAGGTACTCTCCACTATGGGTGTAAGCAAGGAATCGATCAGCAAATTTTGAATAGGAAATCGACTTCACGTAAAATTACGCATCCTCAGTCCTGAAAATTGCAAGCAAAGCTTACAGGTGAAAAGCTGAAAGGCTAAAGTAACGGCAGAGGAAAAAATAAACTCAAGACTACGATCAAAATACCGCAACACGAGCTCAGAAATCATAGCAGCTTAACAAACTTACTGACATCATGAATACTAGTCGCGACAAAAAGAAACTATGGCTTATAAAATAAGTGTTTACTCAAAGTGACTATAAAAGTAGAAAGACGTTTTCTCAAATAAATAAATGACTGAAACATATAACAAGTTGACGCTAGTGGCTGCAAACTTCTCCAACGAAAATCTAACTCGTGGTTAAATGACTAACAACGGTAGAGAAATCTGGCAAACCATGTGTGGGCACCAATTTATTGGGGTACGCTTTTAAACCTACCAATAGTTCGTTTTAAACGCCGTGGTGGGAGTAATTAAGCTGTGCTGAGAGAAAAGCCAGCACACAAAGCGGAAGACAACATCGGATTGAGTCAAACAACACAAAGCATCGTAATAATTATTTCACATGGGGGAGGACCATGTCCTGAATGTTAATTTGCGCGTCAGTTAGGTGATACCATTTATTTTCATAGATATCAAGAGAGTGAGAACTCGGTTGTTCGACAAAAGTGGCGGTGTATGCTTCGTGTAGAGGTGGCTTGTTTATAGTGCCGTGGCTCTTTGATAGTGCCCCGACAAAACCATTTGGTCCTTTTCACTGTCACTTTTGCAATCTTGTTTGTTCCAATTACTGCGAAGAGCTGACCATCTTTTGGAAAATTTGTTGCAACATACTGCTCATGACACATCACACAAGTCGCTACGTAAATGCCAATCTGCGTAAGTCAAGTTTTGGTTCAGTGGGAAAGTTTTGGTTTTCGTCAGCAATTGTGAAATATTTGGTACCATGGATTTGTTATTTTTTCCAAAGCAACCACAAAGTGCACAGTGCTCACATGGCCTTGAGCCACTTTTGGTTTGCTTTTGTGACTTGTTTAAAGCAAGACACTCTGCATGAAGCAAACGAAATACAATCAATTAGCTTGATGATATTTATAATAAAAGGTGACCAAGTTCATCAAAAGGTCCTGTCAAGTTAAGACCTACTTGTGTTTTACCATAACAGTTGGATTAAAGTTTTTTTACTACAGTTAAACTGCAGCCAAATCCAACATGCCTTCTGTGTTCTATCATGAAATTCTAATGTCAAGCTTTTTTATGCCTACCGTCTGATCGAAGGCATCAGGAATGGTATTTCTTTCTGTCAAACTGTAGTAGCAAGATGCGGAGCATTTTCAGTAAATTGTATTAACTTGACCCAGTGATGGGGCCTCAACTCACAAACAGAACACATGCCCGTGCAGGAAACCGAAGACAGGAATCCTACCCCAAGACTTGGGCCCTTGAGTGGGGCTAGTTAGTAGTTCATGTTTTAAATTCAGTAGTGTATTATTCCAACATGGAGGTGGCCGTCCGGATTAACACAATGATTTGCAATTAATGTCAGTCCTTCGCTCCATTTTAATCCATTCAAAGCGTCCTCTTCACTCATACCAATATAAATATTATATAACCACCAGACTTTGAAAATGCAACGTAAGGAAAGCTACAATTAAGCTTTAGGTGCAAGCTTTGCATGTCAGTTACTTGACCAAGTTCTTAAAAATAACACCGCAAAGCAAGCTACATCAAGCAGTTCACCTGAATACGTGCGCTAAGTTACGGACTTAAATTGCTGGAGTTTACTGAAAAATGTTTTATTTCGTCTGAGACATAAAAAAATTCCTTGCTTCGAAAATCCCAGATCAGGCCTGCACAACATGCAGCCCGCGAAAGCTTTTCTTACGGCCCGAGAGAACTTTCTCAATTGTAGAAAATGTTGCAAAAACTCCATCTCGAATCAGCAATTGTCATTTCAGATTTTCTTCCACGCTACAACAAAATCTCTACATCAAAATGGAATAGACTTTTGCTGCCCGCGGCAAATTTATGTTGATAATTTGGTTCTTCGAGCATTCTGAGTTGTGCAAGCCTGCCCGAGATCAAAAGATCACACGCATGCTTAGAACTATTATATCACTGTTGTGTTTTTTCTGTTGGCCTACCGGACAAGACTTTTTAACTACCATACATATATCACGTTCCTGTTTAGTAGTATTGCTTTTACACAAAGCATAGGTATACACTGTCATAAATTGAAGTCGACCTTGAAGTGCAGTAGCTAGTTTTGTGGGGAGGAAGTAGGTGAGCTAATTGCCAACTTATCTTTGTTGAAAACATTTGAGCAGGCATCAAATATCGATTTATCAGTACAATCAGCCTATTGTTTTCAAACAATTCCTTTGAAACACATGTGTCAAACTGGAGGCCTGCGAAGCTTAAATTTTAAGCCTGAGCCTGCTTATATTTTTGGAACAGTAGTGGTTGATACCTGTTTACAAAGGTCTTAGTCATCTTGCTGACCTAACGCCTCTCTTTAAAAAAATTATTAACTTTTGAGCCTTCTTTCACTGCAAGTGCAACATAACCATTGTTACGTCACAAATACGCTTGTTAAGCATTAGCATAGCGTAGATCAGCGCTCTTCAACCGGTGTGCACGGTGCACCCTAGGGTGCACCAAAATATGCGTAGGGTGCACCACTAAGAAGGGGTTCACAAGGGTCCATCACAAACTTGTCGCAAAAAAGAGATTTTTTTTTCAAAAACATTGTGTTAGCAAAAATGAATCGTCAACCTACCAATGACTTTCAGGATTTAACCTAAACTTTGCACATTCTAAAGTAGGGGTGGCGAACCTATTTACTGTCAAGGGGCGCATGGATTGTGGATTATAGCTGGCGGGTCATAAATAACAATTCTACCTTTATCTTACTACGGAGGATAGAGTCTTCTTATGATATACTATCTATGTGCCTGCTTATCATGGAGGTTCGTTTAGACGCAATCTTGTACTCCAAATTGGGTAACGAAAATTCTGATGCGGGCCATGTCAAATGTTCATGCGGGTCGCATTTGGCCCTCTGGCCGCAGGTTCACCACCCCTGTTCTAAAGTCGTGCGTAAGCATCAGACCATATCAAGCTAATTGTTGCAATTAGTTGATTATTTGTGATTCATAAGCAACAGACAATGAGCCATTATAATGGCTTTTTTTGATAATTGAAAAAAATTGATAATAATCAACTGAATTATGTAGCTGAGTTATTGAATTGGAGTACCTGCTTATTTAGGCCAGGGTACTTACAGACATGGGTGCAATTAGGTGGGGGACACGGGGGATGTGGCAGCAAATAGGGTGCATGAGTTCGTCAAAACATCTGTAAGAGTGCACCGTAGCGAAAAAGGTTGAAGAGCACTGGCGTAGATGATTGTGGCTAATTCTGTTACAACTGACCCTTTGAGGGTAACCATAATGCTGTGTGACCCTCAGTGAAATATGAGTTTTCCACCCCTGCTTTAGAACATCACAATGTGCTTGCATCTCAGTGATAGATCAACTGAACCGAGACAAAAAAATAAGGATGTACAACTTTGGACGAAACAAGCAAAACATTGTCTAACCCAAAATACCTTCTAAGCCAAAAATTATGTCACAATCTCAAATAACGGTAGCACATTGAATGGCTTAGTCTGTTCTAAGCAAACTAAAACGTAGCTTCAAGAGCTCCTGATTGCATTCTAATCCCAACTGCTATGATAAAGACTGTTTGACACATCCAGTTACACACTGCAACTGCACTATCATAAACAAGTTTTGTGCCAATGGAACCAGCAAAGGTAAAAATAGAAATCAGTTTTGTATTGAAGTGTTAGTGGACACGTGGAAAACTGCCAGCACACAATACAAACATGAAGTGATATGCTGGACCATTGCATCAAAGATGTCAAATTTAAGATCATCAAACTAAGATGTTGATGTTGTCAAAGATGTTGTCATTATGTTGCACACGCACAACAAAAAGTATCAACTGGGCCACAGGTTGGACATACTATAGACCAGTGGTTCTCAAAGTGGGCGGAATCGCCTACTTGGGGGCGATTTTGAGGGGCAAGGGGGCGTAAAAATCAAAGGGAGCGATAGGGGGAAAAACAGTACAAAGTGGGCGAAAATACTCAACCACTCATCGGTCAATGAGTTAACTTCAGTGACTTACTATTATGACTTGTTAGTTTCTTGCAACTTTTATTTACTAAGATAAATCATTGGAGGTTGTTGCTAAAGCAATTTATCCGCTAAATTTTTACTCTGGATCATCTATGTGCCCGCCTACAGCGTGGATTATTTTCACAAGAATTCTCAACATAATATCAGCGTCGTAATACAATTGCTTAGTTCAGTTATTTAATGGCTTGGTTCAGCTATTTAATACTTTCTTCAAATAAAATTCTTTAACTATACACCGTGTGTTTGCCTATTTAGGCTTGGGGGCGAAAACGACACGTCGAGAGTGAGTAGGGGGCGATGGAATAAAAAAGTTCGAGAAACACTGCCGTAGATGAATCAAACATTTGACCTGACACTCTATGGACAAGTCCCGTGGTGACTGAATGAATAAAGCTAGGCAGTATGCGCTGTACTGACACAGCAGTTTATTTTTTAAAAAAGCAAGTATCATACAAAAAATCATCAATGCAAACTTAAACTAAATTTGCATGGCGTCCATTTTCAAAGCAAAAAAATAAGTGGCACATGTCATTCTAACTCATGATACAACTTACTTGCGGGGTATTGACAAAAGAAGGGGGTTCCCCACACAACGGTGCATTCAGTGTTGCTCCAGCACCTGGAGCTATGGTAACATCTGCATCGCTGATAGACGGCTTGACAGGCATGTTTGTTCTTTGACTCAGCTTGTTCCTCCGATCAATGCTGAATCGGATCCCACCTGAAATATTCATTACACAATTGACTGTTTGGTCCAATGTCTTCATGATAACATCAAATTCCAGTTCTAAGTAACTTTTCTAGAAGAAATATTGTGGTTCACTGAACACTTCCAAAGTTGCTGTCAATGAAGTATACATTGGAATTAGAGATCGACCGATATATTGGCATGGCCGATATATCGGCCGACATTTGGGTTTTACCGATATATCGGTATCGGCCAAAACGGCCGATATTATCGGCCTCAGTAGGAGTTGACAAAACGCTGTTATATTCCTCACGCGTCCAGACAACTTGCGCAAGAAAGCACAAAGAAGCAAGTCGAAACAGTTATCTTACAACAACGCTAGCAGGTGCGGTTTCATAAACAAACAGACAAAATTAACCATAGAGCATGCGTCGGTCGTCACAACCGAAACAAAAGCATCATCGGGAAGTTTCGCAATGCTCGAAGCCACCACGTGCACGTGTTGTGTACGAATAAACTCCCGTTGTACTTCTGGAAGTTTTCGCAGCACGAAAAGGTTGACTGGTACTTTAAGGTGCAGAAGTCCAATCGATGCCTAGTTTAGCGCAGATTGATTTAAAAAAGCTTGCATGAAACATGAATTGCGTTATGTTAAGCAACATTTATGGCGTTATGAATATGATTACAAATGCAATCGTTACTCATTAGTGACAACAACTGTCGCTATGAAGCAGTTGCAAGTAACATNTTAAAGGGATTCTACTTTTCTTAACTTGATGTATTAGGCTATAAGCGCGCTGGTTTATACTATACGCAAGCTAAAACATCGTGTTCGTGGGTTAACTTAATCGACATTTTCCACGAGGCATGATAATTGTGATCTCACAATCCAAGATGTTGCAAACGTGAAACCAGCGTTTGTGGACGTGGCACACAAGCTACGGGAGCGCTGCTCCAGCATTTCACAAATACATTGAAGCGATAATTTGTCGTTCGGTCCGATAGCAGCGCGGTAGTCAGGGTTCATTGTTGCATCACAATTGCTGTTGTTCGTTTGTTAAACACGATCAACAAAAGCAGTGCTTGCAACAACGCAACTTATGCAAGTTAGAAGCGCAGTGTTTGTGTTTGGATCAGAAGTACCGCGGCATTATTGCACAATCATCGGATGCGTAATGCGCACATGTGCACCTTAGCTATTGTTACGGCGACTTGTTCTTATGGAATTTACTTCTGGTGGAGGGGCGGTAATCGGTTATAGCCTAGTGCTGCTTTTGTTTAGGCTAGGTTGTGGATGACCAGCTAACTCACTGTAGACTACAGTACTCGGTGAAAATGCAGATAAACTTTGCTTTCTGCATGACAATCCTAAACTGTTGATATGGAACTACTGAGAGCTGACAAATCAGTTGAGGTATTTCATTTCATACCAGTGCCAGTACTTCAGTTGCAGTAACTAATGGAACTAGTTTTTCTTTTTTCAGGACATGCAGTTATTTAATGTTACATTACATCAAAATTCCAAATTTGGTTCTTTACGACCTGGATTGACTTTTCAAATTGAAAACCCACTGAGTTTCAGCAAAGTCTGAAAGGTTGATTTGTGAAATATGTACAAAAACAAAATTTTACAAGATTTATGTAGTAACTATTAACAAACATACTATCAAAGACCAAAAAAGTTACGGCTGTTTTGGAAATATTTTGATTTTTGGCAATGGTTAATTAAATACAGTGTTGTACTAATTTTAACCTCCTTAACTTGATGCTCCATTTTGCACTTCCTTTTCATTGTTCAGTATCTTTCAACTTTCAAGCACTGTTTTTGCTTTTTTGGGTTTAAACACTGCAGGCAGTTCTCTTACATCCAGTGTTCTGTTCTTATTGCTTTGTTATTTTAACATTCTTTTTTATTCATGGCACTGTGTTTATTCATTGTAAACAGTGTATACTATGCTAACAAGTTAGG
>JGI24022J15233_10005089_pt1 | contig 13807 bp, 11 predicted proteins | sample Ectturendosymbi2_FD_15233 | JGI IMG/M metagenome (IMG submission 15233) | reverse complement strand
ATATCACCAGAGCATCGTTCCTGAACGATGCTTTGACGCAAACTTATCCTTTACAGACAGAAAGATAGAAAAGAATGAAAAAGTGCGGCGCTTGTTCAGGCTTATACATAGTCATTGATCCTATCGCTTACTTTCTTTTCGAGGTTGAAATGTTCAAAACGATGCTTTGCATTTCCCACGCAGCACCTCATCAATTGTACTTTCTACAAACAAAATATCTTGCCTTATGTATCTGACGCCCTTTAAGTTTGAAATATGTTTTGGTTCATCATTTTCGGCCTGTTGCCCCACCGCTAAAGGTGGGTGCGCTGGAGTGGGTGGTGGACAAAAAAAATTATCATCGGGTCCCTAGAATCAGAGAAAATTATCATCGGGTCCCTAGAATCAGAGGAATCGGGTCCCTACAAGTCCATACAGGGTACCTAACATTTTCCTCAAAAAAACCTGCTAGAAGTATTGCTTATAAATTAACAAATATTGTTAATCTCCAAAACTACCATCTCCTCTTATAGAAAATGCTTCATAAAAAAACTATAAATGCTTGAAACAATAAAATGCAAATTATGAAAATACAAACATGCCCCATGCCATAGTTTTTTATTACTTCGAATCTGGTACACAAGCGTCCGATACGTTAAGTATGTCACAATTCCACAAAACATCTACTGTATTACACAATGTTGTCACACGGAACCCACACAAAAGTATCAAGCTTTCCAGGTTCAGATGGACCAAATACGTCAAATCGCTTATCAGAATAAGTCAAATAACTTCAGTTAATGCCAAACAGGCTGAAAAAAACTCTAAAAGTTGAAGTTAAAGCAGAGATGTTTTCAAAAAATACCAAACAACTTTTTTTCTGCCAATACCATTAGAAAAGGCTAAAAACATGCCAAACTATAACGTACATGCCAAACAGCATTCTCTCAGGACAAACCACTTTGAATAAGGCCAAATTTCTGGAATTTGGCACCAAAAATGCCAATCTGGCAACCCTGGAACTGACACGCATGATGCAAGTAATAAATCGACGGAGCAAACTTGAAACAAACACTGAGAAAAAGATTCAAATGGAACGTACATTACGTAACGAATGCTACGTCACTCACTGCTGGTTTCAAAGAAAAGCGAGGACCTGTTTATTCTCTGAAAACGTTTGAAAGCGGAATGTGTTACGTCACGCAGGTTACCCTTGGACGTATGCTTTGACATCAAGAGTTTTATACAAAGAACAAAATCGCGTCTGATCAAACATTTTGGCTGCAGGTTGCAGTGTCGGATAGGCTAATTTAGCGTATAGTACAGTATAATGCAAGACGTGTTCTTTTGTAATTATCCGAGGCTTAGATAATAAGGGTTAGTCTATTACCACGGTTTTTAAACGGAGGGTAAAGATTTCGTGAAGGGGCGCGATTTACGGTAGAGACATATTGTTGAAAAGTTTTAAATGCATTGTTTTATCATTTGTAAATTTATTCTCATTTGATTATAAACACCACCATCAAAACAAAGCGTAAAAGAAAAAATCTCGGAAGAAGCTGGAATGTGAAGCCGATATGCGATGCGCATTGTCTTCAACAAAATCTCGAACTAAACTACTAGTTTCCAAAAAACAGTTGCATCCTTCCCGTTTAAGCAGGAAACACAAAAAGCAGAAAAACAATTTTTTGCCATTATTCTGCTTTGATTGTGATGTTACGTGAGGCGCTAGCATCGATAACTAACGCTAAAAGGGAGCGATCGAAAAAGTTGTAAGGACCGCTTCTCTATTCCGACGCATTGGTAAGTTTGCGCTCATTGTCTTCTGAAGTGCGGGTTTGTGACGTAGCACGCGCATCAAGCAAACTATGACACGCTGTGAGTGAAACGGTCGGCGAAGTTCAAAAGCTTGCGACACATGAAGAGCATTTTGCGGAAGGCTACAGTATGTACAAAACCGTGAATGCACACCACAGCTACACCATACAAGTCATCGAAAATATTTTTTGCCCAGAAAAGTACCTGACACAACCATGATTCGCTAAAAGTTGACACTTTCAACACTAGGGGGCAGCTGGTTCCACGTTCTGCACCGCAGCATCTTTCCGTCGTGAGAAGTTATTTGAAAAGTCAAAGCCTCTGGCTGTACTCGTTCGATTCGAGTTTTTTTAAAAAAAGCCTCTCGAGTCGTTCAGTTACTCCAGAGACTCGAGTTATTGCGAGTCATACAAGGACAGGATTCGAGTTTGTGCCAATTCACTGAATCAACTCGAGTCGGGCTCGGGTCAATTCAAGGGCTTTAGTTTTGACATTTTTGATGTTTGCACCAAATTTTTGTATGTTTTGAAGGAAAGTGGCACAAATTGTTGTTGTGACCAGTCTTATTCCATGCCCAAAGGGAGTTGAAGAATAGATATGCACCCTTGAGTTCTTTTGCTTAATGTGATGTGGGCATTGTGTCCGGCAAAGCACGTAAATAGAAAAAAACATAACATAATGAGCACACATGTATCATTAGCAAATTGGTCGTAGTACGCAAATACAGTCTCGCAGATAATTTTGTCCTTGCAGATCGCTATGAGTTATTATGATACACAACCGACAGACGCGAGTTCAACAACCCTCTGTTTTGATTGCCCGACACCGTTGGTCACAGGAAAGGAGTCCTCGAAGTAAGTACCCGACCTCATTTGTATGCAGCGATGTAGTCGAGAATGAACTCTCTCAGGCCGAGAGTTCGTTCAAACTTCGAGATCAAAACCAAATATCATGTCCACTGCAGATCGGTTCAATCGCAGCATTCATGCATTTTTATGTAACATTGCGTTGTATGCAAAGCGAAAAGAAGCCTGTGATGTGAACGTACGTTAGAACCAATAAATGCAAACCCCGCAAAAGTTGAATCCTTTTGCAGCTCCATTTACAGGAAGTCTGCAAATTAGTGGTTCAAAAATTGTTGCAGTGCATGTTAAATTAGCAATGTTCTTTGAATAGTTTGTGGTCATCTAACTTTTGATGCAAAATACTTTCATCATTGTTGCTTCTGCTGATCTAAGCAATCTCATTTCATCCAGTTATCTGTCGTTTGAAAGTTTTGCCGAAAGTTAATGCTTCAGTTTCTGCCACTTTAGTACCACAATGATATCGTTATGGAGTTGTTTCAACAGTTCAAAATGTTAGTGGAATACAAAAAACGAGCAATTCTTTCTCAGTCTTTTGAGCATCGAATTCTCACTGATCCAGTTTTCCATTTTGAAATATCCAGGCCAGTGTTCCGCAACCTTTCCTGGGCCCAGGAATCCATAAAATAGAGGAACATGTCAAACTAAGGTTGTGGTACGATTAAGCTGAATAATAATGGCCCAAATGGACGGATAAAAGATAGCAGAATTTCTTAATTGGACTTTATTTTTCGGACCCCCTAAAACACTTTCACGGGCCCCTACGGGGTTCACGGACCCCAGGTCAAGAAACCCTGATCCAGACCATCAATTCAAGATAACTGGATTTTTCAGCAATTTTCCAGTCATTGGACAGTTTACACATAATGTAACAAATGTTGTCACGTGGTTCATGTCTAAAGAAAATCTTGATTGGCAAGTCTTTTTTCAGAGCCTGCACTTCCCACCAAACTTGAACGAAGTGAAAGGGACTGAAAACATTTTTCTTCGACATGCTTCACTTGCAACGTTCACCTCCTGTGTCGTTGTCGGGCTGCTTGCAGTTGTCATTGCTGGTGCCTGCGAATACAATCAACTCTGAAGTGGAAATTGAAAGCCCGACAGTGATTTGCAGAATTTAAATCACAATGATAAGTTCATACAAGCCATCCGTGTTTATCTTGTAATAAAGTTTATATTACCATGACTCAATCAAACAAATCCCGCAAATGTTACTTTCAATACATTATTTTTTAAATTTGGGCTTGTTATAAAATGGTTTCATCTTTTTATACAAAATAACCTGGAATACTTTTTCCCAAAATCTTGTTTTTGCCACAGAATGTTCTCCAAGAGAGCAGGCAGTCGAAAAGACCTTTCTTCGATATGCATCGCTGGCCACATGTGCTTCCCTTACATTGAACGATGCCATGTCGACTTTTGGCAATGGTTCTTCCTGACAAAGACAGAAATTGTAAACCGTTTGATCTCAGCTGTTCCCCTGTACCATACTTGTTTTTTCTGTACATACAGTTTCATGAAACAAAGTGCTTACTTCTCGCTTTTTGTACTTTAATTAACCAGCACCAGTATTGTACACAAGAACACGAAACCATGTAACTTGATTTACAAAATCATGTTCAGCATCAGTGGTCACTGCACCTAAACATAACAAGAGCAACTAACGCTTGTTTTGTGTCTGAATCAGGAAGTTTCTTTCAGATGGAAGCGAAGCAAATATCTTTTTTATTTTCTCATTGTGCAAAAGACAATTTCACCAAGCCAGCAATGTTTGCTCGTGAGTCTACAGGTTTTAAATTTTTTGCATTTCTCTGCAAAGATAAATCAAAACTTTGCACAAACGTCTCTGTAGATCAATTATCATAAACTTCCATCAGCCACAGCAACATATCTTTAACATAGAAATTTTGCATGTAAAAGTCAATTCCGCATCTTCTGCTTCTAGTTTAGCGGCAATACTAAAGATTTGGAGTTTTATTTATTTACAGTGGCTTCCGCCTGTACCTCCAAAGGACAAAAACCTATCAACTATTTTCGAATTTACAGTGAGTGCGCTTTACAGTGAGAAAAGTTCAGGTTCTCAGAACGAGACAAACCACCCTAAAAACTGTTGTTGTAACAAACCACCCTAAAAACTGTTGTTTACCGAAAGTTCCAAATAGTTTCTCAGTCTTAATGAGCGTATGTGTAAAGTATACACAAAAGTGTTTAAGTAGAATCATTACACTTTGAAGAACTACAATTAGTTGTACTGTATCAATTAACTTAGTGGTAGGCATGTGGTTGGTGCACCACCAGCTTTTACTGGAACGTTGCCAATTTCTATCGCGCTGGTGAGCAAAGGCTTGTTATAGGTCAGTGTTTTTCAGCTTTTTTCCTCACGCGGCCAAAATAACATTTGGTAAAAATTACGTAGCCCACTGTCTTGTTAGCATAAGCTACGATTTTATACGAATAATCAAAACACATTATTCGAAAGTAGTGATTTATTTTAATATATAATTCAGTTAGAAACTTGTGCCATTGTTTCGAGCCGGATTCACTGTCTTGATGGAGCTACGCTGCAAGGATCATTTTTTTATGTATTCCTTTCCCACGCTGTAGTGATTAGATGTCTAAACACCCGTATTCTCACATATTTTTCACCAAGCTATTTGAAAACTGGCCACCGGTGGGCACCATGTTCACCCAGCATCCATGAGGTTTAAAATGGTTTGCCAATTGCCAGGATGACGTTAAAATAATTGGGTCTTTTATGTACATACTTGAGTGTAAGATATCAAATGTGGATTCGATCCCAACTTTACTTTGTTTGAACAATCTCTAACCTGGAAAACTCTTTTTTTGTACTTGCGTTCAGCAACAGAGTATTCTCGATCCAAGCGAGGATTGTACAATTTTCTTCGAAGTAGTTCATTTGCTGAACCGAATCTTCTCGGTAACGAAGCTCTCATCTCACAGCTCCAGCAGGCTGGGATTTCGACCTGTTTTATTATTAAAAGTTGACTTTTCAAGCAGACAATTGCAGTCTATGTCTGGTTTTCACAGCAAGACGCCCACTACAAGTTACTCATGCAGACCCAAAATTAATTACAGCCGAAGTTGGTTGAGATTTACAAAATACCTACAAATCTCAAAACACTTTTCTGACCGTCATGTAATGGATAAGAAAGTGCAGCAAAAACGAACAAGACAAAGATCTTATGAAGCAGTTGCAGGAAATTTTGAGATATTTTCCAAAACTTGTGAAGACGGTTTTGATGCAAATTACGTCAAGGCCTGAAGCTGAGTTTTTAAGAAATTGGAAATTTGAATAATCTTCATGGTATTTGGCAAAATAACCTTCTCTGATCATTTTCTACTCTCATATGTTCAGGGCCGGATTTAACTGATGCGAGGCCCTAGGCTAACTCACTTGTGAGGCCCCCTCTCCCAGTGTTGCGAGGAAAAAAATAAAAAGCGTTGATTAATTTGCGAAAATCCGAAAATGACGTTCTGGAAGTACAGTCAGTAAAAAGTTCTAAATAATTACTGGAGTGTCCGCGATCTCTGCGCTTGTTGATGCCTTTGACGCAAAAGTGTTAAATTGCACAGAATTGTTGAAATCCTACTTGGCTGGTGGGAACAGGATTATTAACTGCCACAGGCAAACCAACCGAAACCGCCACAATTGAAATATTTGACAAAACACATGGCCTACGTTTTTCATAAGAATCACATCTGTTTTTTCTTATCTGTGTTCAAAAAAACAAACATACTGCACCTGTATATTATGCGTGGCGGCATAAAGACTTTAAAGCACGACGTGAGGACCACGTTGCAACTCGCTTACCACGGCTGTAAATATCTGACACACACGAGCAAAACACGTCACGTAAATCGCACCCAAATGGTTGTAACTGTTAGGTTCACGATTCGCGTTTTTCTTACTTTTTCAGACTGGTAAGAATCGAACGCAACTAAACTATCGCGTGAAAAGATGTGAAGTTTCAAAACCAGAACCGTCGCCAGAAAGTCTTGTATAGGAGGTTTAAATTTGCGCAAGGGGACTTGACATTCTGAAAATTTGATAAAATTTTTACTGATTTCCAGTGTTTCATATTTAAATTTGGAAGGACTGAGCTCACCAATNCCCACAATGACGACTGGACTGGTTTAAATTTTGCTTTGCTGTCATTATTGAAATACGTATAAAGAAGTAAAAAGCTACCTTCATCGAATTAAGTAAGGCTGAACATAACACAGTAAACAGTTGCAAAAGGTTTTGTCCTGCCCTCTTCATAACAAAATTATCTAAGAATCCATTACAATTTGTTTGCCTAACTTTGTCGCTTTTAATGTACCGAATGCTTAATGTGGGTAACCTCTCCTGGAACATTGTGATCTTTTAATTCATTTTTAATTCTTTTGAATCTTGAAAAGGACCTTTCGCTTGAGCAGTTGGGGACCATCAATCTAAGAAATAAGGCGTCGCGTGGTTGCATAAACTAAAGAGTGAACCAGAAGAACTGAAAAGAATATCCCAAGAAGGGATGGAACCATAACGCAATCCTACTTCAACCCACGAAGAACCTGTATTTGAAAAGACTTGGAACCATCTGGCTGGTCTGTTATTTCATTTTCTCGTGTTGCGCAACGAGAATTGTAAACAATTTTCAGGGAAGTCCAGGAGCTCGAGAATATTGAAGCGACCAGGATGACTTATTGTGTGTAAAGCTTTGGTCAAGTCGATCAACACAACATTCAAAGGTCGAACTGTTTTATGACCTTCTTGCTCTTCTGGATTTGCCTAAAGGAGAACACCATGACCGTAGCGCTGAAGGGGAGAAAACTGCTTTGACGTTCTGCGAGGTTCTGGTCAACATTCCGCTGGACTCTAGGCAAGAGAACACGATCATAAACGTCACCAGCAGTGCCAGTGATCTTCTTTGTTTTTGTACAAAGTGATGAGGTTTTAATCGGTGAAGTCGGTAAGAGCACAGCGCTTTATTTAGCAATTCGCAAAGATTTGGAAAAGAACTTTCAGCAGAGGTTTGCCAACACTTTTCAGAATCTCGGCCGGGATGGCGTACTGCCCGGACCTTTCTGCCTTTAAGATCGTTGATGACCAAGTACTCTTTGTTAAAAATGAAAGACCTGTCAAGGTTGTGAAAAACTGGGACCTGCGGAAATCGCGAGAGCGTCGATGGTTTGGCTCCGTTGCGGATCCGTTGCGTGGGAAGTGCGAAGTTTGACCCATCAATTCAGTTGCGAAGCTGTGGTAGTCAGAAATACGCCACCAATCCTGGTAGTGGGGATGGAATCAAGACTCAAGAGCCTCGTATATGCCACTGTATAGACTGCGCAGGCAACCGCCATCAAACTTGTTCTAGCAGCGAGACGTAACAGTGCGGCGACGCGTTGAAACGTCCGCTTTGAGATCTGCAGTTCATCAAGTTCCGACTGGCTCTTTCATACCTTTACCTTCAGTCAAAGGCAATTTTTAGTTGCTATGGAGGACATCAGAATGTCAACGCTGTCCCGGAACCAGCCAATTGGAGCTTTCGATCTCTTTCCATATAGCAAGCGTGCTGGACACAACTACATGACAGGTAGATTGCCACGGGCTGCTTGTGTCAGATGGCGAGAGTGTAAATGTCAAGTTCAGACGAGAGCGTGAGTTGAAAACAGCCGTTGCCGACTGAGTCACGCGTGCAGGAAACGCGTGCAGGAAACGCGGGGTTGCGAAGTGTCTGTAAACATCGATGAAAAATTTTCGCCCGAATTTTTAGCGAGCAGCGAACCAAGGCATGATCGAGAATAGACAGTCCACGGTACTCATGATCTTGTACTTCTTTAAACTGTTGAGCTGACGTAGGCGGATGACGTCATGATCAAGCTGGTGTCAACGTTGTGAGCGAAAGTGCATCCACGTTTCCTTGGACCGCACTGAGCTCTTGAGAAAGGTGATTCTGACGACCAAACCAAATTTTCAACACAGCTCATTCAGGTAGAAGTTATCCCCGTTTTCGTTCATCTGACCTGTCCTGAAACGTTCCACAGCAGAACTCTAAGAATCAGCCTTGGCTCCAAATCCAGCATCAAAACATCCCTTGAAATCGATGTCTTGACTGGCAGGAATGATCAATGAGATGTCGGTAAAAATGCGTGTTCCTCTCTAACAGGCTAAGCAGTGGTTCCCAACGTTTTTAGGCTTGCGGCATCCTACAAAAGAGAAAGATAATTTGCGGCACCTAGTGGCGAACCCAGAGCAATTTGGTTTGAGGCTTGGCGACATTTTGAACATATCTTTTAATAATATATTGAAAAACGTATCATCTCGGAACCACTGAGCTAATGCAACGTCGGTGCGTAGGTTGGGACAGTCCATAAGCAACTGCCTGCGGTGTGCATTCGCTTAGAGTCAGACAAAACGTGTTATGAGACAGAGACAGGCTGCTCTACAAAGGCAAAAGCATTTTTTTCACTGCGATGCTAATGTTGTGTTCGAATCTTTCGATTTTCTGTCGTCTTTACCAGAAAATGGTGTGCTTATCACCCTTGGTTGAGCAAGAAAAAAATCCACCATGTCTCGCTGAATGATGCTGCCTGAATGCCGAGGCTGTGGAATCCGACATTGATCAAGGCAGTTTTAACAAGAGACAATAACGTGAACCCTGAGATGGAGTCCAGGGGCCAGACATTCCAACATGGGCGCAGCGATAGCAGGTTAGAGGTCTGGCCGCACCTTCCGCACGCACGAACAGAGGCAGGGAACAGTGATCACAGCATTGCGTGGTCCCCGGCCTGCCAGCAACTTGGATAATTTACTTTCAATTGTCATTGTGATGAGTAGCGCCTGATCCAGGACAAATGCTTTTCTCTGTGCTTTGCTAGCGTCTTATATTCATCGTGGAAGGCCCGGGCATGAAGGTTGGGATGAACACCCAGACTATAACCCTGCAGTGACGCACACGAAATTTTGCTTGGAGGTGCCTACAAGATGACTACTATGAGGCCTGCCTCAGCAAGCCGTCGCCTAACTCATTTGTCAACTACCTATGGAATAAGTTGACAGCCTAGCTGCAGAGCTGACAAGAGATCTGTAAGATATATAGTCATCAACATTGTTGAAAAAGGCGACTTTCAAATAAAAATCGGTGGTGGGAGAAAAACAACAAAGTATCAAAACATATCTTGCTCGGGGGGATTGATCCTTTGTCACATATTGAACGAAAACAAGAATTATTTTCCATTTTTCATCGATCACACTTTTAGTTTCGTTTTCAAAGCTCACTATCCGGCATATAATTTCTTTGTTGAACCTTGACGGCATTTATGACATACAAGATATGTGGCCTTCATGGTTTCGTTGCTTTTATCACATCTGTTTACAGAAGTTCAACAGATGTAACAAACTGAAAAGTCACCAAATTTTACCTTCTTTTACCTTTTCAACTTTTTTACTAAATCTAATTTAAAAATTAACTTTTCGATGTAAATTTTTTTAACACATTCACAGATCTATGAAGCAAAACTTATCGTTTGCAATTTCGGTAGCTTACATGTTGTTGAAGACAATCCGTGGAAAATTTTTTCAACATTTTCTCTTGAAAAAAGAAAATTCTATATACAGTAATTAGATTCATCAACTAAATTATATTAGGTGCAAACAACATTGCATCTTCTAAACAGTAAGAGCGACAAAAATGAAAAGCATTTCAGTCCATGCAGCTTCACACCGACCCGTGGAGGAAGTTCCACATTGTTCCGTGTCTTCGATGAACCTGAAGAAATGTGAGGAACCGAAAAAACTTTTCTGCGCCACTCCGTTGTGGCCACGCTGAGCTGCAAAAGACGAATATAGGCACAAAAAGTCACTGAACCGCAAAAGAAGAAAAAGTCATAACATTTCCGCATAAAAGTAAATTGTTTGTGGCTTAAATTTAACAATAAAGTGAAGCAGAGATGGAAGAAGAAAAACTGTTTAGTCGAAAAAATAGAAAGGTCAAAGTGAATGCAACCAAAGATTGACGCAAACCTTCTGAATAACTTTGACCGTCAATGGTTGAGTGAGAACCAAGTTGCAGTAAACATGCTGCGCGTTGTTTTCTCAAAACCATTAACGTAGCAGTAAAAGCGAAGTTGAAACCCAGTAAACTCAACAACCGCCTTTGTATGGCTCAAAATATTTTTCAATAGTTTCAGCAAGAGAGACTTGCAGCTCCAGTAAGTGCGTGATTACGTCACGTGTGATGACGAAAGCTCCTGTTGTCACGTAAATACGTAGAGGAGTAATATGTTTACATTTTTCGTTTTCCATTATTGCTTGGTGATCAGTTTGCAGGTGAGGCAAAGTTTTAGCCCAAATAGTCACATTTTGCGTAGAACACACTTTTGCGAAAAAAATTCAAATTATTTAATTTTCGCCCCAGTAGACATCACAGCCGCATTCTCAGCTTCTCACACATTCAACCAAACACTTAAAACGTTACACCTGGTTCTTTTATAGAAGTCGTTGCTGTCTGCCGCCGCCTTACCCGGTACAAACGTTTTATTTTCTAAAATAAATCAAGATGAAAGACTCGTTGCTCAACGCAAACCAACCCACCCCCCTAACCATAGACGTAGCCAGGGGGGTCAAAGGGTCCATGGCCCCCCCCAAAATTTTTAGAAAATATAGTTATTTTGTGCTTTGAGAAGCGTTTTTCCAAACAAAATAGTGTTATTTGCCTAAAATCAAACATTTTGGCCCCCCACCAATTTCTGGGCTGGCTACGCCACTGCCCCTAATTGTATTAATTTAGGATTTCTGTCTTTTATATTCGTCGGAAGAGTATGTCATGCGACAAAATTTTAGCGAATTTGCTGAATTTCGTTTGTCGTGCAAGGTGTGGTTTCATTTATGACTGACTGTAGTTTTGTGCTGAAGTTGACTCACTTGCATTCAAAGCAACTCAATGGTGGAAACGCGAAAAACTTTTCCTAACAGTCTTCAAAGTTTGAATTACTTTACCATGTTATTCTTACCTGTTGCATTCTTGAATCAAGTGCAACGAAGTGTAAAGATTTTGCTGTAGCAACAGTGACGGAATAATTTGATGTTTGTTGAATCAAGCAAAGTTCTGAACTTGAGAATGTGATGGAAAAACTTGCAGATGTTATAGTTCGTTTGCAAGGTCTTTGGATTTCAGTTTTTCACTTGGACAATCTCGCAACAACAACAATTGAGATCTCCATCATGCTGTTGTTGATGATGCATACAGAAACAAATTCAGATTCAGAGGCAAATATTGCAGGAAGTTGGTGGTTCCTCGGCAGACGGTAATTGACAGGATTGCAGCCGTTTTGTTGCATCGCTTTTCTTTTCAAAACATTTCCCCAGAAAAACTAGCTGTTGATAAAAAGCAGTCATTTCAAGTCACAGTGCATCGGTGAAAAAAGCTTGGCGAGCAAAATTTTCATTCGGTAGTTTTCCACTGCTCTTTTTTATTCAGTCAGTTATATTTATCTCACACTCAATATATTTATCTCACACTCAAGATACATTTCACATTATGAAATTTATTCGCATTTGTTTCTTGTAGCGTAGATCAGGGTCGGATCCAGGGGGGTTGGGGCGATCGCCCCCCTAAAACCTAAGAAAGTAACTTTTTTCACCATAATTTTGTACAATTCGGAAAACAGCATTCGCGATATAAGCCATTTTGTCGTACATTGTTTTGTCACAGCAGTTTTGTGAAATATACTTCATCCCTCTTACAGTGGCGAAGCAGTTATGAGACTTGGCTAATAAATATTATTGAAATTGCCCCCCCACACACTAACATTATTGGCTGGATCCACCCCTGGCGTAGACAGGTCTCATCAAAAGGTTGTCACTTAATGTGGATTATTTAAGGTTTGACCTTGGAAACAGTTAGGCATTGAGAGACCGCAAATACCAATATGGTCATAAAGCGAGGTTTGAGTGTATTTTGGTGGTGGTTATGCAGTGACGTTCTACTGTATTTTGAGAGATTGTTGGAAAAACTTCTGAGACCGTTTCGGTCTCTCAAAAACACGGTGTAGGTGTGATATGTATGTTAAAGTATTTTGTTTTTAAATGCTTTTATTCACGTCCTGACACGTTGAAAATTATGAACTTGGTTTGTTGTAAGGGCAATCAGTTTCAGGGTTTTTCTGGCTGTGCTGGTAATGGTGGGCAAGCAACGACTCCTGGTGGAGAGCGCAGGTTTGCTCTATCGTACCCACAAGGGAGGATGTCACAAGAGGTTTGCAATGGCTGTGTTGAGGGTTCTCCAGACTTTTCGTAAACTTTTACAGGTGTGATGTTATTCCTAAAATCTTACATTTTGAATAAGATTTCAGGACTGAGGATGCGTGGTGTTATGTGAAATCGGCTTGCTATAAAAAATTTTGCTGATACATTCATTTGTGTCGCTTTTATGGAGACTTGTATCAAAATAACTAGATTCTTCTAGAAAATAACTGAACCACTAAATGACTTCAAAAATCACTAGATCTAGTGAAAAATCACAAGGAGTGGCAACACTCGCCACAGCATGAGTTGTTTATGATTGTTCAATGAATTGTTACGCGATGTACGATAGTTGACATTATTACAACACTAACATCATTATGACACTGACACCCGTTTCTGTCCACGACAGCCAGCTCTTATTGTAAAACTGCTCTGAAACATATAACCCACAAATCCATACGGAATTACACCGTTTGGCTTTCATAGATACATTCTTGAAAGCTCTAGATTTAAAAAAAATTATTCTCGATATCGGGACAAGACAATCACGGCCAAAGCACTAGATGTGAACGACATTGTAGACGTTTCGGTAACTCCTGCTAACATCATCAGTGCATTTGCAACTGAACTGCAGTGATCTTGCTGCAAATTCGTATGGTCAGTCTGGAAAAAAGCGCTGTAAAAAAGGTGAAAAACGAGAAAAGGTTAATTTTCTAGGAATCCCCGCGATCTCTACCTGCGCCGCTCTCTTAGATGCATAATTAAACTTTTTTGCTGTGAGCAGGGCCGGATTTATCTATTGGCTATGTAGGCTTAAGCCTATAAGGCCTCAAGATCCTAGGGGGCCTCCAGCAAATTGTGGTACGCATAGAGTCAATTGCCGGTATACAGGGGCGCAGCCAGG
>JGI24022J15233_10005086_pt1 | contig 13812 bp, 10 predicted proteins | sample Ectturendosymbi2_FD_15233 | JGI IMG/M metagenome (IMG submission 15233) | reverse complement strand
AGTTTTCTGTTTCGAAGGACAAAAAGTACCGTATCCCGCATCCAGTTTTCTGCCAGATATAAAACTGAGTTGGAGAACATCTCACTACTATCAACGTGGTCAAGTGGGAAATGACTAGACAATCCTCAGTTCAAGTGAGTCCTTTGTTGTATTTGGGTTTTCTTTTGATGTACTTACACAAGATTGTAAGTGAAAATGTTTGGACCCCTTGGATGTACATTTCGAAAAGCAGACAAGTGTTGATAATTAAATTGAGCTTTTGGACTAAGGTTAGGTTTAGCATTTTGGATTAGGTTTTTGTGTTACTGTTAGTGTTTCAAATTAGGGTTTATAGTAAGCATTTAGGGTTCAGTGTTAGTGTCTAAGGTTAGGGTTTAGGATTAGAGTTTAATGTTGAAGGTTAGGGTTTGCAGTTAAGTTAAATGGTTAGGATATAGGGTAAAAAAATAGGGCCACCTTAATCCTTGATCTGAGAAACAACTGACATGTATTGCAGTGATCAGCAAATTCATTTGATACGGTTTTTTAGTCTTTTTAATGCGAAAACTGGAGACGGTCGTTTAGACACTGCCAAAAGTTTAGATAATTCACTTTGGAGTTTGAGCAGGAGTCGGAGTTCAAAACTTTAAATGTGTCGGAGCGGAGTCGGAGTATATCCAGCCGAAGCAGGAGCGGAGTCGGAGTCAAAAATTGCAGACTCCGTATACCTCTGCTACACCTCACGCCAGGGGCGCAACCAGCTCTTCATTTCGGGGGGAGGCAAATTTCTCGAACTTTCATTCGATGTCGTCATTGTGCTTATTCAACCGTGGTACAACTTTTTCGCAAACGGTCACAGATATGTTCTTTTCGCAGCATTTCCGAAAATGAGAATTTATTAGTTTTAACCAGGCCCATAACTAGGGGGCGAAGCCCACACTAAAAATTTTTTCGCCCCGTTGGAACAATGTGTTGGACATAGTTTGAAACTGTTGGACATAGTTTAAAATTTGTGCCCCTTCCAGAAAACTCTTCGCCCCCTCTGGTGTCCCAAGCTGGTTACAGGCCTGCTTTTAATCAAGATGCAGACCGAACGATCATAACAGAGTAAAAATCAGTAGCCTAATACAAACACCTGGTTCCGTATTCAGCTAGTGCAGTCATGGCTTTATTGTGTCAGGTGTATAGGCTACTAGTAAACCTGCCTGACTTTTAGTCTTGTTTTAGCAATTTCATCAAATCGTTTATCAAGATTTTTGAAATTTTAGTTGAATGTATTTGCTGTGAGATAATTTCTACAGACGATACTGCGAGTGGTGAAGCTGTCAGATACAAGAGACTAATGTCAGGATATATTTAATCAATGATGCTTTTGTTTTAATTGTAGATACGAGACTTCGCCTGTCAACTGAAATACTCTTGAAAGGAATGCAGCAGGATCATGGCCCTTGAGAGGAATAAAATGTGCTGGTGCGAGAGCTGTTTTCGGCCCCCTTATAAATTATTACTAATTAAGAGCTTCACTAGCTTTTCAATCCTATGACTAGAAAATGATTTGCTTCGTTTGGTATTTTACATCATAAACATTTGCCAATGTTATTACTAAATTTCAAAAGGGCTCAAACTGATCTCAAATAATGCACATAACACACAGTTTCTTTGCTAATTTCACAATTATGTATCAAATTTAACAATAGTAGGCTATAGTAATTCTCACTAGCAAAGCAAATTTAATACTTCTTTAAACCTAAAGCAGTAATAGAAGGACACGCATATTTCGGTACTCGCTTTGTCATGGATTCTAACAATTTTTGAAAGTTTCACTTGATTTACTGTCGCGATGCCAACCAGAGTTGCGGAGTGCCAAGTAGTCGGAGGCTTTTTGGTGGAGTCGGATTCCTAACAACACTAGGGGGCGGAGTCAGATATTTTGTGCGACTCCGGAAGTCTAATTGGATCACTTTTACATCACACTCCTAAGTTGGGAATTCCTGTTGAATCTGTAGAATTTCTTATGAAACTTTTGTTGAAACAGAGAATTCTTGCCGTGTACCACAATTTCCACTGAGTTTAGCAGCTACAAAATTCTTGGTCGTCAAACCTCATTCACTTTATGTCAAGGAGTCGGAGTCGGAAATTTTGGAAAGGTCGGTGTTGGAGTCAGAAATTTTACCTCCGACTCCGCAACCCTGGTTGTCATACTTGAATGATGGCCTCTATTAGCTTGGTTATGGTGGTGCGATCGAATCTTAGTAACCGGGATTTTCTTATTGATCACAAATTCTCAATGGGGTTAAGATCTGGAGAGTTTCCAAGCCAATCTATCACATTTAATTTTGTTTCCTGAAAATCGTCTTCACTTTTTCAGATGAAAGATACGGGGCAATATCCTATTGGAATTTCTTCCACCATCAGGAAATGCCTTTCTCATATCTGGAATTGATTTTCTTTCAATTGCATCAATGTATTTGTATAAATTCATCATACCCTCAATTGGCATAAGTGAAGCTACTACTGAAAAACTAAAACTTCCCCAGAACATCTTTTTGGGTTCCTTTACTAGCTCATTGCAATGGGCAGAACTTAAATGCTCACGATTCCTGATCCTAATAAATATGCTGTGTTTCCCTGGAACAAAAAATGACTTTCATCTGAAAACAGCACTTTTTCCGGTTTTTTTTTCAGTCCAATATTTAGGCTGTTTTTGCACATTCTTAGCTTTTCTACCAGCCTCCAGTGGGCGGCGTCACACTGTACTTCAACTTCTGTAAACTCAGCACGCACCAAATCCTTTTGTAAATCAAAACTCGTCTTCTTAGCATAGCTTTTGCAATGGCTGTTTGGGTGTAATTTCAGTGTTACGAAAGCGTAAAGTGCAACTCTGCTTCCTAGGTGTGACATCTGCCTTTAAAAATCACAGGAATTCCAACATGCACAACTTTCAACCAAGGGTGGGCATTAGACTTTAGGGCCCGAGTCAAAATTGCAGAAAGCTGCCCCAAAACATAGTACAATTGGTGATATGTCATTGCACAAAATATGGTCTTGAAAAAGAGCACCTTGCCCCTGTTTGTTCACGTTACATCAAAAAAGGGCCCCTACCTTTTACACATGCTGTAGAAAAATTTTACTCGCTGAAAGCAATTCAAATTTTTCTTTTTGTCTGGAAATTCCACATTGTAAATTGTTTGAAGTTATTTGATTTTACATCGTTCTTTGTCTACACATTAAAGTGGTTAAAGGGCCACCTTTGGCACATATTTTTGCTTTATTTTGAAAAACATATGACTTGCTTCAGAGCTTGAGGCTCCAGAGTGGTTTATCAGCTTTTAAACAAAATAATGCAAAAACTAAGTGCGAAAGTCTCAAAGAGGGGCCCCTCGACATCTCTGAAAAAATGGGGCCCCGAGACGACAGCCTTGTTCGCCTTCCCTAATATCCACCCCTACTCTCAACTACATACAAAAGAAAGAACTGGCTTCATTCTATAACACTATTGAGCTGATTAAAGTCCGATGTAAAATCATAAAAATATTTTTCGATCTTTTCGTCATGTTACGCATTACATAGTGCGTTGGGCTAACAATCAAACAGGAGCAATTGAGATATAGTAATCCCAACTATTCATCAAAAGAAATGGCGATACATTGTATATCGACTAAAACCACAACTTTAGCCAATTGATTTGCACAAGATTGTAGGAATAAAGTTATAACAATAAAAACTTTGTGCATACTTGCATTTTCATTTTGAACATTGAGGTTCATGGGCCCCTTTAACTCTTGTGGGCCCCGAAGCAGCGCATTGGCTGCACCCCCCTCTCGCGGGGCCTGAGCAGGAATGCAACTTTAACTTTATTACGAATGGCTGGGCCAGGCTCGCCACCAGATGTGGGTGGGCCTAGCTGGGACTACCTAAACAACACCTAATAACGTTGAGGTTCTTGTGAATTTCGAATTTCCCTTGCAACGTTAGGGCTTGGCTGTGAAACCCCAGGAATGGTTAAGTACTGAACATAAAAGCAGAAATGCTTAAATAGTAGCCTACAGTAACCCCAAGCAAACGTAATGCTAACACAATATGGACATATGAGCAGGCTAAGCTGTTGCTGTCACCAGGCATAGTCTACTGGGTGCAAGCTTTGCTCCATTGGTGTGATAGCAATGCAATATTTGTCGTTAACGTTTCAAGAGTCTATGCAAACTCTTCCTCAGATGGCAAGAAAAAAACCAAAGCGTACACACACACTGCATTTCTGAAAATTTTCAGAGTGGTACACGAAAAAAAGGATAAAAAATGCCTTAGAAATAGGCTACTAACATTTTAAACGATCTCCAATTTCAGCATATTTGTGGTTAAATGCCAATCATTTACGAAATTTTCGATCAGATGGCCTGTCTCAAGACATATGTTGTAAGGAGATAATTACACAGTAAGACAAAGAAAAATTTAAGTAAAACTTTTCTTTAAAATAATTAAAATACAAAATTTCAACTTTATTGTTTGAAAGTTTTTGCAAATGTCAAAATTGCTATGTAATGTTTTGAATATTTCGGGGGGATAAATGCCCCAAATGCCCCACTGGTTGCGCGCCTGCTTCACACGCACACTGAACACTAATCTATAGATTGAAACTCGGTGCGGTGGCGTGCCTTCGGCGTTATATGTTCAGCGTGATATGTTACGCCCGTGTATGACGCAATAATCGTCTCTACGATTAGTCAAATGTTGTGTGCAGGTGCGGCCACTGTTATCATAATCCTAAACCAGCGGTGACCAAAACATGGGTCGCGAAAAGTCAAAAAATGGGTTGCGCGAAGGTGATTCAAATCCGTCAAAACTAAATTTTTCCTTTTAATTTTACAAGTTCTTTCAATTCCGTCATAGACTGAATTATTGCATCATACGTATTTCATTTGGTTTCGTCTTATTAAAACAGGATTATTGCATCATAATGGTTTTCTGAGTGTTTTAATGGCAACGCAGCTACTAGCCAACTAGCTGCTAAGTTAAGATTCGTTGAGTACGGAAGTATTCAGTTAATAGTTCAGTGGAATATCAGGGTTGATAGTATACGAAAGTTCGGTTATTTAGTAGTAGAGTAATTTGAAACATTTTCGCTTCCTTGGCGCACGTAAAATACACTTTTACGATGTTTTAGGCTTGGGTCATGAAGTGTTCATTAAACTCAGATTTGGGTCGCACTAAAAAAAGTTTGGGAACCACTATCCTAAACGTTCGTCGTTGATCGTGAGCACGTATGTGTTGCGCCTGAAAGATGCCGAATCTTACCTGGAGACCAGTCAGTGCACGTACTTCACTGAAAAAAACGGATTACGAGATGTGAAAAGAGCATATTTTATCCGGTATTGGCAAAGATCCGGATTAAAAAATCCGGATAAAGCGAAGATTTTCATAAAGGAAAACGTTAGAAATCATTCGTACCACCAGTTTTATCCGGATCAACCGAATCCGGATTAAACGAGGTTTACTGTAATGTAATATCATTGCGTGGTAGAAATTTGGAACGGATTCTACTGCTGTTGTCTTTTTTGCTCAATAATAACGTGGTTCACTTCAAGTTACGATAGTAGGCGTTTTGCCGCATGTCATGTTGCTGCTTGCTGTTGAACGCAGTTATCTTGGCAGATAATGCAGCGAGACACTCACCGCTGATAGCGGTAAGGCCTGTAGTTTTATACTGTGTGAAAAGAAGCCAGAGTCAATCTAGAGTAGCTATGTCCAACCCAAATGGCTTACTGAGCCAAAACTTTTTTCACTTCACCACTGTGAAGCTGCCGGCACAATCCAAATCAAAAACACAAAAAGTGTTTCAAACTGAAAAACAGGATCAACATAAAGCGCATGAGGCTTTGCACGGGAATTCGGAGGATATAAAAGACTTTTCACAAAATGAAGGCCTTGAGCATAGAGTACAAGACTTACATTTTCAGAGAAATGAAATAAAATTTCGTCTTCACTGCACAATTTCCATCCAGATGTGATCAAACATCGAGGTCAAACCAAAACATCGGCAAAAAATGCTCAAGACTGCCATGAAAGCCGACAAGGTGTACCCGTAAATATGTCGCATTCAACTCGTTCGGGGAAAGATTTTAAACAAATGAAAAGTTACAGGTTAGAGTGCAAGACCTACATTTTCAGAGAAAACAAAAAATTTCGCCTTCGCTGCACAATTTCCATCTGGATGCGATCAAACATCGAGGCCAAACCGAAACATCGGCAAAAATCCTCAAGACTGACATGAAACTCGACAAGGTGCACTCGTAAACATTGTTGTAGGGACTTCCTTACAACAAAATGATTTCAATAAGGAAATCTACAAAGACAAAGCATATGAAACCACAGACAACACATATGAGGACTTAAACATTGAAATGCCTAAGGCACAAACCTTGTGAAAAGACAAGAATGACCTTTGGACCTGAATGAAATGAAGACGCAACCACAACAACGTAACGAAACAGTGGGAAATTTATAAACGAAGAACATAACCAATTACGGACATAAAAAGAAGACACCAGAACATAACCAACTATGGAGACAAACTAGAACATAACCAATCATGGACACACAAAGCTGACACTAGCTGGAATAAAGAGTGAAGCAAGATTACCACTCTGAAAACCGCTACCACTCTGACGCACGGAAAGCACTGATTTACGTCAAGCAACAAGCAACGGACAACCTACAGTAAAACACCTGCTAACATAAACGAAGTAAAAAGCGGACTTCCGAAGCGGGTGTTACCACAGCTAAACAACTTTCGAGAAAACAACTTGTGGAAGAAACAAAACAATAAATAAAGTAAGAAAATAGTCAGTTTCATGAGCAGAAATAAGAACGATACAAGTAATAAAACTATAAAAGGCCAGCAAAAACAGCCTTCAGACAGACCATCACCCACATGGCCTCAAGAACACAAGACGAAGAACCAGGAAGAAGAAACCTCAAGAAGGAACAAACTCTGCAATGACAGCACGGTCACCCACACCTGCTGCTCATTCGTATGTTTGTCTGAGAAGAAAGCAAAAGAAAGAACGAATACTGCAATGACAGCACGGTCACCCACACCTGCTGCTCATTTGTAGATTGGTCTGAGAAGAAGCACGTTTGCTGCATGTCAGTCTTCATGAAAGCCTGTGCTATGTCATTTAGATAGAATGTGTTCTGCAATTGACAGAGGTTCGAATGTTAGATGTCAGTTACAACGGCGATTGTGTAGTGGCCACGCGAGTGCCACTACATGAAATCGATAAAGTCCAAAGGGACAGTACGAGTGGAAAGTACCTAAGAAAAGTCGAAAGTGAAAATGCCTCGATCTGAAATGACGAGGGAAGCGCATCTTTGGTCAAATCGGTTGAGGCATAGACAAAAATTGTGACGTCACTAACGACTTCCTCGATATAAAAATTCGCTGTTCGAATCTCGACGTCACTAAATAACTTCCGAAATTCACGCTTAATAAATCGCACCTTGGAGCGGAGCACTCAACCGGGAAATTCCGCTTCAATTGATATGTTCTACGTCTGCGCAAGTGCACGTTATGTAAACTTCGATTTAAAGACAATATTAAAGAAGAACTATGAAACTTGAAATTTTATAGATTACTCATTAATTACACATGAAACATAATGTTTAATTGAAGTGAAGACTTAAATGCTTGAAACGATTGTGTGTTCCGGGTAATATTCGGGCATGTTAAACAAACTTAGCGTTTGCGACAATGTACCTTGGTACTATTATGGACCCACTCGAATTAAATACTGTACCTGAAGTGTCTTTTTTCTTGTCGTATGCATCCAGACCAAACAGTATATGGCAACACAAACAGATATTATAACATGTCGCTTTTTAATTCGTTCAGGGAAAGATTTTTTAAAAGTAAAAGCTTTGAGTTTAGAGAAAGAAGACTTACATTTTCAGAGAAAACAAACAAAATTTCAAGAGAAAACAAATCTTTTTAAAAATCCTTGTCTGAACGAGTTGCATGCAACATATTTACGGGTATACCTCGTCGTTTTTCAAGGAAGTCATGAGGATTTTTGCCGATGTTTCGGTTTGACTTCGATGTTTGATCGCATCTAGATGGAAATTGTGCAGCGAAAGCGAAATTTTATTTCATTTCTCTGAAAATGTAGGTCTTGCAGTCTAACCTGAAACTTTTCATTTGTTTAAAATCTTTCCCTGAACGAGTAAAAAGTGACATGCTTACGGGTACACCTTGACGGCTTTCATGGTAGTCTTGAGGATTTTTGGCGATGTTTCGGTTTGACCTCGATGTTTGATCGTATCTAGATGGAAATTGTGCAGTGAAGGCGAAATTTTATTTCATTTCTCTGAAAATGCAAGTCTTGTACTCTAAGCTCAAGCCCTTTATTTTGCGAAAAGTCTTTTATGTCCTCCGAATTCCCGTGCAAAGCCTCATGCGCTTTATGTGTATCCTTTGGTTTTGAATGCTGTTTTTCAGTTTGAAACACTTTTTGTCTTTTTGATTTGGATTGTGCCGGCAGCTTCACAGTGATGTCTTAACCAGGGCCGCACATTGAATGACATGTTAATGAGGGCCCACACTGAATGCCTTACTTTGATCTTAGCAGACTAAATTTAGTTCAAGCTAATATATTGAAAGGGTTCGAATCCTAACTATAATGGTAACAGACGTGATAAAGTGGTACCGAGGACACTCTGCATCAAAAACGTCAAATTCAGGATTAAAAGATAAGGACAGATTGCGAATATGTAGAATACTTTTGCAACACTGAAAAGCTAAACCGGGCCCAGAAAACCTTCAACTTGGCCATGGGTTGGACATAGCTGATCTACAGCAATGCATCCACAAGTGTGAAATATCTCATTGTTATTGTGAAACTGAATGTGACCAATGTAAAGAGTGAATAGCGTGGTCCAACTAGTTTTGACTTGCGGGCCATTTTACAAAAACTTGCGGTCACTTCTAACAAAATCATGTGTAAAACAGCAGATTCACATTGAAATTATTGCACATCAGCAAAACGCAATTTGTTACAAATCTCTATCAGTGGGATGCTTGTGGTGGAGATATTTCTGACAGTATCGTTCCTAATATCAAACCCAATGTGTTAGTTGTAGCAAGTCTGAAACTGTTGTCCAGTGTTTCGTGTGCAACTCGATTTCTATTTTTAGATTCGGCTTGCTTCATGGCAGACAGTATGCTCCAAATATCTAGTGCATTTTTTGTGAGAAATCTTTCAGTTTGGGAAGCCTATCTTTGCTGACTAATTTCCAGAATATCTCTACAGTAGTAGTCTAAGACCATTAATGTTGTACATTTTTATTAAAATGATGTTATGCTTGTTCTAACTAAAATCACCTACTGTAACATATACACAACAAACAATACTGAAAAAGCTCGCGGGCCTTAAAAATTCTATCCGCGGGCCACATTGTGGCCTGCAGGCCTGTAGTTGGACCACACTGGCTTAATCAAACTACGCTTATGCAGACGCCTTTTTGCACACTGCGTGGCTTTTCAGCGCCGGATTTAGGGAGGGCAAGGGGCCCGGGTCCAGACCCCCCACTAAAGAGTGCCCCCCACCATGTTCATTTGTTTAGCCATACGTGCGACATGTGTGTGCCACTTACTCATTTTTAGTGAGAGAAGTTTATTTGTAGACGCTGATGCGATCGGAAAGCCCGAGTGGCATGTGCGCAAAGCTTCGCACTGTGGCAGCAAGCAACAATAGAGTTCACATGCCATGATCACTCTCCGCGGATGCTGGTCGTTACGTTCAATCGTTCACAAGTTAATATCGGCAGAGCTTCCACGCCACGATCACTCTGTTATTGCTTGTTCGCTCCACATATATGTATGGTGTTGTTCTTCACGCACATCCGTTCGTTGTGAATCACACATTTAACGCAACACCACCGGAGAGGTTGCAACAACGATATTAATTATAGGTCGGCCAAACAGCAGTACAGTAAACCTCGGTTAAGCCGGATTCGATTTGACCAACGATTTTATCCGGTTTAGGCAAAGATCCGGATTAAACGAAGATGATTTTTCTAGCCTGATGTCATCCAATACTGAGATTACGGCGAAAATTACTTAAATTGAACACATTTGCCACCCAACAGCAGACTTTCGCAAAGGCAAAACGAATTTATTGATGTATTTATAATGGTATATCAGACTAGTAACCACCATATCCAGGTAGTAATCAACAATCTTAAGTTTGGAATTTTATATTACTTCGCTGCAAAGAAATTTAGTATTTTGGACTGACGCAGAGATTCTACGACTGGTCCATAGGCAGTCACTCTATTTGGAAATTAATGCCCTCCAGACATCTGAGTACAATACACTCGGGGATAATGTTCTACAGAAGCACACTTAACACTGATCAATAGGCTGAAACCGTGATGTGGGTGCGGCGGCGTGCCGTGAGCGTTACGTTCAACATGGTAAGCCATGCCCGCGTATGACGCAATAATCATCTCTTCGATTAGTCGAATGTTGCGCGCAATTACAGCCATTCTTATCATAATTCTCTACGCTCGTTGGTGATCGTGAGCACGCTTGTGTTGCGCCTTAAAGCTGCCGATTCTTTCCTAGAGATAAAAATCCGGATTACGAGATGTGAAAAGAGTAGATTTTATCCGGTATTGGCGAAGATCCGGATTAAAAAATCCGGATAAACCGAATATTTTTATAAAGAAAAACGTTAGAAATCACTCGTACCACCAGTTCTATCCGGTTTTGGCAAAGATCCGGTTTAACCGAGGTTTACTGTATTTCACTTGAAGAATATTTGGTTTTGTGACGAAACAACTATTAACAGGACCGGCCTTAGGAAGTGCGGGGCCCGATTGGAAGTACTTATGCAGGGCCCCATTTGGTGGCGTTTGCAGAACTTTTTGAGGGGGGCATCACGTCATAACGATAGAAATTCGTTGGTGTGAAAGGGAGGTCGCGGGCATGACCCCACTTTCACCTCTCCAGCATAAACTTCACAGAGAACGCCGTAACACCCGATAAATACGAGTTGCTACGTTCAATACCTCCAGAGTTGAGATATGTGGTGTAGTGCGACTGCACATACAGAGCGAAAAATTTGCAGTAATAGTAACAGATTCTATTTTCGATGTCGAGTCTATCAACCATGGGCAATCTACCGCTTCACCATATGGCAGTACTCTTTTTTGCAGGGGAAATTAAAAAACGTGTCCCATCACTTTCGTTTCTGGGGAACATTTCTGTTGACTGTAGGTGGTTCGTCTCTTTGGGCTAAATAGTCCCTAACATTCCGACTCACGCCAACTGGTCATGTAGCAGAATCGTTTGTTAATCTAATAGTTCCGACATATTTTGAATTTTCAATTTTCACAAGCCTCATCAAATGCACCATGCAACTTATTTCTTATTCAGACTCAACAATTTCGAAATGACTTATCTCACTTCCCGTACATAAACGTCCACTTTGACTATTTGCAGGGCCGCAACCAGTTGATTTTTGGGGAGAAAAATGATTGTAATTTGTTGTTGTACCAAAAATTTAAATATGTTTGTTAAAATATAAAGGGTAATCGTCCAGTTGTCCCCCTCTGGTTGCGGGCTTGACTACCCATCTGTCATAACTTCATCAGGCTAGCTGTCTACACTGTTGCCATCTACACTGTGGTGTGGCTCTTGAGTTTTTTGTGCATTTTCTGAGATATTTCAGTTAAAATGCTTCTCCAATGCACCTTTCTCTTTTACTGCTTTTGACTTTGTTTGCCTTAACTTTAGCCTTCTCGTGACTGCCATTTAAAATTTTAGCGTATGTTTCTTGGTATTTGAACTGATGGCATTTATCTTAGTTACAGAAAAAATATATTCTCAAATAAATTGCTCAAATCAAACTATTAAAACCAAAAAACAAGACACCAGTATAAAACCTGCTTTTCGGCAGTATTTCATGATGCAACACTCACCACAAGAACATATTAGGCTTACTTCGCTTAAATCTTACTGCCACTTCTCTTTCGCCGAAGGAGGTGGTCCCAACACTTCTGTTACTTTGCAAATGGCTTAATTGTCAACAATCGTCAAAGAAAGTTTCTATTACTTTTTGAGGAACCGTTACTTTTTACACATCTGTAATAATCTTCAGTTCGCATAATTAAAACTAGGTTTGTTTCAACCGTTTCCGCCAATCTCAGATTGCCCCATCAGATTTATACGAGAGTGAAATTGAGTAAGACTGACTAACGAGCACACAATTGCAATTACGAATTAAAGTTAACCTTCAGAAGACAAGTAACTGTTTAAACAGCAATAACTATCGAACCGTATCTTGCAGTTACTATTAAAACTTGACCTGCCAAATACGAAACGCTTGTAACTGAAACAGAAAACAATTTCAACACTTAACCCTCCCTATTGTAAGTAGCTCCCATTGAAAAAAGCTAGGCTACAGATTGTCGAAAAACAATGACCATTGCTGCAATTAAAGAAGGAATTATGATGATTGAGGGCGGTAAAAAACGCGCAGTTCACTTTGATTTTCATTGGAAACGGGCCTCGCGCTTTAAAAATACTTTGGGCCCCGCGCCGGCACTACACACGCAGCTTCGATTGAAATTAAGTTAGAAGACCTAGCGCAGGGCACCCTTTGGGGCGGGGCCCGATTGGAAGCAATCGGTTCAATCGGCTAAAGGCCAGCCCTGACTATTAAACTTATTGGTTTCCTGAAAGTCGATCAGGTATTTGAATATACTGTTATGAATGCAAGGTCAAGCCACATAGAACATGTTAACTTACGTCTCTACTCGTTTCTGGTAGATTTTGCGTCTGCTTTACTCAGATTTGCACATGTCGCATATGAGTAGAACTGCTAGGTATGGCTAACATACGCCCTATTTTTGAAGTAAATGTCCACTTTTTTCATGAGAAATGAAATATTCTCTGAGGACATTCGAAAAGGTCCTTTTTAGATTTTTATTTCACATAGCTATGATCAGTGGCGTAACTAGAGCTTTGAGTCAGGGTGGAAAACTTAGCTAAAAGGGGCCCACTGGCCACTGTACAGGGCCCATTAGCCAACACTAGGAAAAAAACTTGAGAAATGATGTTGAATCCGGATGTGGATAGCGATGCTAAAACCCAAAATCATCGGTAAATAATCTGAAAAACGCAAAAAATAACAAAATAATGACAACCAAAAGAATACTAAAACCGAAAAATTACTTAAGGTGGCGGTCCGGTTTGCACATTTCGATTGCCTCGGGGGCATTTCGCCCCTCTGCCTCCCGTCAGTTACGTTACTGGCTATGAGATATTGTTTTTGCATAGGTAACCTGTCCCTACGTAGCTGCAGAAAGATACGAGATGGTGACGTAGCTTAGTTTATGGAAGGGCCTGCGAGATGTCTAATAAATCTATGTTTTGGTTGAGTTAATTCTCGGCTGGAATGCTTTCACATTAATGGTTACATAACAGTGGTCAGTGGCGTAGCGAGGCTAAGTGCCGCCCGGGGCCGACCATAAAAGTGCCGCCCTTTCCAGCCTTAAAATTTGCTTACAGAAATTTTAACTGAAAGTTCATGTTTCATGATTATTTAAAGATATAAAAATTAATAAAGTACTTTTAACATCGCAATCAAACACAAATGTGTCTTGTTTTTGATTGTCGATTATGATTCTTGCTTTTTCTGCTTGTCACCACCTTTCTCAACATTACTTTTCTATGTTTTGCTTTCTTTGCATAGGCATATACGAACCCCACATGTTTCGTCAAACTTCCCTCCCTATTGGTTTTTAAATCTCCGGTAAGCTCACCGCATGACATTT
>JGI24022J15233_10005084_pt1 | contig 13812 bp, 8 predicted proteins | sample Ectturendosymbi2_FD_15233 | JGI IMG/M metagenome (IMG submission 15233) | reverse complement strand
TTGGACGAAGATTTTCGAATTAAAATGAATGAGCACGGTTTGGCTATTCCATTACGCAATCGTTAAATAATAAAAAAATGTGCATGCAAATATCCAAGCACAGAGACAAAACTGCAATAAAAGTTTCGGATCCGACAACCGAATGCAAAAGGCATTCAGTCTTTGAACTCTCGGTTCAAGGATCTGCGTCACACCAGCACATGCAGCGTGGATGAAATCGCATGCTTGCATCACATAGAACTTTAAACTTGGTAATGTTGATGATCGAATAATCAATTTCACATCATTAAAGGGATAACGTTCTTATATTCCAAGGCACGTTTGCACGCAAAGCTCTTTACTGAACACGTTGTCATTTTCGATCAATCAGAGATCTCAGCTTTTGCCAGTGAGTGGAAACCCTTGTGGCGTTACTCTGATCCTTCTTTAGGCCACAGGACACCAACCGTCGCTAATTATTCGTGCTAACTCAGCTCTATTACTTGTTTCAAATGTTTTGCTCTGAAAACGTGGTGGATCCGTTCTGCTGCTTTGCTGTTTCCGAACAATGATGAGCTGTTATTTTGCCGCCTCCGTGCAGAGTGTTGTAGTTAACCCTTGCATGCTACATGTTGCGATGCTTTAGCGCTTCACTGAATGGAACTTTTCTGATGATAAAAACACTTTTTTTTAAAGGGTCTGCTATTTTTTATTGACTTTATAATACTTTTCTATTGTGGCTTGTTTTTTTTATAAGAATGCGACTTCCAACTTTCATTCTGTTCAAAATATGGTAAGACCCAAATCCTGAATTTATGCAGCCTAGCAAATTTAAATTACTTATGCGTTGATTGAAGGGATTGACATTTACCAGAAGTTTTTGAATTACATGATTAATTAAAACTGTCTTATTTTCTTGTTCATTTTGTCACTTGGCACTTTTTGCAAGACATTATATACTTATTACCAAGAAACTGTAGTATTCTGCATGCATGCCTGTTATGAGCATTTCGTTTTAAAAACTCTGAAACACATTTTCGTAATTCAAGTTAAGGAGGCAGCAATATTATGCATTCATTCGTTCATCTTCACGTCTGCTTTTGCGCATTGGAGATTAGGAGCACAACAGACCTACAACAATCTTAGATAGTTCTGCTGGCTCCACACCAAGATGGGACCAAGCAAGGTCGGAGATGTAGTCACAACACTGTTCCTTGGTTGACTTCTTGGCCGCTTTCTTTTGGATGTAGCGAGCAGAACTTGCCTGACCAATCTTTCCTGGTACAATCTTGTAACATGGCCGAACCGACTCAACTCAGAGAGGTGGCTCCATTCTCAGATCTTTACGAATTTCACAGATGTGCACTTTGTCACGAAGTGTCACATCATGAACTCTACGCAAACATCCCATCTCTTTCAGTGAGACAGCACTCTTTCCTTCATTACCCAACATTCATAACAACAGGTGAAGATCCGAAAAAGGACCAATTAAAAACGGGCAACTTTGCGGTGTTTGAAAGATCCCGTTCTGTGAACACCGAGTGATATGTTTTAGTTGATACGTCAGCAATTTTACCTATGTTGTTCAAATCTTGTGTTGGCATTCCCACTTAATTCCGCACTGGAAAATTTTCAGTACAAAAACATGGAAGAAATAGTTTAACTACATGCACTTCTAAAAACGCTTTAAGTATGGGTTATGTGCAATTTCAGAGATTACTTTGTATTAAAAAAATCTTTTGAATTGGAGAAACGAAAATTCACACTTTATCTGTCTAACCAGTTCGTGTTTCCGTCTATTGAACAGCTGGTTAAAACTTGAATCAAACTTGTAAGTCTAGATTGTTGTACTTTTCTGTAATTTATCCATCATTTGGTTTCATTTCAAGAGAAAACCACACTTTATTTCCTTATCTGCGATTGTTAACTAAGAGTGGGTATTGTATTCCAACTGTCTACTTAATTCTTCGTCTGAGGCTTCCGTTGAAGTTTATAATTGTCAAAGCTCTCCATCAAATATTCTGGTACCGGAAAGAGAAGCAAAAACGACAGCTGAAAATGAAACAATGTATCTACTTGCCTTGTTTAAAGTCGGATTATTCTGCCGGAACCAATTTACATGCTTCCCCAAAGTCAAGCAGGCTAGCGCTGACAATAGCAAAACACGCCTGAACATCACTCGTCTCTAATCTTGGGCAGTGGTATCAAGTTGCGAAACGGATGTCTTGAGTAGCGCCAAGCAAGTGAACACGATGTCAACACAGTAGATTTTTTAAGTGTAATATTTAACCACGACGATTGAACAACGACTTTTCTGTGAACATTAACTTGTTTGCTAAAGTCATAACTTCTGAAAGAATTTCTCTCAGTCGATTGAACGTAAGGAGCAACAGCGAGGCAGGTTCAGGAAATGTTTTGTACAGGTCAGCATTTGTAACATTTCGGGAATCACGAAGATCAGGCGTAAGGGCTTCTCTATGTTCGTTATTCCCAAAATGTTAAAAATGCAACTGTGATTTGACTGCAAATTTCCGTGAAAATTTTTTCCATTTTGTTTAAAAAATTCTATGTATTTGTTAGAAAGGAATTTTGCAAAAATACTTCCTTATTGAAATTTTTTAATATTACATCAACTTTAAATCATGATACAAATTTGTGAAACTTCAAGACTTGTTTCCAAAATTGCCTCGAAACGGTCATGCCTTAAGGCCTCAAACAGGGACGTAGAGTCCATGAAGGCAAGGCATGCAGTGCATGCTTTACTCTCAGTGAACAAAACTTAATTGCTTCAAAACTTTAAATTAAATTTCAAATCATAAACCGGAGGAAAAATAGAAAAACAAGAACTTCTTGTAAATCTGCGTAGTTAAAGCTTTCTTACAATTTATAAGTCAGTTGTCACGAAAAAGCCTTTCAATTATGTTTGTTCTTGCTATTGGTATCAGTAAAAAAATTGGGGAAACACGCATTTGGAACAGGACACAGGCATTCAAAATTTGCGATTGAATGCGTGTTTCCAAAAAAATTTTTGAAAATAATTAAGATTTTGGAAAAAATGCGCAAAACGTAGAAAGCTGACCAATACTTTTTGCTGGCGTGTTGTAGTGAAAAATTTATTCTATTCAAGAGCGTCTGTTTATCAGAGAAAATTTCTTGTGTTACGATAATGGCAAATTTACTCTTCGTAAACACTGCAAAATCACTATTGGAATCAAGGCATGTAATTTTCAGTCTTGCTTGCGCTTCATGTGACTCAATCAATCTGGAAACCTGAGTCTAGTCACATGACNTTCTGTAGTTCCGTGTTGNATTTGTGTGCAGACTGCGGAATATCTACAATTTGGANAGATTGCGTTTCACGTTGCAATTATACGACATTGGAACAAAATTGGAGTTATACCGGCAGAAGTAGCTATTGGGAATGGCANAGTAATTAGGCTACAAGCAACAAGTTTTAGTTCATTTTNGTATGACCAACAGAGAAATACACTCGATGCAGGTAGGCCAACACCAGACTTGAAGCTTTTAGGCTAAAGCCAACAAGGGCGTATATCCGGGTGTTCTAGGTGTGCTGCGAACACCTTGTCACACTGATCATGACATGATATTTTCCAAATCATGCCATCAAGGAAAAATCACAAAAAAAGTTACAAAGATGATTATGCACATCTCATTGATTTCTGAGCCAAACTTCAAAACTGACCTATTTCAACTTTGTTGATTTAGCTGACATTTTCATGCATCCCTAGTTTCCCATTTTGGTTTCCGATGTAGCAACCCAGGGTGCTCCGATACAGGCGTACGTCGTTTCTTTTAATAAGGACATCAGACCCTCATTAATTGGCAGTTCAGCTGTATTGAACAACGCCGTATCAGTTCCAGGCCCGTGACTAGGTTTTAGAGTCTGGGGGGAAAATACATTTTTAAGGGGGCAAGATTTTTGTTTTTAGTATGTGGTTTAAACAATTCTTTCTGGGCGTAAGAAATTTTGGGAGGCACTGCTACCGAATGCTTCTCCGTGGCTAGGGGCCTGATCAGTTCTATCCCGCCAATAGTTATATATTTAACAGCCACATATTAAAGAAATGAAAGTCTTTTTCGCATTTTATTTGCATTCACATTTTCTCAATTTTTCTGTAGTTTAGCGTGTTTCGATATGGCAACTCTGGATGTGCGCCATTTCAACCGCACGCCTTCCGGACTCGACTTCTCGTATTCGACGAGACATTCGCGCAGACTATTTTCGCAGATGTGAACTACTCTTCTGCAGCGTTGAATGCATTTTGCTCCTGTATCCAAAGTTGAGAACGCTGATAGTTTAAATTCAATACAATGACATATTAAGTTGTACAACAATGAATAAGGAGAGTGTGTCAACAAACTTCGACAAAAGGTTGGATTGGAAACATGAATTTAATTTCGTATTGTGACGTCATAAACTGGACACACCCAGTAACAACAAGGCCTTCNAGCAAGAGAAGACGTTGGTAANAACGAACACGATACGCCACTGAAAGCCAAACAACTTTTTTAAGGAAATTCAATCCGAACCTGTATGACATGTTCAACNGGTTATGTGGAAGNAGTTCAACAAATAAGTTATATTGCTTGCGGTGTCTATTTTTTCTNACTTAGGTAGTCCACTCTAGAGCTCAGGACAATGCCGATATTGCAATGTGAATAACTTGTATAACAGGTGGTGGTTGCCCATGATAAGTCTGCTACACACTTGACAGTTTTTGTAGCTCGCAATGCATTCGGTTAATCCAGCGAGCTCTTGGAATATCAAAAAAGTTCAATACTAGGATTTGAACTACAGCTTTGAAAAAATATTTTTATTACAGGCTATGAGCCAAGCGCTTGTTTTGGGCATATTGTTTCAAAATGTGTTTCATTATCAGTATCACTTTATTTAGGAACAACCGTAAACAAACATCAAATCATGCAACAGAAAACAAACCACAATAGAACGGCGTTTATTTTGTTCCCAGGACATCTGAAATAACCNTACGGTTTTCTAGTCAGATGCCCTGATGAATAAGGAAGAAAAAAAATAGAAGAAAAGAAAACAAGTCCTGACTGAATAGCACATTTTAATAATGACAATCCAGGCTAGGTAGTGTAGCACGTCATGCATTGCCAGAGCATATCTGGAAAACAGCTTCTGCCCTTTCATAATGCAAAGAGAATCTACATCATAATACAAAGAGAATCTAAATCACAATACAAAGGGAATCTACATCATTATACAAAGAGAATCTACATAATACGAAGAGAATCTACTGTTTGCTAAAGTATGTCTTTTATTATGTGCAAGCATTGAGAATTCAATGTTGGTATCACCACAAATGTGCCATAGTTTTGAAAAATATGTATTTTTTTATCTTTTGCTTCCTACGTCTTGTGCAGTTTACTTCCTGAACTGCTAAAGTGGTTTCAGCATGTGCTGGGACAAATGTCATGTATTGCAATAGTTAATAATTTTCTCCACCTTTGGCCTAAACTGTTTGGTGTTATGAAATTCAAGCATTCAAGGTGTGCAAATGTAAGCTGATAAATAGGCTACTGTTATTTGTGTTGCTAGCCTTTAATTTGTGCATAAATCCGAATTGCTTATAGTCCGGTGGCAGGGACCGATAAGCGTGCAATGCCAGCCAGACAAAGTTGTTTTGCTGTTTCTAATACCTCCGAAGTGTGCTCTTTAAGAATCTGAATGATGCCACTCTGTCAACCTTGGGCAATCCTCCCAATAGGCAAATTAAGGCCGCCATTACGGAAAATCCTTCTTTCGGCAATATTTCAGTCACTATGCATGATATCAAAATAATTTTGGTGTCTATCCCCATGTTTTGAGGGATAAAGAATAATATTAAGCCATTTCAGTAAAGATTCCGCCTTTATTTTTTGCTACATACGTATATTGGGACCGTCATTACTGAAAATCACGTTTTCGAACATATCTCAGTTACTGCACATTGTATCATAATGATCGTTGCGTCTATACGTGTATAATGAGTAAATAATCCTATTAAAACATTGAAGTAGTGATAACANCAATATTTACTGCAAAAATATCGAAGTAAGGGCTGCCGTTTTTGATAGGATCAGCAAGGNCGGCCTGAAAAAAACGACTCTTCAAATGACTTCGCAAAGGGGAATCCCAATAGCCGTATATGAAGTTTTGAGAAAAATGCTGATGCAGTAAAGCTGTTCTCCGGAAATAAAAGCATTCTTATAATTGAAAGTGAGAACCAGTTGATCGAATGTGGTTTAGAAGTATTTGTTAGCAAGACGCAGATGCTTCTGCATACAGATAAGATTGATTGAATAGGCTTTTTGCCGAAAATAGAGGTAATTCGCATTTTTAGAGCATAATAAACATTATCAGGGATGGAATCAATTTGAGTCTCTTCCCGATTCACTCCTATATAGCTTGTAGGCTAGCAAGACATTTATACTACTGCAAAAAAATTTCAGCAGAGAAAAGTTTATTGGCCTACTGTATAGAGTAATATAAAAATACATTGAAAAAATCCGTCCTCAAGTGTATAACAGCCGAAAGGTTGGTGGTGGTGGATCAGTTGTCATGTTCATTGCTTGGTTTTTCTTGGAGTCTGACATCTGTATAGAGGCAACCTTCATGCGTTACGGAGATGGCCCAAACGAAATCGTCAGCATAACCCTGAAGCCCGAAACCATGAAATGACGGGCATAAAGTACGGACACCTGCAGCAGGGTCGTTCAAGAAATCACAAACATGTTCGATCACAGTGAAGAGAAGGAGGTGACGAGTCATGAAAAAGAGAAGCCATCACGCATAACTTCGGACGCAAAAGATTGGGATAAGATACGAAAACGTCTGACTTGCATCGCTCCTCCGGATCCATATAGTCATCCCGCTTCACCTGAAATGGTGAACGCACATGACCCAGTGGATATTGAAAATGGACAACTTGGGTCGTTTGAAGACCTGGCCTGGTGGATTTACTCTTTTATCCAAATTGGTATTGACCATGGCAGTGAAGAGAAAAGTAGCAAAGTTTGGGAACAATAATGTGCATGACACGAATCTCATCTACTCGCGGGTGCTATAGGGGTTACATCAATCCAAAGACATTATTGTGAAAACTGTTCTTAATCATGAACATTCACCTGTGTCCACCTCAATGTTTGACAATGAAGGCAAAATGAGAATCGTAACTACGAAATCCACGTTGAAGACGAAGCTGCAGGTGAGTGTGTCTTAGCGTATGATTAAAAAATCAGAGGTATGAATACTGTATGGCTGTGTTATCCTTTCGCTGAACCAGGGAACTGAGGAAGATTTCGTAAATGGGTTAACGAGGAACATGATGAAAAGGGTGGTAAGCCAGGATACTCGTCAGACGATTGTGCCCATTTGAATATTACAATGCGGGTAGAGGTCGTTTTTCAAAAGTTTGTAGATGATGCTCCACGCCTTGCGGCTGGAGTGCGAGAAGTCGATGGAATTGACAGTTTCTTCCCATCGCTACTGCTTCTTATCGTCGAGCTGTGAAAGTAGAGACGAGGCGGCTCTGTCAGAGTCAGTCCCCACTGGGGCTCGGAGGAAGGAGCGTTAAAAGGTCTCACACTCTTTGTCCCAACATGGCACATAATTCTTGCGACGGCTAGAGGGATACATTGTTCAGCCGCAAATAACAGGCTCTCACATAGTTCCTGGTATGCCTTCTCGATGTTTGTTGTGTCCGGAGGTGGTAATCTCTCAACAGATTTTCTTGTAAGAAAGCAGAAACGCTTCCATTAATCCTTGCAAAAGTTCCAACTTTTCACCGGATCGCCGTGGGCAGGAACTTTGAGCTTCGGTGGCATTATGAGGAAGGGTCGGTGTTGTGACCGCGGAAACTTTCCTAGAACACGTCTGCCAGGCAGTCGGCTGTTCTGGCCAAGGCTCGCGAAGGCCAGGTCCGGGTTGGTGCCGACGTTCTATCATGAGAGGAGAAACGGGCTATTCCCTTAGGGTCTTGCAGCTGCGCAAGGTTGTTAGCTGTTGCCCAGGAGGCCGGGTTCTCACCGTCAGGAGATGTTGTGCTGTAGCCCCAGTTGACATGTTGGCAGTTGAAGTCGCCAGCATACAGACTGGGAATGTCGGGATGGCCGTTGGTGTGAGTCACGACGGTGGAGGTTTGTAGACGTTAATGATCTTATGTCCTGCGACGTCTACGCACGAACATTCAGTCTCTGATTGTTCTGGGGACTGATCGACCAGTGTCCATTTCAACCGCTCGTGAACAAACGTGGCAAGGCTGTAATTCCTGCTCAGGACTGACCCAGCTAGTGCAAGGTTAGGAATCATTAGCTTGTCAAAAGCTTGGTGATACTGAACATGTCCGAGATCCGTGTTGAAGTCTGGTTGAGAAGGATGGATAGAAAAAAGTGACGAAGACTAAAGAGGTTAAGTCACTATCACCTTCTGAAGAGGCAATCGAAAAGAACGCAAAGGGAGCGCACATTCAGACTGCCACTTGGAAATCAACACTCAACTCACAACCTTCAGTACTGGATCCCGTCGCGTTCGGATAAGAACGTGACGAACGCTGTAGATGCTTGATTCCAGTTACCTTGCAACAAAATTTTAGTGTTTTTCCGCCGGAGGTGCTGGAAATTGTAAGGTGTGGCTGTTCTACGGATACACCTTGTTCTACAGCAATATGCGGATACTATACATCTCACTTATCTTTTATGAACATTTTGTGGATGTTACCGGGAAGCACACTGCCAAAATTGGAAGATCCGACAGGTTGATGACAGGGAAAATGTCGTTAAAAAAGTAACTTTTTTGCGGACTAAGTCAAATCAGTGATGTCAACATGCATCAGCATAAAAAGGAATGCTCTGTGAATGGAACACACACTTTAGTTTATTTTGCTGAAATGGTTTAATCTGATTCTTTAGTTTTAAAACATGCACAGATGCCAAGAGTATTATGATACAATTTGCAGTTACCGTATTTATTCGATTGTAAGTCGCAGCTTATAAAGTTATTTTTTTATCATCGCGGCTTGTAATCGAAGGAGGCTTACAATGAAGCGTGGCTTACATTTTTTATTTCTTTATTTTATCGAAAGGTACAGATGACGCTCATCTTTTTTTGGGTACGTTTTTTTGACCATCTCTTTTCGCATTCGATTCTCTTCAGCATCACGTGCACATCCGTCACAGGAGGAATTATGTTTAACAAAAGGCAGTTGTAGTGGTGTGTAAGCATCATTACCAGGGTTGCCAATTAAACGCGAAACGTGTACACGCAAGTATCTTGGAGGCTTAAGTAATCCATGTTCAAGTGCGGCTTATATTGATTTTTGAACACCATTTCATGCGGCTTATAATCAAGGTCTGCTAACAACCGAATAATTACGCCACTGAGATACGGACGAAAACGATATTTTCTTGTATTGACGGTCTCAATATGCGTATGTAGCAAAAAATAAAGGTGGAGTCTTTACTGAAATGGCTTAATCGTATTCTTTACCTCTCAAAACATGGGAATAAACACCAAAATTTTTTGATACCATGCATAGCGACTGAGATATTGATTAAAGGATTTTCCGTAATGGCGGCCTTAATTTGCATATTGGGAGGATTGCCCAAGGATGACAGAGTGGCATCATTCAGATTCTTAAAGAGCACACTTCAGAGGTATGAAAACAGCAAATAAACTTTGTACGGACGGTATTGCAAAGTTCTCCAAAAATCTGGGGTTTGGCAAGCGGACTATCTGGTATTTCTTTGATTTGTATGCTTCATATGCTTTGATATCCTCATGGTGAATGTTGGTGTATGAACAATCTGTCTTTTTATATAGAGAAAATGTTCATTCCACATACGTTTTTTACGCAGTTTGGCTAACTTAATAAGTACTGATGGTTGCTTCCTGGCAGAGGTGTAACGAGGGGCCAAGGGGGAACACTTCCCCAGGCTCCGAAAAGTCCCAACAATGCCACAAAAAATTCTTCAATGCTGTACATTTGCAGCCGAAAGGCCTCAGTTTCGAACATTTGGGCGCTAAACTTGTTTCTTGCCCCGGGCGCCATCTAACCTCGTTACGCCCCTGCTTCCTGGTAACTTGCTGTTCTGCTACAGTTTAGTAGCGTATATGTTGGCTGTTTCAGCGTGGTGGTGTCAGTGCCATGGTACACCCAGGTTTGGCCAGATACTGAACACCTTGTAGTGATTCATTGAACCTCCAGAACAAGAGTTAAAAATACGGTTATTCGCCTGCTGCTTGAATATGCGTTTGTCACAGTGGATGACATGAAAAGCATGGAGCACCGGTAGAGCAAGGACAGGTGAAACATATTCTCATAGATGTCGTTCCGCACAATGGATATTCTTTGTTCCTTTGCGTCACAGCTGTGATTGCTCGAAGCGGAAACAAGTTGAACTTCTGTTGAAAACGTTATGCTAATTTGAGATGGTAGCTTTGACGCATTTTGGCTGTGGTATGCACAAAAATAAAAGCCTTGCTTTTTGCCTTTAGCAATTACTCCTCAGAGACATTTTGACAATGCTGGGCGCAGATTTGGCAAACTTACCACATGTTCTCATCATAGGCGTGGCCAGGGAGAGGTCAAAGGGACCATGGCCCCGCCAAATTTATAGCATATCTTATCGTTTCGTGCTTCGAGGCGTGTGGTCCCAAACCAAATACTGCTGCCCGCTTAAATTCAAAATATTTAGCTCAACAAAATTCTTGGGCTGCCAACACTACCGGTTCTCATTAATATGCATAAAAGCAGCAAATCATAGAAATGCCTGAATTGAACCCAGTACCTCACCCATGAGAAGCGTGCGCTCCACCTCTGAGCTACATCCTCTTCATTTCGGCGAATTCTTTCAAAATAATGTCATATGTCTGATTTGCAATAATTGTAAATCACAGTTGTGACGGACGCAAGTAGTAATCTATCACAATTTTTTGCACGGAGAAAGTAGTTGCATGTGTTTAAACACATCTCCAGTCCTGTGAAACAAAACTTACTAGCGAAATGTTGACACTGAAAAAATGGATAGAAAAAACACACGAACTATGGCTACGAATAATGAGCAAGATCGGAATAAATTTGCTATAACAAAAGGTTCACTTTCCTAGAAATTCGCAAATTCAACTACTGCCGGGGCAACCTGCGTTCAGCAACGACTTAGAACAAGCCCTTTTTTAGCACTGGGAACAGTGGCGTAACTGACGGGGGAGCAAGGGAGTGAGCCGACCCCGGGCAAGCTAAACGTAAAAACTGGATCCCCTTCAGCTGACATTTTGATATTTAGTATTTTTTTGGTTTTCACTAGGTTGTTGTTTTTGCGTTCATCGGGGTGTTTTTGTTTTTTTAGTTAGGCAGGATTCACTATCATTTCTTATCTTATTTCGGAGTGTTAGTTAGTAGCCCCTCTACGGCGGCGAGTGGGCCCCCTTCAGCTAAGTTTTGCGCCTCCTGGCTCAAATCTCTAGTCACGCCACCGACTGGGAATAACACCATGTGCAAGATGACCGGTGCCCCGTGCGGTAAGCATCGCGGTAAACAGATCTTATTTGTGCAGGCTTTTTGTGGAACTAATTTTTTAATTTGAACTCATTGGTGTTTGATTTTAAATTCCCAAATGCACAAAATTTCTTGCGTTGTATTCAGTTTTGCTTCCTGACGTTTTTGTAATTTTTCCGTCTTGCTTCATTGTTTTGCTTTGGCAATAACAACCAAAAATATACAACATTTTTTATATCATCCCCATTAAATGGTTTTACTCTAATTAAGCTGAGATAGCAAAGTTGAATTCATTTCTAACACGTATTGGCGCAAGTGCTTCGACAGCGTTTTCGACAGCGACAGGCACGCCAAACAAAAATGCAAAATTTCTAATACTTTTTCAGAAAAGTATCTTCGACAAAAATGTTCGACAAAAACTAACTTAAAAATGAATTTCGCGTTACATAACGTGTTGTATTTTCATGTCTCCAAGAACTTGACCGAAAAGCCCAAAAGTGGTGAGCTACAAAGCAAGCGGCAGCCAAAGTGAAAAATAACAAAGAGCAAAAGTTCGAGGTTTATAGTAACAAGCTTTAAAAAATGGAGTTGCATACAACAAAGTAAAAATTCACTTTTGAGAGACATGAATACAGCTTCAAAATTTACTATCCGTTTGAAACAGATACCAAGACAAAACAAGACCTTCAGTTAATAAAAACTGCGTATGAAGCACACAGTACTAATAAAACTAAATGACGCATGAGGTTACAAGGACGCAGTCAAAATCTACCGCAAGATTTGAGGAACTCATCTACGGCATGAATAACATCCTCACGGATATTTGCCTTGGCGCATGAGACAGGCCAAATAGGAATAGACGCAGCAATTCAACGTTACTCAACCAATGAAAGTGCTCTGCTAATTTAGTATCGGTTAAAGTATTATAGACCTTGTTACAAAGTATCGCGCGTGTGGCATCATGAAAGTTACAGTGAAAGAAAAGGTGAAGCTCAGTTTCAATATCACCACAAACACAAATACGATAAGCTTTTCACTGACGTTCAATGGACTGTGTGTGAAGCGAAACGCACAACGGACGGATGTCAAACGAGGATGAACTCCCAAAAGGTGGAGAGTACTATGTTTTGCAACGTTATAACTGATAATAAGATTTTAAACGATTCATAAAGATAGCGTGGCTAGGAGAAAACTTAGTTTCAAGTGGCAGAGAATTTTACAAGCTAGAGGCCTTGCGGAGAAAAAAGTTGAAGGACAGAGATTTTTTCAAATGTAATCTGAACTTTCAGATTATGGGGCAAAGTGTAGGGAGCAAATTCTCTGAACGATCTGAAAAACTTAAAGAAAGGGGCAGTGTATCATAGCAAAATTTAATTTAGAAAATTAGCGGAGCATATATATTTCTTTACGTTGGTATAAGGTTTTCAGGTTTAGATTCATTAGTACAATCGTAGAGGATGTGTTTTTGTGGCAGCCTAAATAATTTTAGCGACGGAGAGTTGCGTCTTACCTAACAGATGTTTGTCGCCATCGTAGCAGTTGTCTCGTTTCTTTGACTGCTATTTCCCTTGGTTGCTTTGTCTATGGTCTTCATGTTTTGTTCCACACAACCTCTTCGCTTTTCAGTGTTGGTGCCCACCATCATCTTGAAAATCATGAAACCTAACCTGTTTTGTCATTTTCATGCTAAGAAACAACCAAAGTTGTGCAAATATCCCTGTTTCCACAGAACACCTTGAAACGCTTGAATTTACAAGTACTTTACAAGGCTCGTACTGTAACTGTGCGTTCATCACGTTGTATCTACATTCTGCACATGACTACATCTTTATAAAATTTGCCAAATTTGAAACAGAAAATTCACTCGGTGTTTTGAAACTTAAAACATTTAACTACAGTGTTCGACTGCAGTGGTAACAACTTCAATACATTTGGATTTGACTTTAGACTTCAAAAGCATAAACATTAAAACAGCCTTTTGATACTCAATACAATTAAATATTAAAGAAAACTAAACAAATATAACATTATTGTGATGTTCTGGAAATTATTTTCTTTCTCAATGAAGCCCTGTAGATAGGAGGATTGCGTATTTCTTTACCTCTTTGGATAGATGGCAGCACAAAACATGTGATAGTTATTTTCCAAACAAACCACAGAAATATGGAAAGTTTTGGAGATGCCGGGGATTGAACCCGGGGCCTCACACATGCAAAGCGTGCGCTCTACCACTGAGCTACATCCCCTGTCTTGTGACGTCAGTTTGCAGTCAGAAGACCCTGCGTTGTACGTTTCGCCCCTTTCACTGGACACA
>JGI24022J15233_10005082_pt1 | contig 13815 bp, 13 predicted proteins | sample Ectturendosymbi2_FD_15233 | JGI IMG/M metagenome (IMG submission 15233) | reverse complement strand
CCCGCTCAACCAACCACACCCCGACCACGGTGAAGAGGAAATTGACCAATGCGGTGACCGCGGCCAGCCAGATGACGATCTGCGTGTCGCGCACGCCGGACATTTGAATGATCGACGCGGAATAGTACCTTTCAACAAACGAACAAGGGTCAAAACGAGAAGGTATCGAACACTGGCTGTTTGTCATAATCGAGCACATTTGGGGGAGACAAGTGGGTGGTGGGTCTGGTTCAGGAATTTCAGGTGCGAGCGCATTAACTCAGCTGTTACCGCGAATACGCTTTGGCTCAATGGAGCAAATGAGCATATATACATCAAAAGCCACAATAGACATTGGAGAGCAACGCCAGACAAATGGGCGACAGCACCACCCCAGATTTTGAAACTTTACATTTTTCCGATACATTTTTAGCATAAAAGTTGTTTTCTTAGTTTCGAGAGGGGAAAATGAAATTTCACAACTTTTGCCCTTCCTGGCAAAAATTCTTTCGACGTCTATGGCCAGACAAAATAATTTTTCCCTTGCTTTATGTTAATGAAATAATTTAACTCCTCAAAGAGGTTTGTTGTCAAGTGAAGTGGTTATTCATTCATTCGTTTTCATACACACTTTTTCTCTCAGGAGGGTCGCGGGGCAGCAGCTCTAGGATTCGAAATACGGTTTCCAGCAATTTCAGGTTTAGGTCAGTACACGACCTCGAAAAGGTTGAGAAGCGTTAAAATGTAACAAACGTTCGGCCTCGAACAGACGCCTGCCTGCAAACGCGCACACCGCCAACACACTCACATCACTGTATTGATCCCGGACAGTTGCTGGAACATCTGCAAGCCGCAGCCGACCACGAGCGCGCGACGGACGCCGACGTCGCTGAACACGCGGCACAGATCGCCCTCGTCTGCAGCGAAGAAAACAAACAAACAGACGTGTTTGTGTCTTGAAACAACGTTGAAGGAAGACCTCTTCAGCCGAGTGTGCCGTAAACAACGTTGACACGTAGTGCACGCGCGAGAAATTCATGGCACACGCACGTTATGTTATAAGCGCAAAATTTTAGACGGACGAAGGCAATGGGGGAGACGCCACTTGGTTGGACAGCGACTTGTTATTCAGCGATAAAACTGCATGTCTAACTGTGATACTGCTGCAGCTGAGAACGGCGGGAAACGGGGATTAAATTAGTGGCGATTGAGTCGAATGGCATACTGCGAACGTTTGAGGAACGGTCGCAGGGAGTTCACTTGTCTGAAGGTAGCGATGGATGTTGCGTGTGTGCACCATCGTCGATGGTCGAACTCGTCTTTGAGAATGCGGCAAAACGCCTGCTGTTCGATACACGTCCACTGCAAGGACAAGCGACGTTTTTGATAAAGTCGTTTTTTTCCACCCGACTGAACTTGCGCATTCCCGCAACACAACTTTTGTCCAATGCAGGGTCTGAGCCAGTGATTCTCAACGTGGTCAAGGTGGACCACCTGGAATTTCTAGTGGTCCACAGAGAGTTTCATAAATCCTTGATAAAACCTTCCTGAAAATTGCAACTTTTACTGCACAATCAATTTCGACCAGTTGTACATGAGGTGTCAGCATAGCAAAGTGGTCCATAGGATAGTTTTTTAAAACAGTTGGTCCATGGGTCCGAAAGGTTGAGAACCACAGATCTAAACTGAAATGAAGACGTGCGCCAGAGCAGAGGCGACCAGATGGTTATGAACTTGCGCTTTATTGCGTTCGGGGACGCTGGTTGCTGCCACGGTAATGCTTAGCATTTGTGTTTATCAAATGAAAATCCGCTGCCTTTGGCGAACGACAGACACTTCTCGTGGAGACAGCCGCGCAAACGGAGAGAAAGATGGTCAAAATGGCCAACTGACCCGGCGAATGACGTGAGGCCGAAAAAGTTGAAATGGAGTCGTCGCCACGGTTCAGCTTTTCGCATTCCAGAAAACGTGGACTGGCAGCGCGCGATGTCAAAAACAGCTGTTAGTTGCTGGTAGCCGGAAATTAGTAACGAACAAAATAAATGGACACTGATCGGATTTTTGTCATTGTGACAACACCAAAGCACAACTGTGTGTTTCATTGTGACAACACCAAAGAAAAATCATTGTGACAACACCAAAGCAACAAGTGTGTGTTTGCATGATTTCCACATGCGCGCACCTCTGAAATAAAAACGCAACGTGAAAACTCACTGGCTTTTTCGTCGTCAACTGTCGATTTGATGACTTGGAACTCGCGTTCAACTTCATCTTCGCTCGCGGTGACCTGTTTTGCAAAGAGTTTATAAAGCACGCCCGAGTTGTCCGATAGCTGTGCAAACATTACGCATTAAAATCCATGTTCAACAAACACCTTCAGGTGTTTTCGGAACCCTTTCATCTGAAAACGGAATTTAATATACTCGTGTTCAAGGCTGTAATGTCGTTTGTCAACCAGCGCCACACCCCTGCAACGCCCCTAGCAACCTTTTTCGTGAACGTGGCAACGGTGTACATTTAAACGGGGCTCCTACGCAATTTTGAAAATAAATTTTCAGACTTTTTCAAGACCTTTTCCTGACTTTTTCTAGACTTAACGTTTCCGAATCACCTACCCAGGTCAAATGCAGGCAGTATAATATTTAACACGATATAAATAAAATTATATCAACCTTGAATAAAATATGAAAATTATGTTAAAAGATGAAGTCTGGAAAAGTAATTTCTTTTTCCAAAACGAACGGACAAAGAAAGTTTTTTCCAGCCTTATCCAGGATGGAAAATGACCAAATTCTTTTTCTATACTTTTCCAGACTCCGTAGGAACCCTGTAATTTTCCAGACTCCATAGGAACCTGGAATGATTGCTTCAAAGTACTTATACGGCAGACGCCGAATGTCGCGAAGTACTCGACTATCTTAGTGGATTTCCGATTTTCACCGACATTGTCCGAACGTCACCGACATTGTCCGAACGGATGTAAACACTGACGTCACAATAGAAAAGTGTTGAGGGAGATCAATTTGATCGAACCATTGAACTGCAGTCCGAAACTATTTCTAGAACCCGAGAAATTTTTAGCAGCTAATGTTCGCGACGGAAACAGAAGAAAATTCCGTCGCAAACATGGTACACACCATTCTCAGGCTCTTCTTCGCTTTGTCGTACCTTTCCTTCTGGATCAGCCAACGCGGCGTTTCGGGCAGAAACAGGAACCCAATGAACTGTATGAGCGCCGGCACTGCCGCAAGGCCCAACATGAACCTGGAAGAGAAAATACGCGCAAAACGCACTTAACGAAAGAAATTATTGTGCATGCGCCAACTCGCCCGTCTTGTGCTGAGGCCGCTCGTTCGGCGTGCACCACAAACGGGAAGTGGGCGAAGTTTGACTGTTGTGGTGATGCATGCCTGCGTGGAGTGCAATGTTGTGCAGCTCTTCATTGCAACTCAAAGTTGTTAAATTTTGATTCTATTAAATCATTCTTTTGCCAAAATGCATGCGTTTTCGTGTATTTCTTCAGTTGTGAGTTATTCCCATTATTTCGTGTGTTGAATAATACGTATTGCAATGTCTCTTAACTGGTGGCGTGATTTAAGCAATGCAAAAATATCGGCATCAGCCCACATTTAAGTGTTATTGGTCAAGCTCTAACGGAAGCTTTTCAAAAACAAAGCATTTCATGTACAAACTTTCATACAAACCCAACAATATGAAGTACAAATTACTGGTACCATTTCTCCAATTTAATGTCTCGATTAATCCAACAAAATTAAACGGAGGAAACGAGACGTGGAAACAAGCAAAAGCAAATAAAACCCTCACGTTGCTACGTTAACACACTACATGACACTTGTTTGTTACACAGTAGTTCTCGCAGAGACTAGAAAACAATGCTGTACGGTTTCACGACGATCAAAATCCGCAAATTCTAAACTGATAATTTTAACTGTAGCGTCACAACAAGAAAACAATGGATTGAAAAAAATTATTTTTCGCAAATCGATTGTAGTCTGTCAATTAATCATCTGCTCGTAACTAGTTAGTCTGCTAGCATATTAACTGACGGACAAGAATCGATTTGCGAAGAACTGTTTTAATGATCGCCTACAAAAGACCTACCACAACTGTTGGACAAAAACAGTGAAAGTACAAGCGCCTTGCTTCAAGCAAGACAAAAAAGCAAATGAAAAGTGTGTCGGGGCCTTGCAAGCGCTGTGTGCTTTGTGGTTGCCATGGTGTCACGGACGCCTTCAATCAACTCTTGGTTCAATCAATGCCGATTTATTTTCGCTGGATCAGCCTTCAGAGCAAAAACGTAGTGAAGCCTAAATGGGGCGTCTTGTAATTGGCCGCAATCCTCCAACCCGAATGTGGAAATATAAACAACGAAACCAGTGTTTCCAAAACTTTTTGAGCGCGAACCAAATCTGAAATTGGTGAACGTCTCGCGACCCATGCCTCAAACAGCGCGTGTTAACATGAAAAATCATGATCGTACTTATCATTTTTGGCAGTTAGTTGCTAAGTTCATTTTCAGTGTCAGCAATCTACTCTTTTGACCCAGATTTGGATCGCTTCGGCTAGATCCATTCTTTGATCCTTCGCCACGCGCAGCCACTAAACTAAACGAACAGATCGTATCATGCAACAGTACGACGTCCGAACAATTGCTCAGTGCTTACGTGGAATTGCTCAAAACTTTGAAATGTAGTTTAACTCGCAATATAAATGCTTTTGTTCCATTTTCATATGACCCTTTGTCATTTCGTTTGCCTGCTTTGAATTGCTTGCTTTTATGGTGGATTTACCTTTTCGCAATGCGAAAATCCACTATACTTTGAATTGTGCGCTTTGTGTTTGTGGTGGAATTGAATGTGCGGCTTGAATTTGCGGATTTGAATTGTCGTGATGCCACACGACGAACGATTCTCGCTTCAATATACGAATCAGATCCGAACGCGGGCGATTTACTACCTCCAGCCGTTGGCCTTGTCCGCACTGAAGACGCCGTCGACGCAGCTGGCAATGAACTGGCCTCCGGTTATGAATAAGTTATTGACGGTCACAAGTCTGCCTCTGATGTGCGCCGGGGCGACCTCGGCGATATACATCGGGACGGTCATTGACGCCAGGCCTGGAAAATAAAAGAGACAAGTCCACTTTCCTGACCCGAGGCACTTCCTGCAGTGGAAACACAATGGCCGGCGCAGTAGCACTGTGACGGCAACGAACACACAAACTGCAGTTGCTGTACGCGTTTTCCTGAAAGCATACGGCGAAACCACCATTTATGAACGCAACAAAAACGCGCCACAAGCTTTTTGGTGCTGTTTATGTCTTTCCAGCGATACCCAAGGACTCGGAATTGATTGTTCCGCCAGTTAGAGAACAACTGAAGCATGCGCCACGCGCTGTCGTTTTCCTAGATACAAAAACGTTTTTAACCAACAGAGTGAATGACGTAAAACAGGAAGAGAACGAGTTTTTCTCAGAGTCAGGCTGCCAATCAACAACGCGGTAACATGCAACAATGCAGAGTTGCACTTTATAGGATCCGACGTCGTTGGAATAACTCCGCCGCTTGTGCACAATAAGCTGTGTGTGTGTGAAGGCGCGTAATGACGTCGGAAGAGGCTGCCACCGCAGCCACAGCCAATCTTTCCTTTGCATGGTGAATCATGCATTGTTTTCGTTTTCCTCTATTAGTCTGAGTCAGTTTACTGCAGTGAGTAAAAAACGTGCCTTCGCCTCGCACAGCAACGAAGGACACACACAAACGCTTGATAAAAGTTCACAAAATGTTCGTTAAAAACAAAAACGCTTAATTTGATCTTCAACCATATACAGAAATTAATCATCCCGGACCTGGTCAGACCTACGTTGAAACGCACTGAGACCGAGACCTGGTTTGATTCTACTGACCCTCGGATCATGAAACGACGTTCACGAGAAAAATATTTCAAAGCATATTTGCAACTTGGGGCATACACAAGGGAGGATGGGTGGATACAAACCCCCAGCAGTGAAAAGTACATTGATAGTCATTTCTGAAACACACCAGTTGTTGGTCCAACTTTGTATTTGCTTCCGGCAAGAACATAACGGAGATTTTGTTAGGGATATGATTGCGCGCTATTGCCCAGTAACAGTAAAAATATTTTTAGCTTTCTCAAGGAGTGGACATGTGGAAAATGTTTACAATTTTTCAACGTGAAGCAATTTGAACCAGACATCAATCGCGCTGGAATCCACATTCCTTATACAATGCATGAAAACTGATGTGTTCTGCTTCAAGGGCGATACACAGGTGCGACCAATGCGATTCAATGATTTGGGCACTCCAGCTTATAACCCTGATAATGTCTGTTTTTTAGAGTAGTGTAAATTCTTTTGATAAAATGTGAAGAAGCATACAGTGGAATAATCAGTCGTGAGAGTAACAGAACAGCAGAGCTCCTTTTGTCATAACCCATGCGCAAAGCAACAAACACCACCCAACCCGAACTTTGCACTGCACTAACTGTAGCATCTTGTCGTAGCAGTTGCGATTTGAAAGGAACTATTGCCGTGTGTCTGCTTGATATAAAACGAGCGGCAGATAAACCACTTATTGGATGGAACCTTTTACTCCGATATATCACATGGCAGTGGGAAATCTTCTCATTTGCTCGTTTTTTTCCTCTTGCTGAGATCTGTCAGATCAGACTGACTCAAGTCTCTCAAGTCACTTCAGAAGGTGTTGGCACAGCAAGCTGCAGTACTGGCTTCGATATGAACGTTGCACTTTTGATGCTGGTAGCAAACAAAGGAGCAAGCCAGTGCCGCAGTATAAGAGGCTTGAGTCGACTGTGGGCTTTTATTTGGTGCAGAAAATGTTGGTAATTATTAGTAACTTTTAGTGCTAATAGTGCCTTTAGTAAAGAAACCAGTTTGCTGCCAGACTGGTCCTTGCATACGAGGTGAATACTGCTCTAGGTGGGGCAGTGCCTGTTATTGTAATTGTTGCATGCACCTGCACGGTTGCATTGTGATATCAGATGTGGTTCGATCCTTTCCTCTCTTTCGCATAAAAGTTAAGAAATTTTTTTCACGCTTTCAGATATGTTTATAGGCAGTTCAAAAAGGTCCATTTTTCTAAAAATTCCTGTTGGTATGTTATTATACCCAAATCTGAAGTTAGCACAAGCAGGCAGAAACAGAGAACAATGTATGTTTCAACCTTTAAGGTAGTGCAATACTGCAAGTCAATGGTAAGATGCTAGCATTTAAAGATCTTTGTACTTCTTTTTGAGCCACAACTGCAAACAAATTCTAACAATATTGGTGTTGCAGGTAGTAGCAAAGATACAATTTACCTATGCTATTTTCAGCTGTTGATATTCAGATACTGTAACAACAATGCATGTTTTAGCGTGAAAAGCCTACATGTTGGTTCATTAGCTACTGCAACATTCCAAAAGAAATTGTGTATTGCAATGTAATGCGGTAGCTGTTTCAAACATTTCCACTTTGCCAAAGCAGTGCATCCTGATATTTCATTTCACGTTTCTGAGGGCATGTAATCTTTGTATTCAGGCTAAAGAAGATGCTCAGAATATTAAGTTTGGTACAGTTACACACCAAGGGCAGTTTCAACAAAATGACAAAAAAAACAACAGGGCACATCTCCTTACCAATACCAACTCCAACAACTGCACGCCCAACGAGCAGCATCTCCTTATTCATTGCTGCTGCCAGAAGACCTGAACCTCCCATGAACACGAAGCTGGCCAGTAGTATGACATAGCGGCGACCAAATACACTATTCAGTGGTCCACCAATAAGTGCAAATAAAGCAGCAAATCCTATTGTGATGGAAACAACCAGTTCCTGCAACATGGTAGTGCATAATGATGCATAAAAACTGAGTCCATACTAGAATCAATCATACACAAAAACCATTGATTAAACCTGATGTGCTGGAGACAGCAACTACTCATTGTGTCAGCCTTAGAATGAAGAAATTCACAAGACTAGATGATGCAATGCTAGAAAACTGCCGACATACTTGCCATAAAGTATTCAGGTCGAAAGTGGTTTTCAGCACAATTAAGGCCCCGCTAACCACACCAGTGTCATATCCAAACAAAAATCCACCAATTGCTGAAAAACCAGTCAGGATATAAACGAATTTGTTTGTCTGAAAAAGTAAAGTCTGTTAGAGAATGAGGATCTTGAAACAACATGCATCTGCACAGAAAATTCAACATGGTGCACATAAATCATTCAGATGCAAGGAATATTTTTCATCTACATTTCCAATACAAGCATGTTTTTTGTAGTCACATTGGCAGCACACTGTACATTATTTTATATCATTTATAGAAAAATCGAAAGTTTTGATCAGAAAACCCAAGTGCTTAGATAAGAACTGATTTTTATTTTTACATTCCAATCAACATCCACATAAAAACATGTACTGCTTACACAGCAAAAATAAATTTTACAGGCATTTCTTATTTGCAGCAAATCTTCATGTGCTAAACCACTGCTACGTGTACCAAATATAAACATTTATGCATCTTCATAAACCTGGTCAGGTCTAATCTCTGCTCCTCACATGTGCTCACTTCCTTTGGGCAAAGTAAAAATGAATCAACATATTTTCAAGCAAGACAGACCAAACCTGATCGCACAAGTGCTGCAATTTACCTTACATTTACCAGTTTAGCTTTGAAACATAATGTTAGAAAAAAATCAAACAAAACTTTACATCAGTGAAACTGGACTATAACTGACACTTTTTGACTAATTACATACACATCACAAAAGTTCAAACTATTTTAGAAGTCACAACTGACTCTCTGCACATACAAAATTAAGGTGACCCAACATATTGTAAATTAGGTACTTGCTGCTAAAAATTCTTAAATAAAAGAAATCTAGTTTGAGATGAGAGTAGCTTCAGCATCATGCAAGACTTCAATTAATTCAATGTTATATGGCATTAGTTCCAAACCAGGGAGGAATTCCTCCCCTGGGAGGAATGTCACGAGTTCAGGGCAGGAATTTCCACTTTACTGTTAAGTTACTTATTCGTTGTAAGTGTTGCACTTTTTTTTAAGTTGGCATTGGTTCTTTCAATTAGTTTTATCACTTTATATTTGTAAGTTATTTGGTGGACTATCACACATTTTTGTTAACAAACTTTAGTATTATTATTAGACAACAAATAGTCTTTATCCCACATTAATCAAGTTATTGATTGTCAATAAAGACCTTTGTTCCAATTGTAGTTGATACTGGCCTACAAACCCAAACAGGAGAAGAATGAAAGTTCAGTAGGGAAGGAATGAAAAGTTGCAAAATGAGTAAAGGGAGGAATGCATCAAACAGGTTGGAAACCACCATTATTTGGTATGTATTTGACATCATGCAAGTAAGAATGCTGTACCAAACACATGCTTGCTCAAGAGGTGTAGCCAGCAGTTGCTGTTAAGCACAAAATTATTAATAACACTTTCAGAAGTACACGCGACACACGGAGAATTTTCAGGGAAGATATGTTCAACCTTGACAGTAAATGAAACATCTTCATGTGATGTGTTTTTTACTTGCTTTCCAACGAAACGATGCTTGAAAGAATGAAAATATGCCCTAGTGAACAGCACGAAAACAGCTCTTTTAATAAAGTTTGTAAATGTATATATAGTGAAGAGTTCATATCAACCTCACTTTTTACAAGCTTTGCTTAGTTGATTTTCATTTCAGAAATCTACAGCAGCATAACAAAAAAATAGAGCAATAAATTGATTTTAACTTTAAGTAAGTGATCTTTTGTGGTTGTACAAATAACAAAAGACGAACTGTCAAACATATCATGAAACAACATGTCTGATCAGCAGAATACGAAGTTGTTTTCTGATTTATATGACATGCTCCAAAGTTGTGACAAGCAAAGCACTTGATTACTAATTGCTACTGCTGAAGAGCAAAGAAGTACTCCATTTTAAGATTTCATTTTAATACTAAAAGCAAAACCACCATGCATCATTCCATTACCTTGTCATTACTCTGGCTCATGTTCTGAATAGGCAAGCTGGTTTCAGACACTAAATCATCAAACTGTGTTAAGTTAACACCATTGGCATATTCCCTGCAACAAAAATGAGCTATGCTAATTCATCAGTAACAGGTAATTCCTTAACTTCAGTGCATGAACTAAATCAGCTAATTTCACACAAATCCAACAGTGAACACACATAAATAGCATATTGCAGTTTAGGAGTAACCGTACAGCACAAATAAACTATAATTTAAACATACAAAGATCCATTAAAACCAATTACTGCATTTGCATTTCTAAGTCTAGATCAGCTACGTCCAACCTGCTGGCCGCATGCAGCCTAGTCAAAGGTTTTGTGCGGTCCAGTTTAGGTTTTCGCTGTAGAATAAGCCTACATACTGAAAATCTGTCCTTCATTGGCACTAAACTTGCCTTTGAAATCACACTTATGGAATGGTTAAAGGTGCCAAACACTGGTTACCATTGCAATCAGGAGTCGAACGCTTTCAGTACATTAGCTTAAACTAAATTTGGTTTGCTAGTCATTCAGTGTGAGGCACTTATTAATATGTTATTCAGTGTGTGGCCCTGGTTAAGTTAATGACATAATTTTTGGCTCATTAAGCAATTTCGGTGGGACATGCATGGCTGGTCTAAATCATCAAATCCTTTGAGTTGATTTGTACACTCAAACTTGGTTTCAAATTAGTTTTAATCCCTCTATGTATGAACATCCAATCTAGTTCAACCTTTTTAATAGGCAATGCTATTTTAAAACTTGCTTTCAATCATACAAACTACGTCAAATTCAGCTGCGTTTGCATTGCGTAGGACGTATGAACAGCTTGTTACATGACACCTTACACCAGCAAAAGACTTCCTTTTGCTGACCAGTCTGCAACGCAAGCTGGTTTAGATTCACATAATGATGATAATCAATCAAATCAGTATATCTATCTCTGGCGCTAGATACTTTGTAATTGTTTCTGCAATAACTTCGTCAACTAAATATTTGCAAATTTAGATTATGTGTACCCTTAAAAGTTAGGTATGCACTACAGCAACAGCCTGCTGTCGCTTCCTGTTTCTGTAAAAAGTGTTGTGTACCGCGTATCTTATGTTTTGTATGCATTCATTAGCATTCTTACTTACACCATTAAAGATGTGCGCTCCACAGCATCTCTCATCTCAGTTCTTCCGAAGTTAATAATTAACACTCCATCCAATTGTTGAAGTTGTGCAAAAGAACATATCAACCGCTTTTCACAACTACTTCGCGGGACCTCGGCATTTTGTGCACAGCGCACCACTGTCGCTAACCAAATTACGTGGGCCGGCAGTCTTGGGTCTGTCGCTAGGAGCAAAAATGAGATTGCGCTCCGTCCAGCCAACAACCGACTCAGAGATGAGCCTCACTGAGCGTCCATCGACTCCGAGTCGACTGTACGATCCAATTCAAGTCCTATATTTTTTAATAACTCAGTTCAGAGCCAACCATGGTCAATATTTTCGTCCATAAAAATTTCCAACATACTGCTTCCTATCAACAAACATGCCGCATTATTTTTCCATTCACCCAGCCCAAATTCGGCGATGAATCAAAACTTTTGTATCGATTGACGGTCTGGATCCAATCCAAAAATTAGGTTATAAGCCGGATTCAGTCCAATCTAAGTCCATTCCAATGCTCATTGCTCATCCCTTCCAACTACCTCGCCAGAGATGAAGAGATTTATGTTTTTCAAACCCAAATACGATCCAACAATTTAATTTCAAAACTCTATCCAAATCCGAAAACTGATAGTTCAAGCCTTTTTCAAATTCCCAATCCTAACACTTTTATCGTCTCTGTGAAATTCAACGCAAAAATTTCACTTAAATCGACTCGACTCACGCTTTGCAATAATGATGCAATGACTCCACTCGAGTCAAGTAATTTTTCCAAAGTGTCCGAAACTCCACACGAAGTTGATCTGGGCCAGGCCTGCACAAAATACGGCCCGCGAAAGCTTTCACAATTCCAAAATTTTTTCAACAGCCCGACTTCGGTTATATAATTAATTGTCGTTTCTTTCAAACTACAACAAAGTGAAATAGATTTTGAGGCCCGCGGCACAGTTATATTGGTAAATTTGGCCCTTCGAGCTTTCTTTGTTGTGTAGGCCCGATCTGGGCCAACATCAAAACGAAATTGTTAATTGTATACCTTTTTTGACTCGACATTGACCAGGTCTTCAAATTCAATAACTAGATAGTTTATGTGACTGCACTCGAGCAAAGTCAAGACTTGACTTCGATTAAACTCAAACAGGCTAATTTCACATGACTCTGATGTTGCGTCATGATTACGCCAAATATAACGTTGAACTTGTAACAGCAATTACAGAGTTAGTGTCATGGTGGAACAGGAAAACTTTATTATTGCTGTTACGCAGAGGGTCGTCGGTGCGAAGCTCTTTTTAGGTGGCTCAGAGCGACGCAGCATTGTGGCTGCAACACTGATTCCACCAAGACAAGCAGGGTTTGTGGCTTGACGTGACTTGCGACTATAGACAAACTTTACTTGGCCAAATCACTGACAGACCGTAGCGTCAAAGATCTTGGCTTTGTTAGAAACTTTGAGACTGATTTTAAAACTTTTTAAAATAGCACAGGCCCTGACGTGAAAAATTTGTCTGTCAAAATTTCGTTTTGAAAGTAAACCTTAATTTCCGAGCTTAATTTTCTCAACTATTTTTGGTTTCGATCTCCGATGATAGGCTGTCCTGCAACAAACAGCAAACATGGTGAGTTACGAAGATTTCATAGAGTAATATCGATGGCAACCTACATTCAGTCTTGAGGCAATAGCCTCGAGATAGACGATACATAAAACTGTACGGCTTCATTCACCGATGTGAATCTTCAACAGTTTTTTTAATCACTTCAAACGTCGGTTTTTACAAATCTTCAGTTTTCCTCCACTATTTATCGCATTTTTATAGTGACGACGAATGGTTGACTACATAACCACCATCGTCCTTCACCAATCCTATAGGACACAGTGCCACTCTTTGTTTACATTGATCACCTATTATGGCATTTTATTTTCATTTATTATAATGTTCACTGACAATTGGTTTACTTACTGCGCGATGGCTCTTTGTATTATTTCTATTTATTAGCTGAGTCATAAGAAACAATCAATCAACCAACAAACAATTGCAACAGTTACTGGTGCGCATTCCCGTCGTCGCGGCGAAGCTTTTGGTGGGCTTAGCACCCCCAAACAAAACTCCAAGCCCCCCAAATTGAAACACGAAACACTATAAATCAGTGGAGTTTTGTAAATTTTTAGAATGTCAAGCCTCCCCGCACAAAGGCAAAGCCTCCCCCGTCAAAACGCAAAGCCCCGCTACGGAAAACGTTTTGGCAACGGTTCTGCTGGTATGTTGTCTCGGTGTCTGTTTTGCTTCAGTATTGCCTTTGCGTAGTTATCTCATATTTTGGGGTACTTCACGGCCCCTCATTTATTTTGCATTTTCTTGTGATTCCTCTATCAACCATGCCATGTCATGTGCACAAGCCAAATACCCAAATTAGGGTCGCGGGACCATCAACTCTGGGTTGCGAAATAATTTGAGTTTACCATGAATGTAAGTTTCGTGTCTGTTATTATGTACTACAGCTTTTACAAACCTTTAAGTCAGGGGTGTGCAACATTTTTTGTCAGAGGGCCATATAATCAACTTCAGACGTCTAGCTGGGCCACACGAAAAATTTAGTTTTTTCAATGTACACAATGAATC
>JGI24022J15233_10005081_pt1 | contig 13816 bp, 9 predicted proteins | sample Ectturendosymbi2_FD_15233 | JGI IMG/M metagenome (IMG submission 15233) | reverse complement strand
ACTGTTGCAACCTCTCCGGTGGTGTTGCGTTGATTGTGTGATTCACCACGAACGGGATGTGCGCGAAGAATAACACCATTATATATGTAGCGCGAGCAAGCAATAATAAGAGAGATTGCGACGTGGTAGCTCTGCTGATATTAACTTGTGAACGATTGAACGTAACGACTAGCGTGCGCAAAGAGAGATTGCGAGCATGATCTTTATTGTTGCTTGCTGCCACGGTGCGAAGCTTTGCGCACATGCCGCTCGGGATTTCCGATCGCAACATTACCATTACAACGAGGATTCGAACGCTTTCAGTACATTAGATAAAGCTAAACTAATTTGATAAGATCAAAGTAAGCCATTCAATGTGCGGCCTTCATTAACATGTCATTCAATGTGCGGCCCTGGTCCAGACAGTGACATACTTTTTGGCGCAGTGAGACATTTGTTTTGGACATAGCTGGTCTAGATCAAAGCCATTATGACCAGTCAATTATTTAGTCCAGATTACAAACTAAACTAGCCCAATTTACACGGACTACTCCCAAGTGAATATACACTGAATACACTGCATTGAAAATTTTTTCACTGTTCAGCATTTTTTAACAATTTGCACTTTCCTTGAAAAGCTGAGTTTTCCCTGAAATTGTTCACTGTATTGACTATATATTTTTTGTCCTTCAGGCTTTTTGAGCAACTTGTCTTTGCCCTTAAATTTTTCACTGTATTGAATAAACTTTTTACATTCAGGATTTTTGAGCAACTTGTGCTTGCGCTGAAAAACAGAGCTGCCCTGAAAATTTTCACTGTTTTGAAATATTCTTTATTATTCAGGAAATGTGAGCAACTTGCGCTTGTCCTGAAAACAGAGTTTTCCCTGAAATTTTTCACTGGATTTAAATATTTTTTATCATTCAGGAATTTTGAGCAACTTGCGCTTGCCCTGAAAACAGAATTTGCCCTGAAATTTTTTAAGCCGGGGGACTGCAGCCTCCCCCCCACCTCGTACGCCTATGGGCCTATGGTATAGTGCAGTGGTGCTCAAACCGTGGCCCGCAAGGCATTCTGGAGTGGCCCGCAAAGCAATTTTCATTGGAAGGAAAACTTAAGAGTTTTATTATTTAAGAGAATTTTTATTGAGATTATTAATTCTTGTGGCCCGCGAAGGGTTTCTGAAAGACAAATGTGGCCCACGAGCCAAAAAGTTTGATCACCACTGGTATAGAGGATGAAAACACTATATTTCATATTGCTTGGAAAATGACAATTTCAAAACGGCATGATTAAGCCCTGTGTCCTCTGAATGGATTGTGCTCATTTGGTTAAAAAATTAAGCGTTACTGCTAGGCCCACTACAAAAAAGGAGTTTACGTACAGGTAATCAGATCGACAGCTAGACGATTTTTTCGAGGGAAGCAACACGGTCCCTCATGAAAATCTTTATATCCGAAAAGCAAACCTACTAAAAACGCTTGAATTCGCGGAAATTTAACGAAAAGAACTTCTGAACTACTCGAAAGAGCTATAAATTCCAGAAAAAGATCCCAGTGCCATTTGTTGTTTAGACGAATAGGCTTTAATTTCTGTTGAAGATCTAAGGCAATTGTGGAACCAGAGTCGGCACCACAAAAGACAGAATTAGAGGGAGCACTACACACAAGAGGGGCATACTTTCACGTTTTTCACACAAACGGCCAGATAGGTCACACTTGCGTGGAACTCCAAATACCAAGATGGCCTAGGGCCCCGCGCTCCCTAAATCTGTCCCTGGCCAGAGGTGAGGATGGACAGGATCAGCATTGGATATCCTGCAGGATACTTGCGATTTTTTCGGAACAGGATTGGATTTGGATATTCATTTTTGAAAAAAAATGGATCAGGATAGGATCAGTATGTTGGTTTGATTTCTACAACGAAATTTTCCTGAATGTGATTCAAGACGTCACAAATGATGGTGGCAGTGTTTTCTTTGCTATTTTTTTATGTTGTGCTGCACTCATCACAATCAATGGTAATTCGTGTTACTTCATCGCTATTTTTTTCCAGCCAAGTGGAAGTAGTGAGCTGCCCTTATATTGTTGGTATGCTGCTATCTTTGTTGTGCTGAATGGCATATGTGTGTGTCGTGTAGGCTAATATTGTCTGTTTCATGAGTGGCCCACTTGTCTTCGACTGGGATCAACTAGAAAATCTCTTGATAACTCGCCATGGACCGGTCGGTAATAAAGTTACAAATACAATATCACATGCCAAAGTTGAGTATCACATGTGCAAATACAATGCACCATCGCCTTTGGTGCCCAGACGGGTCAAGAATCTGTTACGAATGAATCACGATTGCCAAGCAATAATCTGCACAGATAGCCTATAGTCTTGGATTTCTTGCATTGGGCCCTGCTCTTGCTAGGGCTGGCCCTGTATTAGTGACCCGAAACAGGTCACTAAAACACCTTTAAAAATCCTGCATTTTTAAAAAATATTAGCTGACACCCGATTCGGGTCACTAAAGCACCTTAAAAAAACCCTGAATTTTTAGAAAATGTTCGCTGACAATTTTGGCATGATGGCACATTATATTGTTTCGGATGATAATCTGAGTCATATGAAACAATATATCAATGAAACTGTTTCAAGCGTGATATCATTTTTGCCGCGCAAGACTTGAGCCCTTAAAATTTGTCACACAAGTCGTGCCATCGCATTCAATTGCAAGTTTGGCAGGTCAGATTCTATTTGAATAAGAGCTGATGATGCCTACTTCGTAGGCGAAATATATACTCTGAAAGATCTTATTGTCTGATTCTTTGCTGACAAGGGATCTCTTTCCAAAGACATGTCGAATCACTGACTCGAGTCACATACTCACTAAATATTGCCACGATTATATTTTCAAATTGCAAGTTTTAACTTTTTTATGAAAAGATGTTGTCACGAAAGGTGAACCATGCTACGGGTTAAGAATTTAAGGCATTAGGTTTTCTGTCAGCTTTCGAGGAATCTACCTGTCAAGGCTCTGCGTTCACATCATAACTTTGCGATTATTCGGATCATTCATGATATAATCGTTTTGGTTTTCCCCTTTTATGAAAACCTGACGTAACACTGCAGCTGTGAGCAGGTTGCTTGGTTACGATGTTGCTTGCTAGCACCTGCATTGTGATTTTCACAAGCGCAAAAAAGTTGTGAGCAAGAAACGCCCGCAGACGATAAATACTTCTTAGTGTGTCGTTCCAGAGTTATTTTTTTTACGTTCTCGTAAAAATCATGGGTAGATGAGGATGGTTCATCATGCACGGGTGTATGAGTTGCTTCTTACATTACATTACAACTGCAAGAGTTTTATTTCACTTGCAAGAACGAAGAGGTTATGCTATAGTACATGCATTACATTTTCAAGAGGTTTATACAATACAGGACAGTTGTTCTGCAGTAGTTTAACATAAATGGCTAAAACAGCAGACTAATTCACTGCAAAGGTATATGAAGTATAAAAAAGTTGAAAAAAAGAAATAAATTTTCCTTGAAAAATTTCAAAAATTTTTTTGCTGTTTTTTATTCCAGACCAAACTAGGCTATGTATGTACTTCAATGTAAAAAATTATTAAATAGGTGTTTAATAATTTGTAATATATATATACTTATCAGGCTAGGCTTATTTGCAAAATTATTGCATTAGCGTAAACGTCAATGTGAAAGTGTAGTCTCATTTGAATGTGAATTTGATGGCATCTATAGCCTACTCTAAATTTTTGTCTGGAACACTGTGAGTTGAGCTGAATGCATGCAATGTAAGGCAATGTAGTCTGCACATTACATAAGTATAAAATTATGTGAAGTGCTTGTGTGTGGAGATCAGGAGCAGTATCTGTACTTTTCATGTTAACACCACACTCGACACAAATTTTTGATTATTTTTTGATTGTTTTTATCCACTTTAGTGAGTATAACTAGTTTCCATTATAGAATATGAATCAACCTACACTGAAAAGATTCTCAAACAGAATTGATTGAACAAAAAATAAAGTACTCTTTTAAATTATACCTTATGGATTTGTACAGTTAAAGAATTTCCTACTTTGAAGGCCCTGAACTACTATAGTTAAAGTAAGTGCACATGATTTGCATAAAATTTTGTCAAAAAATCTTTAATGTTGACTCGTTGATTTAATATTTTTGATTAAATAAAGTTAGATGGTTTTCTATGTAGAGCCTAGATTAAGTTTGACTAAATTGTTATTTTCCAATAAATTGTTCTATGTATCAAAATCATTGTTAGCTCCATCAGGAAATTCCACAGTAGCGTGTGGTATACCACAACGTGTTTTAAGCCATAGTTGTAAAAGCAGCAGGTTTAGCAAACTGTAAAAAGTTATGAAGTTATGGAGCTTTTTTGCAAATACCAAAGTAGAACACTTAGTCAAAAGTGGCCTTGCTAGGATGCGTATTCTTTTTATTTATTCTAACATGTCATAATGATAATGTTGATAACATGAAGTTGTAATTATAATATGTTAAGAGTTGTATACTTTTTAACTAAAATATTAAGTGTACTTTTTAGGTCAGAGTAAATTACGTTAAGATGTGAAGAAAGTTTGCTATGATATGAAATCATTTTGAAAGGCATGTTTATGTAAATGAGCATAAAAATAAAACTTTATACTGTATATAGTAAATACATTAATATGAAGTAAATATTTTTTAAAGTTTTTAGGTATGATTATTTTAAAAAATGAATACTACGGTTATGCTGCCCATAACAGCTAAATCTTTGGCGAATACTTTTCTTGTGTGAGAGCATTGGTAGCAAAGTGCTCCACTACTTGAATAGTTATTGACAAAATCAATTTTTATAACAATTCATAAAAAAATTTATGAAGCTGTCAAAACCAGAGTGCTGGATAGATCTTAAATAATTAGAAGGCAATTAGGGTAAACTTTAAAATAAGAACAGAATCAATGCCAAATATCAAACATCTAAAAGTATAATGTTGTGACAACAAAATCTTCACTATCTCCCTTGCAAACATTTTGCATGGATACCTACTATACATGTTAAGATCATAAAGCTTATTCATTTAATTAGACCCTACCTTGTTGATTTAGAACAGTGAACTTGCACTGGGGCAGGTATCAGGGAAAGCCTTTTAGTTTCTTCTTTTCAGTGCAAGTTGGATCCTGAAACTTATGAACATTTTCAAAGTGTTGAAGGTTATCACAAAACTAATAGTAAGCTGCTAATGGAAAGAAGTTATTTATGGCAAATAGCACTGGTTGGTGTATTAGAATGATAAAACTGTAGGTTGTCATTATGTCAAAGTGATCTTATATTTGAGAGACATTTTCTAAATTTTTTTGCAGACTATCTATTTAATAGTTTTTACTGTTAACTCAAGATACGTGGAATGTAAGTTGGTACTGAAATTTCACAAGAGATGTTGATTTGCAGATCCTAGTATATGTACTTCTTAAGACAAGGATTCACTATTGGTGTTAAACACCTAGGATTAGCTAAGCATTTGAGGATCACACTGTAGTAAGACAGAGTAACCATGAACACTTTAGTTGCAAGATTGCAGTCACAATAAGACTACGTGAAGTTTTAGTAAAAATGCAGAATTTGACATAATAAATGAAGTGATAATTGAAAACTTACAGGCATTAAACATGGTTGCTGATATCAGATTTGTGCAACCCAGAAAATATTCTTAGACTTGCACTGCCCAGATAAGCTTTCAGCCATTACTTGATACATGCATAAACCACTGTTATAAGCTTTCACATTATAAAAAATATAAAGTGATTTTCACTGAGCAATTTCAAGTAAAGTAAAACCTACTTGATTCTGCTTTCAAATTGGAGAGTACTTGTATGCTTTAGTGGGCATTACAAAATAATGTTGTATGTGCACAGCATGATAATTTTAGGCTATGTAGTTTTAGATAAAAACATGTTATGTTCAGCAGGACCATGGGTGTGTGGCAAATACAGAAATAAAAAAACTTAAAAGGAAATAATTAGTACTTTTACATACTTATGCTTGTTTCAGTCGTTGTCTGATACCTTTTTTGGACGATAATGGATAAGGGCTTTTTTTCTTTGCTTACTTATTTTGAGGGAAATGTGTTTGAGTATATATATTTTCTGCTCTGTAGTGTAGATCACATTCAATGTGGCTTGACAGTTTTGTTCGTTGCTCCAATTTCACTGTGAATGCTAGTTTCACAATTTGCCATTTGCAATCTTGTGGCAAATGCTGTGAAACAACATAAGTAGCAAGAAGAACAGCATTGTTTGATTATTTATAATTCAGTTGACACTTTTTGATAAAACTCACAAGTTTCAAGATGGTTTTGGTTAAAAATATTTGAACTTAAATATATGCTGATAGGTTATATGATTGCTTGTATGTAGATTAACTCAACCAAGTCAGTGAAGTCACCTGGTTTTTGACAGGCTCTGGGTTTCCATTCCTTGTGTATGACCAACCTACCTTGCCTTTTTTAGTGTGCAAGTTGGTTATATAAAATGTTTTATATTTTTGAAAAGCAATAAAAATTTACATTGTTCATTAATAACTGTTAACTTTGGAAGATAACTGCGTATTTACAAAAGCATTTAGCTATGATTTGTGTACGTGAGCTAGAGTATGCATTAGACATCAGTTTAGATCAGGGGTCTCAAACATGCAGCCCATGGGCTGCATGTGGCCCACGGAGGTGTTTTGTGCAGCCCACAATGTTTTTTGGGAATTTTTTGATAATTTAACATTTAGGTCATTTAGTTTATTCACTGGTGTTGAAAAGTGCTCGACTAGTGAGTGAACAAGTTTCTTTTAAATGAATGTAGAGATGGCTAGAAATAATTTGCCTATAACTTACAATTACTTTCGCAGAAAATAAGATGTAAAGCTACTTCTAGTAAGGTTCAGGTACCGCCACTCTTGTGTCAGCGTCATAATGTGGCCGTCAAGTTACTTTATAAGTCCTCATTTGTCCCTTTGAACAATTTGAGTTTGGTGAGACCTCTGGTTTAGTTTATATGTGTAATGATTGTGGGCAAATATTCAGTCTAGTTTAGGCTACATTTTTTAACATTTCTGATCAGTTTCTGTGTACCAAAAAGTGTTGGCTTTTAGAACATCTTTTGCCAAATGTGTTGTGTACTGAAATTCTCAAGAAGGTTGCTGGATTAAAATGTACTAACTAACCAAAAACTTTTTATTTTAGTTTAAAGCATTTGAGTGTGAAGTTTGAAGAAGTTGTATCAGTTAATAAAATGTGTAAGCACTCAAGAGATAGAAGTATTTGACAGCTCTTGTGCTGACAAGACTACACTCTACGTGTAGTTCAGTTCATAGCTTATTTTGAAACTACGTGAAGCTGTTAATGATCACTGGGTGAAACATCTCCAAAAAAGTGAGTTCAGGTTCATATTTTCATGTCATAGATGATGTACCTTTGTGACATTCATTTCATTTGCAGTTCTGTTTGAAGGGCATTTTTGTTTTTTTATTCTTTTTGTGTTATGGACTTGCAGGGTTCACGTTTTCCTTATAAAAAGTCTTTGAGGTAAACTACTTTTGTTCAATTTTTTTATTTTTAAATTTTGAAATAAATTCGGTCTTCCTATAAAACCAACCTGGTGATTTGTGCGTGAGTTTATTTTCTCCCATTTTAACTTGACATGGTTGTTTTTCAGATGTCTGTGTCATTGTCAAACTCAGCTTTGCCTGCCAATGTGTCAACCACTTCTATTACAGAAAAAACATTAGGCGAACTTCTTGATCTTGCTCTTAGAACTCCAGAGGTGACTGTGTCTATTATGTATTTTGCACTGTATGAGTGTTTTTTTATCACTGATGTTTAATTTATGTGATGTAGATGCAATATAATGTGCCAACACATCAAGTCTGAATTACTTTATTAGCAGATGCTTTGGGCAAGGGTGTGCTAAGTCTTGTAAGGCCTGTGTTTTTCATTTGTGAGTTCTTAGATAAAAAGACTCCATCTTGACATTACGTTCTTTACTATTTTTTGATTTTCGATAATAATTGAATTTGCAAAATTAAACTTGAATTGCTCTTTCAGTTGCACCCCCACCTGGATTGATTTGGCAAACTATGAGTAAACAATGACATAGTTTTATTGTACTTATTCAGAGTAGGCAAATTAACTATTTTATGTTCTTTGTATTCTATAGTTTGAATTTTGTTGTGGTGAAGCATTATTATTCAATTACTCAACACTTTAGTCAACAATTTCTTTTCATTTGATCACCCCTGTTAACTGAGATGGGCATCTCAGAGTTGGACCATGTTACTGAAGATGATCATCTTGTGGATATGCTTTGTCATCAACATACCCCATAACTTGTTGAAGTTCAATGGAATGGCTAGATTGTGTACATTCTTTACCCAGTACATTTGAAGTTCATTTCATATTTCATTCCATTTAAAGACCATTTGATCACTGGTTTTTCAAAGTATGACATTTTTGTAAGATGCTACACTCTACTGTGCTGAGTGCTTAATTAGGGTGAAGCATGTTCTGTGCATCTTACTGTTATTTTATTTTCCTGTGATTTTTTCAAGCTTGTCCTGATGCTGTAAGCTTAGTTCCTATCAAACAAGAACCTAGAGTAACTCTGTGAAACTGGGACAGTGATTATCATATTGTCTTACTCTCAGATTCAGATGTGCACCCGTTCATGACAACATACATACTCACAAGAGAAAACTAGGATTGTTTTAGAATATGTTGATCATATTAAACTGTAATTGTAAGGATAGCAGACATTTGCTTCAAATTATGGGGATGGCAGACATCTGCTTCAAACTCTGAATATCTAATTAAACTGACTCAATGTGAATATTTTTTTAGAACAACTGAAAACATTTTGACTGAGTTTTATATACATGAGACCATGTATTATATTTTGATTTACCAAAATATATGAAAGTATTGACATTGCAGGTGGGAGCTGTTAACTTCAACATTCTTCACACTCTTTTAAGTTCTTTGTTACAAAAGCTCGACCTACAGAATGTGGTCACTATGGTCAGCAAAGGTTGGGCATTTCTTTTGACATGCAGATGTTATTGATTTCAATACGTTATGACATTTTGCTTGGTTCGACTCAGATCAAATTCGAACTGGGGTGAGCAGTACCAACCTTCCAGAAGAGAAAGATTCTCAAACTTTTTTGAAACCAAGGGAATCTCTTTCCCAACCAGTTGCTGGATCATCGCGATCACTTGAAATGTTGGACAAAAAAGTCATGGAAATGGAAAATCAACTAGAGGTTTTAAACTCTCTCCCAAGCAACCAGGACTTGATTGAAAAAGCAAAGTTGGTGCCTCTGACTTTCGATTTTATCTGACTTTGTGACAATAACAGAGACCTTTTTAAAGTTTTTGTTGCTATCAACTTTAATAATGCATCTAAAGGACATTATTGCAGGAGCTGTGCTGACATTGTGAGCACCTAATCCTGAAACTGCACAGTAGAAGAATCTCCAATATTTGTTGCAGATTTAGGTCTGCATACCATCAGTAAACAGAGGTAGTGATTATTGGACAAGAGTAGAAAACTTCACTACCTTGACAAAAAGTGCATCAGATTTCAAATTGACACCATTTGTAGTAACCCATGCAACTTTAGTGGACAATGCACAAAAAACCATAACGGCCTCTTGCGCCAGGTTGTGATTAGTACACAACCATTGCAGACTTTTTCTTGACGATGCATATTAAAATCCCTGTTGTTTCAAAGCTACATAACCAGGACACCCCAAACAAAAGCTTTTCTTTAAACCCAATCACCACCGTTTAGTAGGCAACTGAATCTGCCAATTTTCCATTTCTTCTCAAAATTTCAGTGATTGATTATGTTCATTTGCAGGTCTGGAACTGCGATCAACCCTGCAGCAGATGTTTGGCAATATATGCAGTTAAAAAAACAAGTAGATGCTAATGAAGCAGGAGTCACTAAGGTGAAAAAACGACTTCTTTTGTTTTAAATTGTTACTTTCTTAATGCTACTTATTGGTGGCAAGCATCGGAAATAGATTTTTTTCAATTGCTATCTAATTTCCTTGTGACATATTTTATTGAGGGAATACAGTTAGTATGTTTAATTTTCATTCCAGGAAAAAGATATCAAAATAGTCTTTTGAATGGTGCCATATTTGTTATAAAGGTATCATGCAATTAACATTATTGGCAAGTTTGTTACAATTTCAAAGTTTTCTTGCAAATGTTATAAAAAATAGAAAACAATTAACCTAAAGCTTTTGTTTAAATTGGTGATTACTTTTACTGACATAGTACTGCAATTGAGTAATTTCTGTCGTTTACTTTCACTTTTGTCCAAACTGGAGTATGTCTGGATGTTGTTGCAATTTCACAGCACTACTCAGTGGCAATTCAAGACATGTATTATTTAATTTATTTAATTTTTGAACAAATTTAATTGCTAATGCAATGAAATTCCAGCCTTTTTCTGGTTATTTTCATAGTAAAATAGCAAAAGTTTCCCCAATCGGCAATAGTCTTATGTTTAACAGCAATAATTCTGCACTTTGCTGGCATATTGCGAATTGCTTATTTGGAGGTAAATCATTACGAACGATTTTGATATCGAGGTTGTGACAAATTCTGTATTGGTTTTTCATCAATATCAAACACAGTTAAGCTTTGAGTTACACAACTCACTGAACACGATCACTTTTTAAGGTTGTCAGATAAGCTTTACAATAGAATTAAAGCGTTTTTAATAAGATGGATTTGTTCATCAGAATGTACCTTTGAGACCTGACAAGGTTTCATCACCACTGCGTTTTATTGAAAAACGAAGTCAAGTCCATTTTCAGTGGCGTTCATTAGATATGTAATTAGCATTCGTCAATTTTGCGTGTCTTAGGCTCTTTCATTAATTGACGACCTGCTCAAAGAAATGCGACAGTTGCAAGACAAGCAAGACAAAATGAAACTGGAAATGTTGAGAATGGCAGAAGACATCAAAAAGGTCAAATGCACTTTCTGTCCTCCTAAATCGTTTCGCCCATGTGGTTTTCCTAGACTTGTGTGAACGTACGCGTTTACAGGAAACATAATGTGCTAATGCAAGGCTTGGCCAGCACAAAAATAGTAAAATGTCTAAAACTAGTTCGTGCACTTCTGCTTCATGCGGCTGGTGTCAAACAACCAGCATACTGTGAACGTCAAGAGTTGAACGAAACAGCAGAAATTATTCGCCAGTTTTAGTTAACTTCTTACTTCTGAACCGTTGTAGCGACTCACGAAGTAAGTAAAGCCCATCTAATCAGAAAGCTTGTGAAACCACTGCGTGCTTGTTAACACGTTACGAGAGTGTGTGATTGGTCTTTTATGCCACGTTTGCCGTCGTTTTCGTTTCAACCCGATACATTGTTGGTCTTTTAAATGGCAATGGGAAAACAACAGTTTAAATGTCTTGCCATTGTTCCGGGTCATTCCACGATGTGTCTCTTTTTATTGAGCTATTTTAAAAACTACATCCTATTGAGTTTTGATCACTACCTCGCTCAAAACTCACATCAACAATGGCCAGCTAATGCTGAAGCTTGTTTGACAACACGTCGGTTTAAAAAGCTCTGCCTTCTTCTGACGACTCTGATGGTCCGTTTCATGCCGGGGAAAGGTGGCCTATTCACACAGTTCAGCGGGCGTTGAACAAAAGAGTTTGACTATTATTCTTCCGTTTGCGTGAAAGAATAAGACTGAATCGAGCATTGTCAAACCGCAAAGAAGCCAAAGCATTGCCGATTGCCTTGTTGCAAAGCAAGCAGGAGCTTTGAAAAGCAAGTTAATTCTACTTGAACAACAGCAAAATTTTGTTTCCTACGTGATGAAAGTGGTTGTTGTCAAAACTCGATTGCCAACAAACCTATTTTATTGATTTTCGATCATCACACAACCCAAAGTTGTGTGAAACCTTCTACGAAATCCACTGCCAGGACCGCCTGCTCCGTTTTTTCATGTAATCCGATGTGATCGTCAGATGTACGACATAAGTTCATAGCAAAGCGGAGTAAAACGTCTGCAGCTGAATTTTGTACTGTGCGAAAATGCGGTCGGTCGTTGAGGATCGCGATTTAAGTAGAAAATGATTACGTTTTTTGGAAGATCGAACCTGTTCGTGTGTTAAAGAGCAACAATTTTTGCTGAAAATAACAAAAAAAGCTAAACTTTTAACACCAATGAGCTGATTCGCGCAACCTTTAAATTTGAAACAGAAAAACACGGATTTTATGTTGGTTGCTTCACTGCAAACCAATTTTAAAAACTGCGACTTAAGCTGGACTGAATAGATGACAATTTTAAATGAATATGAACCGAAAAATTTTTCGCAGTTATACGAAATTACCTCATTAATAAACAGCTGCAGTTGAACGTGACTACTCAGCAGGGTGGTTCGCAAACCTGCTGACCGACCGACCGCACTTACACCATAAAGTTGGGAGCTAAACGGTGCAGTGCGCGATTGAATCATTGTTATCTTTTTGTTGTGGGACGATGCGCCGCGTCTCGTCCTTGCTTGTTTCGTCGAATTCGGTGCTTCGACCTGAGCGACTGTCTGCTTCATTGTATTTCAGGCCGGCGATTTAAGCGAAATCCTTCCGAGGCTGAATGCGATGGACGAGCTCGAAAATTCACTGAACGACGTTCACCGTGTGATGGTTTGCTGGCAGAAACATTTTTTGTTTAGTTTTGCGTAGAATGAAATGCATTAGTTTCAAAATTCTAGGACATACGTTATTTTGCTTTGGCTCTTTTGTAGCAGAATGCCGGCGGATAATGCTGGTTTGGTGCCAAGAACGAGACAATCGAACTCTTAAATGTTTATTAAATCAACTGCTTTCTGTGAGCCCTGCAACAAAACGCATTACTGTTTCTTGGAGTTAGTTTGGAATTAAAAAATAGTTTTGTTCATCATTCTTTAAACTGGGTTACCAGTTCGCATTCAACGATATACTTGATTCTTTACAATGGACTTAATTTTTTCTGTTTTTTCGAAGTTTGTGTTGTTTGAAATGTGGAATGGCAAAAATAGCAAATAACGAGAGACCCAACAAAAGCGTGTTTTGTAGGATGGTCTGACATGTAAAGTAAACAAGTATCCTGAAGCTGATGAGTTCGAATCGTTTGTGAAGTGGCCAGTATTAGAAGAAGCATTAAGCCAACAGATGAGGCAGTTGGAAGGTCTACAGCAGCCGGAAAACGTATGTACTGTAAAATAGTTGAGCCGTTTTTTTCAAGACGAAACAATACCTTCACAAAAGTTGCACGATTTTTTATTGTTTTTATATCGTTGTATCACTACTGCAGTTCTTAGCAAGCGACAACCTGCTCAGGCTTAAGTTAACAGCAGCGGCGCGCACACGCTACTCGTTATTGGATTCGATTCTAATGTATGTATCATGTAATAGCGCCTCACAAATGTAAATCGGTTTACGGAAACGAACTGCAGTTACTACACCATCGCTAAAAACTTAATTTTAAAAATTTGTTCAAGACAATTGGATTGTCATTTAAACAACATATTTTTCTGAATACTTTTGTGCACTCTTGATTTACAGGCTGAATCTCAGTTTCCTGTTCAAGGTAGTCGCGTTGGACAAACTGGGCCTCTCGGGTCCCAAGCTGGACAAACTGGGGCGTTCGGATCCCAAGCTGGACAAACTGGGACATTCGGATCCCAAGCTGGACAAATTGACCAGTCCAGCTCCCAAGCCGGTAATGTGAATCAATCGGTTTCCGGTACTCAAGCCGGATCCTTGGGCCAAACCG
>JGI24022J15233_10005079_pt1 | contig 13816 bp, 8 predicted proteins | sample Ectturendosymbi2_FD_15233 | JGI IMG/M metagenome (IMG submission 15233) | reverse complement strand
TTTTTCTCCCCCTGGAAAAATTTTGGAAAAATCCGCTAGTGACCCCCCCCCTGGAAAAATCTTTCCGACGCCCATAAAAAAATCTGGTTACGATCTAAAGTATTACATTGCTGCAAATAGATCAGGTATCAAGTAGTTAGAGGAAAAGGAGGCAATTTAATACATAGCATATAGCTTAAACTTCCACATTGGCAATCGTCACTGCAACATGTTCCACTTAAAATACTACAACTTACTTAAACTCTTACAGCTTCTAAAGTCATATTATGAAAACCAAAAATCTACTCCAGTTTAGACAGTTAAATGTGCATTGAACGGAGCATGTTAAGAAAATACAACAATATGAGACTGACACATGCGAGTACTGCAGCCTATATGATCAACTGCTAAGGAATGTGTACAAATGCACATTTCCAATGACAAATGTTTTATAACCTCAACAAGAATATTTTATAAAAATGGCAGTGCTTCACTGCACTGTATTAGCATAAATGAATTATGTAGTACTGTTCATGAAAACTTCATTTCACAGCATTAAATTGAAGCAATAAAATTAGGCAGGATGCAACATATGCAATTCATTGCATGAAACAAGCGTAAAATATGAAAACCTAAACAGTATAAAATCACAGCTATATTACCACCACGCAGCGTATTACAGCTGCCGTTAAGTAGTTAATTTTATTCATGAATAAGCTACTTCATGGAAACAGATTTGCCCTTGCAAGTCTCACAACATCAAGCAAGTTTGAAACACGAAAACTTCACACTATCATATCACAGCTACACTACATTACTACCGCAAAACATTTTGCAGCTACGGCTACACTTTAGTTGTACACTTTACAGTATCAACAATTTGAGGTTTACAAAAATTAGGGTTAGATGGAATGGTGAGTTACCACTACTGACTGCATGTTCCTAATTTTTGAATGTTTCTAACTCTACCCAAATTTGAATGAAGTTGTTTTAATTGGCCCAATTTTGATTTGGGCTGTTGTAATTTGCTCAAATATTTATAATATATGCAAATCTGAATGACACTCTTCCAATTTGACCAGATGTTTCTAAATGTACCCAAGTTTGAATGAAGCTGTTTTAATTACTCAAATATGATCAAGACTGTTGGAATTTGCCCAAATGTTTCTAAACGTATGCAAATTTAAATGAAGTGGTTGTATATTATTCAAATTGCAATGAAGCTGTTTGAAGTTGCCTAAAATGAAATAAAGTTGTTCCACCTGGCCCGGATTTGAATGGAGCTATTGTTGTTTGGCCAGAGTTGATTTAGTCCATTGGAATTTACCCAAATTTTTCCAATTTATTGAAACATTTTTAACTTCACCCAAATTTGAACGAAGTACTCCCAATTTGCTCAAATTAATTAAGGTTGTTAAAATATACCCAAATGATTTTGATTTTATCTAAATTTGAATAAAACTCTTATAATTCACCCAGGCATTTCTGAACGTACTAAAATTTTAATGGAGCTTTTCTATATAGCCCATCTTTGAACAAGACTGTTTGATGTTGCCCACAATTGAACGAAGCTGTTGCAAATTGGCAAAATTTGATTTGACTGATGGACTTCACCCTAGTGTTTCCAATTAATCTAAGTGTTTTTGTTTTCACCCAAGTTTCATTGAAGCGTTTCTCATTTGCCCAGATTGAATTGAAGCTGGTGGACCTTACCCAAATGCTTCTAATTTACTTAAATGTTTCTAATTTTACCCAAAACGTTATTAAAGTTGTTTAGTTGGCCCAAATTTGATGAAGGCTGCTGGAATTACCACATGATTCCAGTTCACTCAGTTGTAGTGTAGTAAAACGAACCGTTTTGGCCATTATTTTGCCGATGATAAGATTATTATTTTGCCTTAGTTTGGAAAACAGACACTACCGCACTTACATATGAATGTAGCTGTGTACTTTGCCCAAATTTTGAAAAAATTTGCCCGAATAATGATCAATTTTTCAGCGTTAGGGATGCGACCGCATCCCCTGCATCCCCATGCCGTACGCTTATGCTTCCAGGGTATCAGTAACGCCCTGCATTACTTAAATAACTTTTCAGCGCTTGTGTCCTTCGTTCTGTACGGTTGAGTATAGGAGGCGGGAGATCAGCCAATTGATGTGATTCGTCAAGCGACTGGTTACTGGTGGGTCCTCCAGAGACATCGCGTTGAAATCACCAAGATCTACAAAAACTTTGAAAAACGTGACTTCTCGCGCATATTGTCATTCACCTTTTACCGACTGCTCATCACGGCTGCAACTTGCTTGGATTGATGGCTGATTCGGATAGTGGAATGTCAGCAAAATCGTGAAAGTGATTGTGATGTGTAGAGGGGGCGATATAGATAACCACTCACACTTCCTCTAAAAATGCTCAGCCTAAACATCTCGCCACATCTAATCGCTATTCCTGACGAACATATAATGATATGGTTCTTTAAACGCGGAGAAAGCACTTTCGTAAACCAGATGCAACATTTGAAAACCCTTTTCAGGGAATTGTCTACGATAGACGACAGAGCGGGGCAACATTCCCTCTTGCATTGAAGACATGTGGTGCCCAATGGTTGTACAATGGCGGGGCGTTGGAAGTCACAGTTGCATGTTGCTATGAAATCCCTTGCTTGCCACTCTGGCTGATAACGATACGACATCTATGCCTACCCTGTTGCCACGTTTCCGCTTTAGGTTTGATCGAACCTATGCTAATTGTGGAGCTTTAGCGTCTTTTACGAAATCTTCAGTGGTATACGTTGTGTAATTCGAGTTTTTTTGAGATGATGTTTATTCCCCCATTGTCAGTTCTGCCCTTAGTACCCACTTGTACCTGAATTGCTTCCCAAGTTGATGTTTGTGCCGCACGCGATATTCTGCACTTTCGTGTAACTTGGTTGTGGCAAACTTGTTGCTGATTTTGTTCCTTGAGCTATAGTTTTTGTCAATTCCTTTGAAGGTGCAAGGTCATTGTAATTACTGCTCTCTGTTAACTCCCATGAGCATTTTCAATTAAGGTCATGCACTGCTTGGGGTGTTTGCAGTCACAGCTGATGATCTGATAGTGTCCGCTTTCAACGGCACACGCTCAGTGCATTTACTTATCGTCTATTCCTAGCAATGATATTTCTTTTGTCTCGTCGCTCACTGTGTTTTTTTATCATTTCACTAATTGTGCTGCACTCTGGTCCGGTAGCCTTTGAACGTATCTCTGTTAAACAAATGTAATAAATCGCTAAAGCATTTACAAATACTATTGTTGATCGACAGATATCCAACCTAAGAGGCTTGATTGGAAACAACAACGACGAAAAAGGTAATTTAAAGATACCAAATAACATGGGAAATAAAGTTACAGCGTAAAATAAAAGTGTCTCACTATTCCTGAATTCCGCAAAACTTGTGTCATTTTATTTTGTTTTTATGTGGCATAGCAAGTAATGCAAATTATTATATGTGGTTATGTATGGGGAGGAAGCACTACTTTTGCTGCATTTTAACGTTCGTTTTTAATGACTAACACACTAGTAAACCATGCGTGTTCGAGCCTTTTACGCAAAATAAAGCAATGAACAATTTCACTATGCGTTCTAACCGATAACCATAATGCAAATTGCGTACCGGTAACTTATCACGTTTAATTAATTCAGAACTCCGCGTCAAAGCGTTCACAACCTTCAATGGGTTTTTCTGTTGCTTCTTCCGTGTTATTTAATGGTGACCCTCTCATCATTTTGCACTTTGGCGTTGATATTTGTCATAAAAAAAGGGAGATGCAAATTAAAAGATTTATAATTATTTGTTACAGCGTTTATTTATATTTATAGTAGAAAATCCGAAGGGGATAGTACAAGTGTATGATCTTATATCCTTCTTACGTCTGATGTAAGAAATAACAAATAAATATTATCCACTTTAGTGGAGACTAATTACTTGAAGACAGATATGAGCAAGTCTCAATCAACGCAAAGTCATGAAAGCAGAGCCCAACTGGCTGATTTCGCGAACGACTGCTGCTTACCCAGAGGCTTTGAATGTTGTTGTAGGAAACATCTGTTATGTAATGCAACGAATCAGCACCATAAGTTCCAATTTGTTGCTCATAAGCACGTTTCGTATATTCATGTGAGATTTAGCAAATATAGAGCATACGCCCATGATTATGCTGTGGAGAAAGAAAGCAGTGTAGGTGCGCTTGTTTAGATAAAATTTGGACAAAATGTTGTTTGCTATGAGGTTAAATACTGTATGACGCCAATGGTCTAAAAAAGCTATAGTGTAAGTAGGTGAGTGCGTGAGGTTCCATATCCGAGCTCGCCACAATTTATGACTGAATACTTGATGAAATAAATATATATTGTTAAGCAATAATTTCCTTCAAGGTTTCTTCACGCTTCTATTCGGACGTTTCTGTTCAAGCAGTGATCCAGCCATAAAACTGAAGAGAAGACAAAACAGTGTGTTGAATATTTGATGGAAGGGTGTGTTGAACATCCTTGAACATTGTGTTAAACATTTGACAGAAGATTAAAAGACATGAATACCGAGGAATTTAAATAAGTTTCTTCACATCACGTATAGTGTTAGTTGATATTGTTTCAAAAATGGAATATCATTTCAGTGATAATATTTTATGCGGAAAAAAAATTTGTCTTATATTTCAGACACAGACATCAACTTGAATGAATGGATGAAAGCAATGGAAAATCGAATCAACACTTCAGTGTTAGGTTAAAATAATGGTTGCAATATTGTCGTTTGTATACAAACCGAATGTGAAAACTGAGTGAAATAAATACTATGCTGCATGAAAACCCACAAACTGCTTTTACAAGTATACATTACTTAAAGATATATATATTTCCTTGGTGTTTTAGACACAAGTAATAACTTCGACGAATGCATCAAAACAATGAAACGTCAAACTAATTCTTTAAAATTTAAGTGCATTATTCGTATATCTGTGGTTTTCAACGTTTTTCATGTAGCAACCCATTTTGCAACCAAATTTAACCTAACGACCCCTTTCCAAAAATATCCCGTCAGACAATCTGTGTGAAATGCAGTTGTGTTTTCACAATAGAAATCACAATGACTGAAAATAACATACGACATCATTATGTTGAACAAAGACTCATCTATTAAATTCATGCACATGGCAGCATCTACGAGAGATGCCCGTGCCGTATACAAATTACTCCACAGCACAACTCATTGAAAACTAGAATAACTCCAAAGTTAGCTTCCGCGGTCAAATATCTAATTTACCCAACACAGCACAGTCTTACGTCACAAAGTTATTCCTTCGTTTCCAAACGCAACAGTGCTGTAATAGTCATAATCACACAATTTTGAATGAAAAGGTAGGCTATCATGTTAGCAAGGTGATCCTATTATTTTGGCTACGACAAAAAGTGGTTCCATATACGAAATATGAAATCTAGAGGTAATTATGAATAGTTTTTTTTTCAGAAGCTCTCGCGACCCCTAGAAAAATGGCAAACGACCACCAGGTTGAAAACCACTGTCTTATACGATCAAACGTTTTTGTGGAAAACTGTCTGAAAAAGTTGGTTAACAGAAAGAGGAATAATAAATGCCTTGACAGGTTTCGAAGAAAATCTTCGCAAACAGGAAAATACTTTCAAAGACAAATTTAGCTACAGGAGAAATGAATATCAAGGTGTGTATCAGATGATTTGAAACTCTGCCTTCTTTTTCTTTTTCATTGCTTCAAAACATTGTCCGTAAATCAGTGAGCCTGCTGCCAAGAAATGCCAAATGTTTTGCTGCAGACGCGCAAAAACATTTGGATGAAGAGATGGAAGCGATGGAGAATCGTATCAATGCTTCAGCTGCAGGTCAAGAACCGTGAGCAAGATTGTGCTTAGTTAAAAAATTATTCTGACGGAGTGAGAGATAAAAACGTTTTTATGCTCCAAATGAGACCATACTGCTAACGTTGAGAATTATAAAGTAGACTTTAAACAAACCGCACATCATAATAAAAATATTTATCAGAAGATTCAAAATAAATATTGACTAATTTTCTTTAATTGTTATTTGAATGTACTGGAACTATCCAAAGCAGCAAAATAAATTTATTTTGTTAGAAACAAAGAGATATTTGGATGAACGGATGGGATCACTGCGAGATCGCATCACTTCTTCAATTGAAGGTTTTGCATGGGTTACTATACTATTCACGTTTTACTTCCAAAGGGAGATAACAACATTCATTCAAGCACCTCGTAACAAAAAGATCATCAGACTTAAGTCAGACTTTTGCACAACCACAAGTGTTAAAGAAGATTTTCATCAAGCAAATATTGTATTATTAATAACAAAGATTTTAATACAACAAATATGTACTCAAATGAAATAACTAGTTTTGTTTCAGTGTTTTACAGAGACGAATACGTTGATTGGTACTGTTTAATAAGAGTATTTTCGTGTTTGTCAGAAACGGATATTTATCGAGATGAACGCATCAGAGCAATCGAAGACCGCGTTAATTCTTCAGTTGCAGGTCAGGGAATTGGTCACGTGAATTTTTTGTCATTTCCACCGAATATGCATTTTTACAATAAGTTGTCAGAATCGTCATTTGCAGTAAAATCAACAGAAAAAAATTCACAGGTTTGAAAATAGACCTCCACACACAGATCAACCTTTTGGAAGCTGAATTTAACTACAGTAGAAACGAGTATCAAGGTATGCAGCAGACGTTTTGCAACACATGTTTGTTTCTTTAATGCCTGAAAATTAAATGCAATCAAGTCTAAATGCTATTAAAACTGCCAAAATGTTTACCAAATTTTTAGATACAAAGAGATATTTTAATAACCAGATGAGTGCAATGGAGCGTCGCATCAATTCATCAGCTGAAGGTCAAGAAAGTTTTTGCGTTGTTTTTTATTTTTTAACATAAGTTTTGTTATATCAAAACCGAATAAATGTTTCACACTGAGAATTTGTTCTTCTGCAGGCATGAAAAAAGATTTGGACAAGCATATCAACACACTCAAAAAGAAATTCAAACAAACCAAAGAAGAAAACCGAAGTATGTTTAAAAAAATTTGCTAGAAACGTGTATTTTTGAGCATTTGTTTCCCTTCATGCTTGACGTTTTGTCCGACTGAACCTAAACGGATTATTCCTAAATCTGGAAAAACAAGTGTTGTCATATTTTCAGGCACAAACAGTTGCTTGAATTAATGGATGAGAACATTGAAAATCGCATTGCTTCTTCCGGAGATAAGTTCAAATCCTTTCGTTCTAGTTTTTTGTTCTTCGTTTACATTCTTTACGTGGCATCGTAAAACGTTATTTTAAGCAAAAAACAAAAAATAATGTTGATGGTGCATCCGTAGATCATTAAGAACAATTTGAATACAGAATTTCGTATCACAAGGAAGGGCGGTAAATGCAACTTAAAACCTATTTTTTCTTTCAATATTTTGTATAGTTGTGTGTGTTTCATTGGGCAGTTTTAAAAATAATTGTTGCGTTGTGTATTTCAGCCACATGGAGATATTTTAAAAATTGGCTGGTTGAAATGGAGGAAAGGATCAATGCTTCAGCCAGAGGTCAAAACACTTGCCTAAGTCGTAGTTGTTCCAATTTATTCATTTTTTCACATATTCTTTTTCTCTGGGGAGCGTCGCTAAGGCAGGAGTCCTGGACGAGTTGAAATGCCTCATTTTCTTCAGAAACCTCTGAAAGTGCTGCTGGATCCACACCCATTTTTATGATTTATTTGAAATGAATTTTTTGATATCTTAAGGTAACTAGAAACAGTATTATTTTGACAGGTTTGAGAGAAAAACTGTTTAATCAGGTCAGTACCCTGAAGGCGGACTTCAATCGCACCAGGAATGAATATGGAGGTAACTTTTCGATGCTTTGTACATTTTATGTCTTGCATTTGTCTGTTTCAATGGTTGCTTCGTCTAACAGTGGATTGTTCTGATTTACAGGTTGACACGTTATTTTATAATATGCTAATCTTTGCAAAGGTGTAATTTGTGAAATTTCAACCAGGTTATATACCGAAAATATTTTTGGTGAATCACATAGAGTCATGCATTTAATTCAGCCCTAACACAAACGAATATCGGGAAAGTTTTTAGATTTTGACACCATCTTTAAAATTTTTTTTTTTCTATCAATGTTTCACAAAGTTGAGCAAAAACCTAGGGAGTTGTGGGTTTTCAACTATAAATAGAATCAATTTGGGATGCGTTTCAGAAACAAGGAGATACTTAGACGAAAGGGTCAGAGCTATGAGAGATCGTGTCGGTTCTTCTGCTGGAGGTGAAAGAAATGCTTTTTTTTATGATTGGCTGTTACCTTTCATATTTCCATAAAATAAGGGTTCAGTCAAGCTTTGCATGGAGTGGAAGCCATTCAAAATTACCTGACAGACACATTAGCATATTTTAATAAAAGTAATCGTTGTTTTAAACATTTTTTGAATACCACATTAGCGCTCAATGAACCGTGATATAGGGCCGAAAACTAAGATAAATTTCAATTTTAAGCCTATGTTTTATAAAATATGTGTGAGACCGAAACACCCTACCCAAGAATCTTTCAACGAACCAGCCAAGTATAAAAAAGAGTATTGATTATCAGGTCAATGCTCTAAAAGTTGATTTTAATCAAACCACAAAGGAATGTCCGAGTTGAATGGCAATTTTTCTATTTTTATCACGACACTTTGTGGGTGAAACTGTGCAAGTCGTTTTCCGAAATATCACTGGTAACAGATTCCTCCCTCTACAAAGTTAATGTTTCAATTTACTGTGAGGTTTGCAGCTCTTCACTAAAGTTATTTGCTCTCTGGCCGCCTGCATTCTTTCTCTGGTCTCTTGTTCTAAGGTTGATAAAAACCGCTTTTTTTCGGAATTCATACTGTAGTTTCTCTATCATCTAGTGCATAGCTTTCGTTCTTGCTTTTTATTTAGATCTAATATTGTACAGTTTACGGTTTCGGTATTTGCCGTCTAAAGTCAGGTTATTGGGTGGCGGTATTACTATGGACTGTCTACGCCACTGGTTTCTACTTATTGCTTATTAACTGAAAGGAGGGTTTGGAGGAACAATTCATGTTTTACACCACATTCATGCTCAGTTTCTGTTTTTGTTTTTTTTTATGATGAAACGAATTGCACACAAACTTACAACGATTTGAGCTTCGGTGAACGAAAGCATTGTTAACAGGTTTAGATGAAATCTGAAATAATGTTTCTGCTGATAACATCGTTCAAGGGTAAAATCAATTGGTAAAAATGCGCCCTTAAATCACTTCGGTGTAGTGAAATACTTTTATGATAGTTAAGGCGAAATGTACAATCCTCAGTTAAGGTTAGCATTCAAAAATGGAGTGCTCAGCATACTTCTCACTGGATGGTTGCACTGTTTACATTTGAAGATGTAACCAGAAACGGGCGTTTTGTGCAGAACAAGAAAGATATTTCAACCAACGGTTGGAGGAAATGGAAAAACTTGTGAACAATACGATTCAAGCGGGTGAGAAAAGAAACGTTAAGATTTAACCATAATTTCGAAACAACAACTGAATGACAGCAACTTTGAAATGAAACGTTTGCGGCATCAAGCAGTGTGAATTTAAAGTGTAAAGAATCGACACACGAATGTACTGCGAGACGACTCTTTCGAGGTCATTTCAAGTTTTATCATCTTCGGTATTTGCGCAATGGGCAAGTGACCACTAACGTCATGGTTGGCAAAGGTTCACTAGACCTGGATCACTAAAACAATAAAAAGTATCTCCGAACATCAGCAAAGCGCCCAAAAAGTTTGTAAATTCATTTGTAGCGCAAGTTCGTTGGTATCTGCGAAAACTCTTCCCAAGTGTTTGCTTCTTGCTACAATAGCAATCCTATGCGATTCGGGCATGCCTCAGTTGATTTTCTACACGAATTACTCGGCACATCACGTTCAACAAAATTATCATAATTTGTCGCCAATTTAATTATTCGTTGAATGATCAACATCTTTCAATTCTCAAACACCGCATATTCCGGACAACTGCATGCAAACAACTCATTTCCACAAAAATCTCAGGGCGTTTCATTGGAGCCATAAAATCCCTATAATTACGTGACACCTAGAATCTGACGTAGTGGAACGCTACAATTTGGCCTCGGGTGAACACGTAGCAAAATAACTTGACTGTGTCTGACACACTACCTAAATGAAATTAATAAACTCATTACAAACGTATATCAACAAGCAGTTCCACCAATAAATACATTGCTATTAAAATGAATCAAAAAACGATCATTGCGTACTGGTCATTTTTGTTCTTTTCCTGAGATTCATTCATGACCATGGGTGAGGATCGGAACAAAGACCAATTTGAAAACCGACAGCTTTGCCCTGAAAGCTCCCGTTTTGTGACCAAAGTGCGACAATGTTCACGCGGAAATGCGTCTGCTTTACCAATCCGTATAGCAAACTCCTTGTTCCTGACGTTGCATACCGCAAGCTAAAAATAGTTTTTAGAGTAATGTTAACATAGAACTAGAATACATTCCACAATAGCTTAAAAAGAGTGTAGCACATAGCATTTTGCCAAAGAAAAAAATGTAATATCGATCCAGTTTCACGTTCATGATACGCCAAAGAACACAAGGGGAATAACGTCTTTATTCTGACTAAACACTTCCACCCAGCAAAGAGTTTTTGCTGTCAGGACAGCGCGACTTCTTGTGTGACGCTTGTTGTGAGAAACACAAACACTCTATGGCTGATTCTGTGACCGTACTGTAACAACATTCTTCGTTTACACCCTTAAGTCACAAGCCTATAGAGACCAGTTCGTCACGTTTCGTAGTTAATCTCTATTCACATAACTTTCTTTTGTCGAGCCCGATTCTATTCAGAAAGTTTGTCGAGTTACATAGAGTCAACGGATAGCCAGCACTGGCCAAAAAATAGAAAATGCAGCGTTTTCGTCTTTTTGTAAATCATGTTTCCGAGTATTAAAGCGAAAGGATTAAAAACCTATGCCAGTTTATACGATATTATATTTCATTTCTCACTAGTTCGTTCCAAATGAGTATATGGGAAGCTTTTTCCTGCTTGAACCATCATTTGCTGTACGAACATCAGCACTGAAATAACATGGGCCATTCATTTTTTAGAATCAGACGGAACACTTCAGGGAGGTATTGAGAAACTGAAGACAGAATTGGAGAATGCGTTATTAAGTAAGGCATTGATACTGTAGGTCAGGCCTGCGCAAAATACGGCCCTCGAGCCGCATTCGGCCCACTTGAGTTTTTCTTGCGGCCCACGAAACTTCCTCAATTGCGGAAAATGCTGCAAAAGTCCGACTTCGGATAATTAATTGTCGTTCCAGAATTTCGTCCAAACTGCAACGAAATTAAGTAGACTTTTGCGTCCCACGGCAAATCTATGTTAATCAATTTGGCTCTTCGAGCTTTCCGATTTGTGCAGGCCTGCTGTAGATGAACAACATAATCAAACGCAAAGGACAAATCCTCCAATTTTCTAACCTGTATCTGTGTTTCTTGCTATTTTCGGAGAATACAGCATTGCACTGGCAAATGTTGCAACTCAGACTTTACAATTGCGCACTTACACACTGAAAAAATATTGGTCTACTCTGGATATGATATAGTTTTTAGTTTCTAAATTGAGGTATTTTATCTGCGCAGTAACAAGCAAAACATTGATATTTGCAACACGTCTTCAACTGCCACTGAAGAGATGCTATCTGAAACTTTTAAGATGAACTCAAGATGAGATTGCCATAAAATGAAACATTTTTTAAGAACACTTCACGTATCATTGCTATATGACATGACTTATTGGTTGTCTAATGAGATTGCGTAGCAATATCGCTAATTACCTTTGCGGAACTAATTCGAACATCTCTTACTGATATTAACAATGGCAATCTTCTTTTTAATGTTTCTAAGTTGCACTTGAAGTTTTGAAAACAGAAGTTAAAAGATATTTTTGAGTTAATCTTCAAAAATATGTACAAAAATTTCAAGCACTCAAATGAATTTGTTTTCAGTGTTGCAAAACGCATGGATTCACGAAACGTTCCTGATAGAAAAGTATCTTTATATATATCAGATTTAATTCCGTTATTACCATACTCTATTTCAATTCGTTTCAGAACAAAATCTCTATTTCAAAAACCTTCTTGGGAAAATGGAAGTAGACGTCTGTTCATCGTTTGTTGGTAAGTTGTTGAGAACAATTGTTAGTAAAATATTTAAATGCACAAGAAACCTGAAGCATAATTTGAGCAGATCATCAATTGCAATTTTCTTAAAAGTAGGATTCCGTATTTATTCGGTGTTAGTCGCCCTTAATTGTAAGATGCCCTTGATTGTTAACCGCACTTGAACATAGGTTACCATATACTTCCGTGTACTAACACGTTTCGCATTAAATTGGCAACCCTAGTAATGATGTTTCACCACTATAATTGCTTTGTTCATCACAATCCCTACTTTGACGGAGCGAGCACTTGTGCAGGTGATGCTGTAGAGAGCAAAGATAATGTGAATAGACAGTTTGGTCGACAAAACGTGGTCGAGGAAAGACTTGGCGTCATCTATTCTAGACATTTCGACAAGCTAAAGAAAAAAATGTAAGCCACCCTCGATTGTAAGCCGCTCTTGACTGTAAGCAGTGTTGCCAGATGCTGGTTGAAAAAACAGCCCAATGTCCTCATGAAACAAGCCCCAAAACAGCCCAAATTACTCCAAACTAGCCCAAATGCAGCCCAAAATATGCGATAGAACTATCAGATTGCAGTGAAAGTAACCACCGTTATCTTATTGCACTTGCAATCTTTGTGCAACACACTACTGATCTTTCTTACAAAGTAAACCGAAGCATACAAAATAACAACAGGCAGTAGCATCGTAACGACAATCAAACTGTCATTAATATCACCACACATTGCAGTCGAAATAAAATGCTAACAGCAAACCCAGATGCATACTATAGTATATCAAGCATGTACTTTGAGGAATAAAGAGAAAGTTCCCTGTTTTCTTTATCTTTTTCTATTTCAAAATACGACTACGATTCGTCAAACCAAGATAGAACATGCTTGGTCTGACATACGGCCTAGTAATCCTTTAGGTTGATGTAGGCTTGAATCATTTATACTAGAAGGGCAAGCAATATGCGCAGCGATTTGTAGGATAAATCTGCAGATTTAACTCTATCACATAGGCTGTTACAACCCTGGTATAGGCTAGCCAGCATGAAACAGACTGCGCTCAGATGGAAATAAATGATTCTTTAAATTCAAGTGATTGTAATGTGCTCTTCTTTCGCATCAGCAGTATTTGAAGTAAGCTTTTCTTTTATCTATAAGTGTTTTGTGTATCCAACAGTTCAACGTGAGATCCTTTTCTCATTTTTGCAATAGGTGTATCGCTTGTTTAATGGGCCCATTTAAATAAAAAAGCTTCAGGTCAGTGGTTCTTAACTGGCAGGAGCTACCCCCCCGGGAACGTCAATAAATTTCCAGGGAGGCGCCAGCACTTACGTGTCCTACAATGTGGAAAGTTTATCAACAAATTTATCAATAAATATATTAGTTTTTACAGCCTATCTAAAGTCAGGAGCTTGAATTGAAACAAAGGACAATTATTTAAAGGGAGGCGTGGTAGAAAAAAGGATATGAACCACTGCTTTACATCAGATCTTTCATCACACTCTGATACTTGTACACTGCTGTTTAATTAAATTAACAGTGTCGCGCACTCTCGTCTACAGCAAG
>JGI24022J15233_10005078_pt1 | contig 13816 bp, 5 predicted proteins | sample Ectturendosymbi2_FD_15233 | JGI IMG/M metagenome (IMG submission 15233) | reverse complement strand
GGACAATAGCCCCCCAGTCCTGAAAGTTGAAACAAAATTTTTCAGGTCAATCAAGCTTTTGATGTGTAAGCCAAACAAATACATCAGTGCAAATCAAAGAAACTGCTCACCTAACTTGCATCAGTTTTTAGTCGAATCTGATCAAAGCAGTAGCCTATGGTTTATCAACTGTCCGTGATTGATAAAACGTTGTGTATAGCATTTATAAGGAATCGGGTCCTTAGAATCAGAAAATTATCATCGTGTCCTTAGAATCAGAGGAAATCGGGTCCCTACAGATCCATACCGGGTACCTAACATTTTCCTTAAAAAAAACTGGTGTAGTGTAAATGCTGGAGAATTTATACCATGGCTGACCTTTGCCTGGAGTTTAAGCTCCGTGTGGACGTTGGTGATAATGAAATACAAACTTGTATCTAACCGCTTGTAATCACTAACCGCAAGTACCGTCAAAATACGAAATAACGCTTTTTGCAGCTGTTTCTGCCGCACCAACTTGCTGCATTCCACCTATCGAGGTGCAAACTTCATTTCAAGACCATCGTAAAATTCCTCTGATATCTCTGGCGTGCTGCAAATTACAAATAGTGTATAATTTACCCTTGTCTGCAGCATCAGCCGTACCTTTAAGAACGTCGCAGATTTTTTATTTTTACAGCTTTGAAACTAAATGCATGAATATTGCTGTGATATACATTTTATATGCCTTGAAGCTCAAACTTTGGCTATTAAGCAATCCAGTTCCAAAGTCTTTTTTATTACGCAATTAGGCCATAGACACTTTTAACAACAATAGCATTAATTCTACATATTTAATTGTGATGATTAAATATGTACTGTGACGGTTCAATCATAATTACGTGGAGCCATAACGTTTTCGTCAATGATTTCACATCACCTTGCGAGTAAAAAACGGCTTTGTCAAGCAGTCAGAGTCCGACCTGTACATAATCTGAAAGTGTTTCAACTTCGTTTGATGTTAATTGCCACCAAATCCTACAGTAAATTTGAAATCATCCAGCTGCAAAAGGAAGAGTCAGTAGCAAAACCTAATGTAAGCAGGAAGACGCTTTTTATTTTGGAAGTGCTGAGGGCATTGACACTGCCATTATTTACAAATTGCTTGCAATCTGTTTTCTCGATAAAGCGCATGTGACTAAAATGAAACCTAAATGATTTTTCCCCGTCATTGGATTTTGTTATTAAACAATAAGATTTCAACCGCTTACGCTAGAATGACTAGATCAGCGATTGCCAAAGTCTTTTGAGCGCGACTCACATCTGAGTTTGGTGAACACCTCGCGACTAGGTTCGTTTTTAATATCAACAATCTACTCTTTTTGGAAGTACCTACGATAAAGCGCATGTGAATCAAATGAAATTAAAATACTTTTCCCTCGTCAATTGGATTTTGTTCTTTAAACAGTAACGGATTTAAAAATGACTTCAACCGTTTACGCTAGAATGGCTAGATCAGCGGTGTCGAAACTTTTTTCTGAACTTATTATTCAGAAAAAAGCGCATGTNTGATGGACGATGCTTTCAAAACAAGGGGCATTGAATTAAATGTTGAGACTTGGTTGTTGTTTGCCCCCCCTATAAAAATTTCTAGCTACGCGTCTGGTTGCNAGTAGATATTTTATGTACACAGATGTATTNCATTGGCTTTATTCGAGTATTAGCTGGGGTCGGTGGGTTAAAGTGCATTGCTTTGCTATAATGGGTCGCGATACAAATAAAGGTTGAAAAACACTCATACAAAGGTTCAATTTGCAAGATGCACTCAATTTCAATAAAACCAGGCCGTAAACGTAAACCACCCTATAAAAATTTCTCCGTGGCCCACAGGTTGAGAAACCCTAGACTACATCAAGTAGTGCGTAACATACGGACCGCTGCGCAATTGTCCCAATAAACCACTCTCTGACGTAACATTCACTCGCAGGTTTTTGCGCATTAAGCTGGTGACTGCCTGCGAACAAACCAGGGTATATGTCCGTTGGTGGTTGAGTGTGGCCTATGTACTGAAGAAAAAAATTGCTCTGTAACGTCCAAACTGTGGTTTGAGTCATGCAAAAATATCGGCAATGAAAAATGAAAAACATCGATATCGTATCGACCCAAAAAGCCTTATTGGTCGAGCTCTAATGATGACTAGTGCAATTTCCTGATGCTTTTAAAATTTGAGACACTCCTGTAGACTGTAAAGTTTTTATTAGGTGCTTGGATCATTGGGTTACTGTAGTTCTTCCCAACATGAAGTGCCTCAGTGAATGGTGGCTGACTTCTCGACCATGAATCTCAAGCTTATCAGTCTTAATGGTCGTAATATTAGAAAAGCATCCTTGTTAGATCCAGTGTGTGGATATTCTGTCAATTGAGAAAACATTTACACACCAGCATATTATGATTCATTTCATTTTCTAAACCAAGGACATGAAGGTTAAGATGAACCAGGAGTGCACATTGAAAGCCATCATGATTTTTAAAGGCAATGCTTATATTATAGATAATTATCCATAGCTTTCAGAGGACTTAGTGCTCTCATCTCCATTTGGATAATCTTTAAGTTTATATTCTATTTTGTTTAGTTTTTGGAACGTTCACAGATGTTACTCCTCGCCAGTTTTTTGTTGTTCAAACAAACCTTGAATATAGAAAAAAGTGGGATGATCTTGCTTTGGACATCACTGTTATAGATGAAAACCATGAGACTGGGGAACAAGTGCTTAAATGGATTTCATATTTTCCGGTGTGTAGCCATTGGGTATTCTGCCCGCATTTTACCTCTAAACATGGCTTTGTGTGCATGTTTACCATTTGTGAGGTTCACTTGTGCTGTGCTACAATTTTGTTATATAATGCTATGCCGTATGAAATCGTTAATAGTTTTATAGGTCAATTAACATACCTTAAACACCATTATTCATAGATCCTGGTTTGCAAAACGAGGTCAAAGAGGCCAGCAAATCATGTTAACAACCAATTAACATTTTTATTTGAGTAAGGCATTGACACAACACATTTTTCTTCAACGAGAGAGATTCTATTTGAGTAACAGCTGATGATGCCTACATCGTAGGCAAAAGATCTTAAAGTGTCTGATTCTATGCTGAGAAAGGATTTCTTTCCATAGACGAGAGAGCTGATGATGTGTTCTTTGCAGATATTATACAGTACTTTGATAAGCACCACTGTTCCTTTGCTGTGTTTTTACTACAGTAGACCCTGCTTGATAAATCCAAGGATAATAAATCCGCCGCTTATGTTATTAAATCAAAATTGAGTTGGGACGGAATTTTCGCGTTGAAAAAAAGCGTGTTTGGAAATCCAGTTTGTAATTCTTGGTCGCCGAATTGCTAGAAATCAGCGCGTGTTTCACGTAGAGAGCACATGTTTTGCAAATAAATTGCCTGCTGAGCACTTTCTGAGAAGCGTAGCGTGCAGCCATTGAACAAAGCATTTTGTACATATTGAGAAACGCTTGGTATGGAGGTGGATTTATTAAACGGGTCTACTGTATTAGGAAGACAGATCTCTTTGTAGTTTTAAGATTTATTATATCTTTGCTGTGAAGTATTATGGCTGGTTGATTTTTTGCTGTGGAAAGACTTCCGATAGATACTATTAATGCAAGATACCCTTACTAAATCCTCACTCCAAATTTATTTCTAGAGCAAAATACTTGGCTTGGTAGTTAAGCTGATTTTATCGTTCTTTGACTATTATTTATTTCACATAAAAAGGAGCTCTTCTGGTGAACTAAAACGTATTTTTATTCTTGGCCAATGACTCGGCAGTGTTCAATATGTTGGCCAAGAATTAAAAATACGTTGTAGTTCAACAAAAGAGCTTCTTTTTATATTTATATGCCTTGTGTTTGGAATCAGTGATATTGTTTCACATAGGTTTATCTCTGCTAACTGTAATTTACACAAGTATAGTCCAAAATAATCACCTGTTTCTAAACGTTGTAAAGCATTTTTTCTAAATGCCGATCTTAGACATGTTTGGCGTTTTCAGTTTTCACAATATTACCGATGATTAAAACGCAGTTTTTGATCCCATGAGGACATAACTGTGAATTTTTGCGAAAGTATCAGTGAATATCAACTCCGACGCATTTTTTTCAACTGGATACCCATCTTGCTAGTACCAAATTGACTTTCCACTCAGACCCTAGAACGCTTTAGGTTTTTTACTGGAGACTTCTGAACAAAGACTGACTATTGCAGTAAGATGTAATGGGAAAGAATGTGAAACTACGAAAGGTACTTAGTTACTCTTATAACTGAATTTTGCAGGTGTGTGAGTTAGTGAAAGCACAATAAACAGGCGAACTACTTGTATTTATTTCTTGCTTGCCCATAATTACCAAGGTGGATTTGTGGTGACATTGCAATAGGTTATTTCTGAAGCAGTAAACAGAAGCTTGTGTGTCAAAAGATGTGTTATTCGAGAATGTTTGAATTTCCTTTTAACGTTTTATCATAATTATAGTTAGAACAGTGGTTCACGACGATTCTTCGTGTTTCTTACAAACCTCCTTAGACACTTCATTCCTACTCAATCACAACAAATTGCAAAAAAGATAAGCGTTGTGATGAGCATTAACGAAAAACAAAAATCGAGTTTTACTGCAGACTCACGAGTTCATCAAACAAATCAGACAAATGAGACTTCCTCTGAGCGGTGCATTTTGGCAAAATTGTATTTTGGAGTAACTATTCTTCTCATGGGTAACGCAGTCGAATCAACCAGCAAACGTTTAGAATAAGAAATTGATTTCACGTAACTCCACGCATCCTCAGTTCTGAAATCTTATTGTTTACGCACATTTAGGATGAAAAGTGTTCTGCGCAAAGTTTAGAGTTGGACCTATTTTTCTTCCGTAACAGAATTGCAGAATTTCACTAAAATACGCTCATACGAATAAGATTTTTCATCTAAACTCTTCAAATGCAATTTCCTTCCAACAAGCTTATTCTGAGCTTTTTAAATGTATCTGACTCTCCCAAACTGAGTCGACAACAACGTAAATCTTTAGCACAACACAAAAAGAAGTCCCGTTCTCAGTCTTTCTACCTCGCAATTGTCACATCACAATAGTTAATTGCCTGTCATTGCAACGCATACCTAGCAGGTTAGGAAAATTTAGAAATACAGCCCAGCGTAGAATCTACTACATTGCATGCTAGCACGCAAGCTACAAATNGAAAAANCATTGCAATTGCTGGAAATGTTGGATTGTCATGAAGTGGAACAATGAACACTTAGATTAGTNAATTTTCCTCCCTTTGTCAAACTACTTCCCAGGATTTAGAACAGTGTTTCCCATCCTTTTCAGACTTGAGGCANCCTACAGCAGAAAAATATAATTTGCGGCCCTGAGTGGCGAACCCATAGCAATTTGCGGAAGGTTTGATGACATTTTGAAGAAGTAATTTAATGANGTATTGAAAAACGTATTAGCTCGCGGCACCCTGAGTATCGTAAATTGCCGCGGCATCTCGGTTGGGAACCACTGATCTAGAAGTTCCTCCCGTAATGAGCCGAGCACTGAAATATAAAAGATTTCGCCTAATACACTGGTTTATCTTTCACGTGCAAACTTTGTGAGTTGGGCTCATTGCAGCCATAGACCGGGTTTGTTGATATCTTCACACTGGTGGCCCATCATATAGAAGCTTTTCAACGCTGCAGTGGTTCGGGTTGAAACACTAAATTTTGCATTGACTTATGCTTTCGCAAAAACAGTAACTTCTAGATTTGAAAGATGCTTTATTTACATGTAAATATCTGATTTACAGTATCCGTTCAACGCAAGAGAATACGTATACATTCGGAGAACAAAGGTACACAAATGCATTTTTAAACGTATTCATCTTGTTTATAAATCTTTCCATTCTTCCGGATGTATTTCGTTCGCAGTTTTATTCTGTTCTTATGCGCTGCTAGCTCTTTTGAACATGTGCATTCTTTTTGCTTTTTGCGTGCACCTCGAGATTTTTTTCCTTTGTATTGCCTCTTGCATCGAAACTTCGACTCATTCTGCAAAACAAGTTTTTAACTTTGCTAAACTGTGTTAAGTTTAAGTCCATGCGTGAAAATTTGAATGTTATGTACCTTTTTCTTTCGTCTTTTCTTGGTTTTTTGGTTTCTGCAAACAGAACATTTTTTGTAAATTTGACCCTGACTTGAGATATGAAAGATTTTAACGAAATCATTTACCTTGGGCATTCTGCGAGACACTGCTGTACTGCCTTCTTCTTGCACAAGTTAGCGATTGTTTTTTTCTTTACCAGCCTGCAAAAATGTATGCAAATTGATTTGCACGTATAAGAGCATGCCCGTAGTTATTAAGTGATCATCAGTGGGCGACACTACTCTGGATTTTAAAGGTACAGCTTTTCGACATTAACTATCCGTTAGAAGTGCTAAACACTAACAAGCACACACTTTGCACTCCGTGAGTGACACCTAAGTTCCTGGGTGTAATAAGCATGTGTGAAAAAGTGGTTCGCTGACTCTTGAATTTTCAGCCATATATCTTTAGTGCAAAACCCTGGCTACTTTTCGAGCAGTTCTTTAATATGGGACCGTGGAACTTGAACGACTGGCTACAGATAGCTGTTTGGGCTCATTATTGCTAAGGGAACCTCAAATAACTGATTTGGAGATTACGTCCTCCTCAGCTTGGTGAAGTTGTAGCATAGACAATGAAGATGTTGCCATCGTTTAAACCAGCTGTGACCAACCCGCGGGCCGCGTGCAGCCTAGTCGAATGTTTTGTGCGGCCCAGTAAGCTTTTCATATTATTGTGTGTATGTACAATACAATGACAACCTATCTTTATTTTGATAATCTTAAATTCGACATTTTCGATGCGATGGTTTCAGTGCCTTTATATCATGTACTGCGTTGTCAGATTTCCACGTGTCCACTAACACCTCGGTGCAAAACTGATTTCTATTTTTTGATTATACTCATTCATGTGCTTCTCTGCATTAAACTGATTTCCAATTACCCTTGTTCCATTGGCACAAGCGTTGTGACTTTGAACCGATACTGTTTTATTTAATCTTTGACCTTTAGAGGCGGTCAACCGATTTTTTCACCCCACTCTTCTGGTGTTAGTGAAGCAGTTCTTTCGAGCATGTTTTGAAAGCCAAGGTTTACACCGTAATTAATATGTAATTTGATTTACTCGTCACCTGGTTAAGAAATATCTTAATATGCGACACTAAAAAAGTATAATTTTCATTTGTTCTTTTCTTTCGCGTTGAGGAGTTTAAGAACTCCTTTGACTTCAACATCTTACTCCGCTGTCTGGATTCGGATTTGTTCGTACGTGCAAACAAGTGATATAGTTTTTCTGTGAACTTAAAATTGTTACTCGTGCTTAACCATAATTTATTAAGCCATTATGACTGCTGCCCTAAAGACAAGGATGTAATCTTTACCAAAAAGCTGGCAATAAACTGGTCCTAAAATACAACTACCGTTAATTGGACTCGCGCTTCAACACAACATGCTGTGCACCATGTCAGACAAAATAACGAAATAAAGTGACAAATCACGCTTAATTTTTTAAGAAGTAAAGTGATGGTCCTAACAGTTTTTGCAAGCAGAGCTTTAAACATAGTGTGAGGGCGCTGTATAGCAAATCTGATTCATAGTTGTTGTCAATTGATCACCCCTGACTTTATCGCAAGAGTTAACAACGCTGTCCCTCCCCGGAAGACCACTTCGTATTTCAGAGAGGCTGATCAAGCTGAATAAAACGTTGGGGAGTATAAAACGATATTTGCACATTCATCCGAAAACGTAATGTTCAATAAAACATTGCAATTGTACCGTTTAAAATGGCGTTCAGAAAAACAACACCCAGTGAAGAAAGACAAGGATGTGAGTTGCGCAGACTCCAGTAAATTGTTTTGAACACTTTTCAGCACCTACCACGAAAGGTGAGCAGCTAAACTACGGGTTCTCAACCTTTTTTCTCCCGTTTACCCCTTGCCAGCTTCCTAACATAAAATTTACCCCCTGTTTTTTGTTTACTCGCTAGCGTTGTAGAAAAAAACAAAGTATTGTAACTTCAGCATCATTAAATTTACCCCCAGGATAGGTAAAATTTATCCCCAGGGTGTAAATTTACCCCCGGTTGTGAACCCCTGAGCTAAACGATGCAGGACTAATCGCATGTAGTGTCAGTAAAATGATTGCTGCGTCGAACGGTTCTCCGAGCACTCCCGGTAGGGAAGTGGTGTTGAAGACGCAGTGAGCAGTGCATTGCATTTTAGACAAGGGCAGCTAACTTGCAGGAAAGTGTTAATTAGAACAGCTGCGGGTCATCAAAAACGCCTTCTGTTGTTGTAAGGCTATTGTACGACACATCTTGAGCTATATGTGCTGTATTCCCTACCTTGCACGAGAAAGCGATGGCAAATCTTGAGAAGAGATACAGCCTTGTGTTTTCAACATTTTGTTTAGATCGAAGAATGTCATTTCCGAAATTGCAGTGGTTATGTGCGATTTTTCAGCTTGATTTTAAGTATATGTGTAAGGTGTGTATGGTTGCTCAAAACATATAAAAAGCTATAAAGCAGATTGTTACGTTGTTATTGCTGACTTCATTACAGCATGCTGAAAGGATTTTAAATTGAAAAGATCCGTCAAAAAAACATGAAATTTGCTGAAAATTATGTATTGATTCGCTGCGCCGCCACTAAATCCAACCAAACTCTGGCCATTGTTACCTTGCCAAAGGCTTGTTGTTGTTATGACGTTGGTAATGTTGACATTACAAAATAAGCTGAATGACTTCGGTTTGCATTTTGGGAAAAACGTGACCCTGTGGAAGCTGTTAAGAAGTAAAAGTGCGAGTTGGGCTGTTTGGTGAGGTTGAGTTGCCTTCAGAGAAAGCACGATATCAGACATAATGACTATGAGCCATTCAGTCAATCGTCGAAGACTAATGTCTAGTACAGGGTTTCGCAACCCGAGCTCTCGGCCTCCCTTGGGGGCCACGAGCAGAGGCCTTTACTAAATATTTCTGCCGTGATATTGCAAAGCCCTATTGATGAGCAGGGAGCTACTAGTGTTAAGAGTCCTTGCAAGAGGGCCACAAACCATGAAAGATGGAGAACCACTGGTGTAGTATCAAAAAACAGATTGCTCCGCTTGTTTGATAGGATCGTCAACGTGGTCAAAAATTCGATTCTTACTTTACTATTTTGAATTGTCTAACCCAAAAAACGTATGCTGCGATAAGGCTGTAGCTTGGAAGCCGACATTTTGTAGGAAGTAACATAATATTCAGAAAAAAGTCTTCGTGCAATTCTCTGCTGGTCGTTTACATTTAGAAGTGTTTATGTTTCACGCGATCTAGGGATTTAAGACCCTGTTCATTTTGCATACATTTACATCGTGAATGCTTATTCAGAGTGGAATACAAATTTTTGATTGCAGCGAAACCACAGTGCTTAATTCGTAGCAGCTTCCAATAAACAATGCGTTTTCATACTGGCAAAGTGAATTCAATCAAGTCCTTCGTAGATGACTGGCAAACGTTTTGACGGCATGGTAGACACTCAACTCCACCACAAAACTGAAAATAATTGTTTTGGACTTTGCAAAGGTTCAGGGACATGTGGGCAGGTTTTACACAAAACCTACCGGAAATCGTTTAACGTGGGAATCATTGTGTTTGAATATTGAAGCACTTACCGAGCATCTTTAAGGTCTTGTAAAAATACATCGACAAATTGCACAGTGTTCACTGAGATTAATCCCACGACTTCCAAATCAACTATATAAGTGAGCAATTGCACAATATCTGTAGTTTAGTTTGTTGTAAAAGCGCCAGCTACAAAGACAAGCAGTCAACCTACCTTTTTCCGGATGCAAAGTAATAGTTTAAGCACTTCTGTTTCAGCACACCCATGTCCACCATCCACTTAAGAACATAGCACAGTAGCTCATCATTTCTGATATGATATCGAATTTCAATGTATCTGTTAAGCAAGAATTTCACATGAGTCGTTCACCTTCTTCCATGCAATTTGAAGAAAAATCAGTTTTGCAGACAATTTACAATGCTTTTTATCGTATATCACAAAACACTTCAGCCTATTATTCCAAGTAGCAGAAGTATAGCTTATCAATAGATTTGTGGAAAAGTGGGTTCATGAGCTCTTGAATTTCGCAACATCCAGCTTTCATATACCGTATTGTTTATCTTTCAAAAATTCCGTCATGAGCAGTGGCGTAGCCAGCACAAAAAATTGGGGGGGTGGTATAATGTTTGATTTTAGGCGAACAACACTATTTTGCTTAAAAAAACGCCTCTCAAAGCACAAAATGACTATATTTTCTAAAAATTTGGGGGGCATGGCCCCTTTGCCCCCCCCGTGGCTACGCCTATGGTCATGAGCCACTTTCGGTGAATGCACGCACTGTAGGCTTGATAATTTCAGAAGCGGGTATATTTCAATATTTAGATCGTACGCGTTTCGAAATAAATTGCGCTTAGAACCATTGAACTGGTCTCTATTGTTGTCTTTTGTCCTTGCTAATAAATTTTGTGCTGTTTCGGAAAATCGCCGATCATTGCCAATACTGTATATCCAATGCTACAAGCGAAACTTTCTCCTGAGTTAACTTCGAAACTGGTGAGCCTGTCTGGACGGATAGTCTCGTACTCGGTTTCACTGTTGGTAAACGACTTGGTTTACAGCGATGTTTATCTACACCAGTGGTTCTCCACCTTTTTGCTGAGTGGAGCCAAATCCAGACATACGACTCTGTTAGAGAGCCGCACTAATAAACTTTTTACACAAATCATTTAACACGTCTTGTTTTAATACGGAACGAAGTCTGTTACAGAAACTAAAAGACGTGTTATTGAAAGACTGCTGAGAGTCGCACAAAGGGTGCATGGGATCCGCATGCGGCTCTCCGACACGCTCTGAGATCCACTGATTTACACACTAAAAGTTACGTGGATTCACAGCAAAGACTAGGTCGTAAATTAAACGCTTAATACATAGAAAAGGAAACGTGCCACATGAAGTTTCCGAATTTTCAAATTTGTCAGCTTTAATGTTGTTGGTTTGTTACGTCACTATGCATCTACGAGTTTATTTTGCGTTTGTTTTTCATACAGGCGCTTTCCCACTTGTAGTGGTGGCAGCAATATTTCAAGCATTCTAATACAGATGTTTTCAGTATAAGCGTCCCTTAGTTTTTGGTTACTGTTCATATTGGATACTCGTTGCAGAGAATTGAAGGTACCTATTTACTAGGCGAAAAGCACATTCTGTATAGTAACTGAGTTGCTTCTGCAAAAGTACTCCTCGACAAATGTTGCAATTTTGCATTAGTTTTATGTCAAAATTAATCTGCTTGAAGTTTTATGATTCTCGGTGCAAGTTTTCTGGTCATGATTATTTCCCCGTTTGTGAATGCAACTTCACAGTGTATCATTTTTTAGCGCCCTTGCATCTGCATGTCAAACACAAAATCCAATGGCTGTTATCCTTTTTCAAGTGTGGACTTATCATCGCAAATTTAACCTAAACGCGGCCAAAATGTGTTGCCATTTTTGGTTATTATTCTCATTTTTTACGTATCTATTTATATTTAACCGCAATTGGCACGAGACTGTCGCCTAAATGAAGTTTTTTTGTCGTGTCTCAGTGATAGCAATACTTCAAGCAAATACTCATAAAACAACACAGTAACAAACAAATATTAATGACTAGCAAAATATAGATGAAAACAGGCAGCAAAAGATATGTAATAATCGCTTAAAGAATGCAATATGAAATTGCACACACACGCAAAAATTTGGGTCAAGGAAACGTTTTGGAAGTTACTATGACCGTAAAAATAAGTGTTGAACATTTGGAGTTACTGGAGTTGCGATATTTTTGTTCTGAATTTTTCACCAGTGAAAAATGTATCGCCAGGTTGGGAAAAGAGATCTAGCCTTGAGTGTCCCCCTGAAAAAATTTACACTGAGCAAATGTTTGTTTTAGTAAGCATGAATGTTTTAAGCCGAAGTTAGCCGAGTTCTAAATGAATTACAAACTTTGTGAATTATTAGAATAAGTATAAAACCTTACCAATGCACGAACAAAGTACACATTCAATTCGAATAGCTTCTTAAAGCACTGTGCGAAGTGCTCAGAAGCGTTCTACTTCTGCCCGTAAATGTTAATGGTTTTCATTGGAATGTTGCTAGTGCGCGAGAATGTGATTTCACTGCGCAAATGGACTGGTGGTACTGCGCAGTTGCGAACCTTAGAGGGAACATGGCTAGTATTGCTGAACTCAACAAACGGCATTCAAAGAACAGGCGCACCAGTAATTCGATCTTAATGTAACCACAAGGACATCTCGGTAGCACTCAGGTTTATGTTTGAAGGACTGTCACGCACTCTCAGCATAACAAAGTGGAGCAGTTACTTTGGGCATATTGCCATGGAGATGAGGTCTAGTTGTTTTAGGGGGCAGCACATGTTTTTTCAATTTAACAAAGTTTGAGTGAATGTATAAACACTTAACATTTTTAGGAAAAGTGTTTCACACGGAGTTGGTAGCCACTTCATCAGCGCAACGACTAGGCGAACTCTCATAAATGGCCAGAACCTCGTGCTTTAAAGCCAAATGCGTTTGTTATTTATTTTTATTGACAAATATTTTAGCAGGTTAATATTGTCTCACTGACCCCATTTTAAACCAGACTGTAGATTAGAAGTTCTGTCTGTTGATGACATAGAAATGATCATTATGCGTCCTTAATTATCCAATTCTTCGGGTATGCAATGTTAAACTGTGTAATTTCAACTGTCAGGAAGGGAAGCTTTCTTGTGAGAGTGCGCATTTTGAGCGCTGAATTTTCAGAATTCGGCCAAATTTCGAAATTAATCAAGAAACGCCAAACAAAATATTTGCGGCTCAACCACTTCTGAAAACGACGAAATTTTCAGAATTTGACAGCAAAAAGCCAAGTTCCCAACCGTGGTTTCACAATTTTGCTGCCTTAAAGAAAAATGCCTTTGCTTACAGGATTTTTTTTATGAATAGACGTCATAAAATTTTTAACCATGACATTATTCATAGTAAGTGCTGCGCATCAATGTTTTTCAATTTTTTTCGTCCCACGCCCCCATTTGAGTTTCAAATTGTGCGACCCACAATGATTCAGTACATGTCTACTATGACTACAGCCAACACTGCTGCGCATATGCATTCAAAATGTTTCAATAAACTTGTTCATCTGAAATGTTTATCGCTACTTATTTCCATTCGCAAGTGGAAAGGTGCGAAAATGGAATATTGATTCATTAACCCTGAATTCGCATGCCCCACCAAATATTGCTGAGATCAACGTCAAGAAATACTGCTGTGCATTAAAAACGTTTCAAGTTATATTTATTTCTGAGATGTCACTAGGGCAATCTGTTAAGTTGATATATATGTAGTTTGAAACGCGTTTCATGCACGTTGCTATACGAGCATATCACACGCCGCAAAAAGTAAAATCTGTTAAATGTGCCCAATTTTTAACTGCATCCTCTTGCCTAAAGTGTGTTACGCGGATGATGTTAAAACGACGCTATAGTTTAGTTATAAGCTGATCCTCCCAACCTTTAATGTGATAAATGCATATTGTCTTTGCTGCCCCTGTGAGTATGTATCCCACAGTAAGGTCTACACCAGTGGTTCCCAACCGGGGTGCCGCGGCACCCTGGGGTGCCATTTACAGTGCCCAGGGGTGCCGCGGGCTAACACGTTTTTTTACCATATC